>PVBE011051275.1_pt1 | contig 13551 bp, 9 predicted proteins | sample 1631181 | NCBI WGS metagenome assembly PVBE01 (sample SAMN08397723, study PRJNA350692) | Marine metagenome, whole genome shotgun sequencing project. | isolation source: water | place: Pacific Ocean | collected 2012-04 | reverse complement strand
TTGATAATCTTTTATAATTTAATGTTATCTTATATATTTTTGTAAAATATAATATGTCGTATATTTGCTGAATTTAAAATAGACTATAAATAACGAGATTACTGAAGGTTTTTAAAACTTTTTCTATAATTTTATAGTTATATGTTTGTTTTAAATTCAGCAAGAATACGAGTTACTGTTTCCTTGCCATCTCCAAATAATATTCTAGTATTTGGTCTTGTGAATAAAGTATTTTCGAGATTTGAAAATCCTGTATTCATTGATCTTTTTAAGATAAAAACAGATTTTGCTCTATCAACTTCGATAATTGGCATTCCGTAAATAGGGCAAGATTTATCATCACGCGCAGCAGGATTTACTACATCATTGGCGCCAATGACAAGGCAAACATCTATTGTTTCCATTGTAGGATTAACATCTTCTGGCTGAACTAATTGCTCATAAGGAACATTAGCCTCAGCTAATAAGACATTCATATGTCCTGGCATTCTGCCTGCAACTGGATGTATGACATATTTTACTTCTGAACCATTTTTTTCTAAAAATACTACTAACTCTCGAACAGCATGTTGTGCTTGTGCTACAGCCATACCGTAACCTGGTATTATTAAAACAGAGCGTGAGGCCTCTAGAACAAAGTATATATCTTCTACTGTAATAGAATTGACCTCTCCGGTACTTTTAGAAAGCTGTGTTCTATCATCTTTACCAAATCCACTGAATAAAACATTTGCTAATGGACGATTCATTGATTTACACATAATCTTGGTTAGAATAATGCCACTAGATCCAACTAAAGCACCAACTACAATTAAAACGTTATTTAAAATTACAAAACCTGTAGCACAAGCAGCTAATCCTGAGTAGCTATTTAATAAAGAGATCACAACAGGCATATCTGCACCGCCAATTGGCAATACGGATGTGATACCAAGTAGTAATGCAAATCCTATTGAAAATAAGAGTATAGTATATTTTGTATCAGCATGTAGTCCAAATGTACAAAATGCTATGGCAGAAAATAAAATAGCAGTTAATATAAATATATTAATAATTTGCTGGATAGGTATCATTATCGGTTTACTAGGGATTTTTCCAGATAGCTTTCCATAGGCAATTACACTACCAGAGAAAGTGATACTACCTATTATAATGGCTATAAAAATTGCTAATAAGGATTGCTTTACTAATTCTACTGTCTCCCAATACCGATGATATTCAGACCAACCTACTAATAAGCTTGCTAATCCACCAAAACTATTAAATAATGCTACCATTTCTGGTATGGAAGTCATGGTGATTCGTTGAGCTACAAAAATACCGACAAAAGAACCGAGTACAATTCCTACGATAATCCATTGATAACTAGTAATTTGTTGGTCAAATAAAGTAACTACTACAGCAATTATCATTCCTATTGCTGAGATAAAATTGCCATGTTGTGCTGTTTTATGAGACCCTAATAATTTCAAACCGAAGATAAATAAAATGGAGGAAACAATATAGATTAAATCAACCAAGATACTTATATTAGTGCTTAACACAGAGCATTCCCTAAATTTTAACTAAATTGCTGATTGTTTTTTTCTAAACATCTTTAACATACGATTAGTTACCATATAACCGCCAATAACATTAATGGTCGAAAAAAATACAGCTGTAGTACCTAAAATAGTCAATAATGTTCCTGAAGTACTATCGATGCTAGTTCCTGCTGCAATCAGTGCTCCAATAATGGTGATTCCTGAAATAGCATTTGATCCAGACATTAATGGTGTATGCAAGGTAGATGGAACTTTTAAAATTAACTCAAAACCTAAAAATGTAGAAAGTACTAATATAAAGAATAGTAATATAAATCCACTTGACATTTTCATCTCCTTATTTTAATTATTTTTTTGAAGTTTTGCATTTACAATTTTACCACCATACGTTAACAAGCAACTTTGTAATATTTCATCAGTTAAGTCTAATGAAAATATTTTACTATATTTATCCCAAAAATAATCTACCATATGAAAAATATTATTAGCATACATTTGACTAGCATGTTGTGGAATTGTTCCTGCTAAGTTTTTGTGTCCTATAATCATTACATCGGATATATTGATAGTTTTTCCAGTTTTTGAGCCTTCAACATTACCGCCTGATTCTACGGCCATATCAATGATTACGGTACCTGGTCTTATATGTTTAATCATTTCGTGTGTGATTAGCAATGGTGCTTTCTTATCGAATGTTAGAGCGGTTGTGATAATGATATCTGAACGCGCGCATATTTTTAGCATTTCCTTACGCTGTTGTTCGAGCTGAGCTTTTGTTATAGTTTTAGCGTATCCGTCTTTAGTTGTACCTGTCACACCTAAGTCAATTTTACAAAACTTTGCGCCTAATGATTGAACTTGCTCTCTGGTTTCTGGCCGTGTGTCGAATGCTTCAACTCGAGCTCCTAATCGTTTTGCTGTTGCAATGGCTTGCATACCAGCAATACCAGCACCAACTATAAAGATAGTACAAGGACTGATTGTGCCGGCAGCTGTTACCATCATAGCAAATGCTTTTTGTGAATGCTCAGAAGCTAAGGTAACTGCCGCATAACCTGCTAAATTAGCCTGTGAGCTTAAAGCATCCATTTTTTGTGCTTTCGTGGTTCTAGGGATCATTTCCATGCTGATGGCGTTAACTGTTTGATCTGCAAATTTTTGAATAAGAGTTTTTTCTGAAAAAGGGTTTAAAAAGCTAATATATGTGGAATTTATTTTCAGTTGGGCAATTTCTTGTATGGATGGTTTTTGCACATTGATAATTAGATCAGAAGAATTCAATAACTTAGTATGATCATGTATCACTGTTGCACCTTGTGCAACAAAATCCTGATCTGATAGAAATATATCCTGACCAAGGTTTTTTTCAATTATAACTTTAATTCCAAGTTCACTGTATTTAGCTGCTAGATTAGGTAGTAAAGCAATACGTGTTTCATCTGGATCAGAACTTTTTGGAAACCCTATTAGCATACCTATTTCCCATTAAAGTAGTCAAATTTATTAACTCTATTCTAATAATACACTATATTAGCACAGCTGTTTATTTTTTAAAGTATTAGATATAAGGTACAGGAAGATTTTTAGTTTATCATAAAGCCTAAGCTTTAAAATTAATTTATAATAATGTATGTTAAAATAAAATAATTTATAGAATAGGAGTGGTTTATATAAGTAAGTTATTTAAGTATACCTTTAATATAAAAATCAATGGAAGATTAATGTTATTTGAGACTAATATTATGTTTTTCATAGTAATTCAACAAGTCAGTAAATTTTGCGAGAAAATTTATTTGGTATGGTATTAAAAGTGGTGTCCAGTTAGAAAAAAAGGAGAAAAATAGTTTTACATACTTTTTTCAGAAATATGATAATTCTACTAACATGTCTGTTGTGTATCTCGTCATGTTGATAATGATATTCGTTAATAGAAATATGACTTTTATGCTATTTATAACTCGTATTGTCAAAAAGTAAATTACATAGTGAGGCATATGGATACAAAAATATAGTTATCTATTTCGTGTATATTATCACAAGTAATGATATTGAGATATTAACTGAAGAAGATGTTTGTTGTAATGTCAGTGTATGAATTAAGCTAGTATATAAACTGTTAAAATAAGTAGTTTTTAATACAGTACTACTTGCTAAGGTGTTGGAACCATTAGATATGGAACGATTTAGAAAATTTTAAGAAACGATAGAAGCTATTAAAAGCTAAATCGTCTTTTAGATGATTTAGTTTTAAGAAAAGAATAACTATTTTTTTAGAAAAAGATAGGTGTTATACTTAAGTACACTTTTGAAGTGTACTGTGGTTCCTTGCCATAAAGTGTATCAAATAAAATTTGCCAGGAATTTTAACCTAGTATTTTTAAGAACATTATTCTAAGGATTTAAATGACGTTAATTTGCTATTTTTGGTTTTTGAAGATATTGAATACAGTAGGCTAAGTTGGTTTGTTTAAAATTAAAACAATCTTAGATATATTTTATAAAACTATTTTATGATATTCTTTTTCGAATAAAATACAAAATGGTAATCTTCTAGAAAGTTTATAATATTATACAGGTGAAAGAGTTTGACTGTTGTTTGTTGAATAACTCACAGAGTTTTGTTGTCTTTATTTCGAAAAACAATACGTCCTCTAGATAAATCGTATGGAGTTAATTGAACAGTGACTTTATCACCTAATAAGATCTTAATGTAATGTTTACGCATTCGTCCAGAAATATGGGCATTTATTACATGTCCATTTTCTAATTTCACTATAAAAGTCGTATTAGGAAGACTATTAGTCACAACACCTACCATCTCAATTGCTTCTTCTTTGGTCACTTGAACAAATATTCTCCAATAAAAAAATACATTATAAAAACCGAATGCTAGTATATTCGAGTATGAAAATAATGTACCACGCTGTACAGAATTTACATCGTCTAGATTAGTATATTAAATAAAATAATTACAAATGATTTATACTATTACTTTGTTTTTCATTTCGTTACTTTTATTCAATTCCATTCAATATAGTATATCATACTATATAGAAACTGGCTATCTTTTGATACGGTAAGATATGACTATAATTTTTTAACATTCATAGTGTTAAATGAATTCGTTTTGGGCATGTTTTTAATTATATGTGTAAATTAATACAACAGTTAACTAACTTTGTTTAAAATAGGTTAGGAAAAATGTATCTAAGTTAACAAAATGAATAGTAGTAATGTGGCAGTCAATTATTTTATGATTGATTGGCTATATATTGGGATAAATGAATAAGCATTTTTTGTTGAATTTTAACATGGCTAAACATATCTTTCTAGCACATTATCATAAAGCAGTTTCATAAACTATGGTAATTAGTTATGTATATGCTCATTTTTAATGAAATATGTATGGTATCTCGTGATTTTAAATAAATTTTGGTGTTTTTTATGTACTCTATGTGATGTTTTGATTTTACAATATTTTTTGTTTAAAATATTATAAAAGTAAATTATATACTAGAAGTAGACTAATAAGGCCTTATGAAATTATTTTAGATTGTCAGAAATATAATATTTCTTTCGCGTTGTTGCGTAAAGTTTGTAGATTATTGGATTAGAATAGTTTGATAGTGTTTTTGAATTCTATGGCTATACAAATAACCGAAATAGACAATTAGGGAGTGCGATTATGATTGCTGTTTTTAACATATAAATTGTTAAAATTAGCTTTATAATAGATATCATTAAATGTTTTCTACATAATTTTGCACTTTCCTTCATGCTTTCAGAATAATAAAATTTTGAATATAAAAATATACAAAACAATCGATTTATCAGTTAGAGCTTTTAATTATTTTAAGTCAGTATGCTTACGTTGTGTTAATGTATGTATGGTAGTTTTATGGGCTTTTAATGGAGTTATTTATAGCAGAAAATATTTTACGGAAATTATATTATTTTATGAAGCTGTGGAACATATGTAGGTTAAGCTAGATAATTTCAACAGTTACAAATTATGTATTACTTTGATTAGATATGTTATTTTTAGTAGATTTTTGTATTAATTTATTCAGTTGTATTACAATGTGCCTTTATTTTAATATAAAGCTAAACTACTAAGGTTAGTTAAAGATTTACATTTTTCATAAGTGGTTGTAATGATAACGATAGTGCGTTATTTGTTGTACATTGTAAAATGTACTGATAGCACTGTTTAAATATAACCTTTATTAACAGATATAGAAATATCTCCCATAATATTTTTTAAGAAAGATGAAATTTTTAAGTTGTCATTTTCATGATACGTAGTTAATTTATGTGGATTTAAAATTCCGTTTTTCTCATTCTAGTGACATTGGTAAAAGATTATTAGTAATATTAATTATTATACATGAGTATAACAATGTATGATTTTTTTAAGTGGATGCTAATGTAAACGAAAAATTATTATAAATATTCATGGTTATATCGACTGCAATCTTTGATTATTTTTATTAACTAACTGAGTTAGTTGGGCTTGTTCTGAACTATATACCATGCTTTAATATTATTTTCTTACCTTTCGTGAGTAAAATGGATACGTTTTAGAATCTTCAATATATTATGGCAGTGTGGTATGTGTGAAGTATTTTCCTAAGTGTATGTCGCTTTTGTTCTATAATATGCAAGGCATGATGTCATTTCTTAAGCTTGAAAAGCTAGATGTGTTTCAAATTTAGAATATTATGTTAAATATTTGATTTACGCAATAACTTAGGTATATTTTGTTGAATAAAAATACTACTACTTTTTTAGGTACGGTACAAAATCGTGTAGTAAATATTTTTGAGCGTCTTCTTCCGTCTGTTTTACAAAAAACAACACATGATCTTTATGAAGCGATACGGTATGCAGTTTTTAATGGAGGGAAACGCATACGGCCTGCTTTAGTTTATGCAACAGGAAAAGCATTAGGTGCTACTTATGAACAATTGGATACTGCTGCAGCGAGTATAGAACTTCTTCATTGTTATTCTCTAATTCACGATGACTTACCTTCACTTGATAATAGTGAATTAAGGCGTGGTAGACTTTCATGTCACAAAGTCTTCAATGAAGCAACGGCTATCCTAGTAGGGGATGCTTTACAGTCATTAGCATTTGAAATATTAAGTCATGAAAAAATGAATACTATATCACCTGCTATTCAAGTTACCATGGTACAAGTATTGTCAAAAGCAGCTGGAGCAAATGGTATGGTTTTAGGGCAGGCAGAAGATTTGGCAGGAGAAAACTTTCAACTATCACTATCTGAATTAGAACAGCAGCATCAACGTAAAACAGGGGCTTTATTTCAAGCTGCTGTACATTTTGGTGCCTTAGCTGCCCATTGTCACTCGTGTATTGATATAAATAAATTAATTAAATATGGTCGATGCATTGGTCTTGTATTCCAGATATGTGATGATATTTTGGATGTTTTATCAGATACTAAAAGATTAGGTAAACCAGCGAAATCTGATAATTTTCAACATAAATCAACCTTTCCAACACTTATTGGTTTAGAAAAAGCAAAGGTTTTGGCTACTATACTATATAAGGAAGGATTGAAGCATTTGTCTAAATTTGGTACAGATGCTAACTGCCTAAGAGAACTTTCTTTTTATATAATAGATAGAAAATACTAAATTTTTTAAGAATATGTTTTAGAGGATATGGTGGAAATCACGTGCGTCTGCATGGTACATAATTGGAAACTAGAGTCTGAAATACAAGTTTGGCAGTTGAATGAACTTGGCTTAGGTTGACTAATAATAACAAAAACTATGAGAGAAATTGTTGTCCAAATTGAACACCAGTATTTAAATGAAATATCTCCTTTTTGTATTATAAATCTTACCGCAGAGAATATTGCGGCTTGGCTTTATAACCAATTCGCGCCTCAAATTATAGAAAACAGATGTATTGCTTACTGCCATTACATTATGGAAAATAGACAGGTCTAGTATATAGTATTAAAACATGATTGATTTACAAAGCCATAGATTACAGCATCCATTAACCATTAACCAAGTTGGCATCAAAAAAATTAAGCATCCTATTAAAATTGCCATTTCTAATGATAATATTCAAAATAGCATTGCTATTATTAATATGTCTGTGGAATTAATCGATAAACAACGTGGTACACATATGTCTAGATTTGTAGAGATACTAAATCAACGATATTGGGTATTATCATTGCCAGTACTAAAAGAATTATTAAATCTAACTGCCCAACATTTAGAAACAGAAACAGTATATATTCAATTAGAGTCAACTATTTTTTTAGAAAAATTTGCTCCAGTTTCTAAAAAGGCAAATTTTGTGAATTATGATGTTTGTTTTTCTGGTTCAAAAAGAATCAACAATTACATATTACAGGTAACTGTTTCTGTGCCAGTAACCAGTTTATGTCCTTGTTCTAAAGCTATTTCAGATTTTAGCGCACATAGTCAGCGAGCTTGCATACAAGTTACTGTTGAATCAAAACATGATATCAATATTCAACAGCTAATTCGTGTTGTAGAAAAAGAGGCTTCTTCAGAAGTTTACAGTATTTTAAAAAGAGCTGATGAAAAATATGTAACAGAGCAAGCATACGAAAAACCTAAATTTGTTGAAGATATTGTAAGGGATATTGCACAAAAAATAGAGTATATGAAATATATAGGTTATTATCGTATTTATTCAGAAAGCTATGAATCAATACATAACCATTCAGCTTTTGCCGTTATTGAACGACAAATTTAAAAACAGTTAGATATTGATTATTTGCTGAGATGACAGAATTTGGTAAAAATATAGTTATATAATTTACAATGATGAGATTTTACTATCTATTCTGTGAAAATTTACCATCTACTGATAGGTTAGCGTCTTTTTTTATTATTAAAATTGCTTCATAACATTTATGACTATAGTAATTTCTATTGAATGAGAACTAGCATTATTAAACTGGCTGATTTAGTGATATATATACATTTACCCCAACGACATATAAATTCTTATGAGGTGGATTGCATTTTTCAGAGGTAGAGATAATTTTTTGGAAGGTTATTAGAATTAATAGAAAATATTTTTAATTTTTACTTATTCTGCTATGCTTGTTGATGCAGTTTCATTTAAAACAGGGAAGCTAATTTTCGATTTTATCTGTTTATGGATAAAAAATCGGTTGCATATCGTGTCACAATGCTTATTTTGAACAGACAATTGGAAGTTTTATCATAGCATTGTAATTATTATAAAAATAATCCTATTATATAGTTTTAGCATATATAACACATTATAATATATATTCCGTTTGTTTTGAGTTTTCAAAATACTTAGTTGCAATGCTGTATTCTACTTGGTGGAATAACAATGGCATTATTTTTTTAAATGTATTGATAAATAGTGTTCTATTCATAACTAGTATAAGCATATATGTAGCAATATTTTTTTTAATATTTTGAATAGAGTTAAATGTGTGAGTTTGTTTTTAACTAACTATGTTAAAATTACATGCATATGTTTATTTGCATAAATGTTTTTTAATTATGAGTGATAAAAGTTATTTTTGAATGTAAATAAATCCTGATATAGATAGTAATATCAATAGATATCTAATTAGTTGAATAATGGATGATAGTAAGCTTGCTGGTTGATAATATAATGTAGACAGAAATGTTTTAGTCAATAAGCTATTTTAGCTAAAGTATGATTATTTTAAGTTTATGCTTGTTTTGAACGAAATACCATGTTCAATAAATTTGTTAGATAACAAGGTAATGAAGGTACATTTTCTTATGGCTTTATTATATATGATCAGTTGGTATCTTTTGTTGTACTTGTTTAATTTTATGCGTCGTTCGTTAAAACATGGTATGAAGTATAACTTTAAAGCTTGTGATTAGGAAATAAAATCTATCTAATACTTGTCAATAGTATGAATAGTCGTTCATGCCACAACACGAATAAGAGTTTATATAGAATGTATCTTTCCAGTATGGAGTATTTTAAACTTATGAGCTAATCTATTTATATAAAGTTATCTTATAAACAAGGCTATGTCCTATATGGTTTAATTAAAGTTAGGGTTTTATTCTTAGAAATGTTTTTAATGTTTTGGTTGCTTTAGCTGAAGAATGTAATAAATAAGCTTTGTGATATGTTTAAAACGTATATTTTTTTACAGACTATCATACGTATCGAAGGTATAGAATGAAAAATGCTTTAACATTGTAAAAAATATGTAAATTGGATGATAGCGTATAGATTTTATCCTCTCTGTACGTCTATCTAGTTATCAGTTAAATAAAATGGTTGTTAAATAATGTCAAAATTATGGAATGTTTTTTTAAATTTTTGGGATAAATACCAAGATTTATTTGATTGGATCCCTGAAGTTAGTATAACCTTGTTCTTCACCTTATGTACCTACCTTGTTTATCAATTGGTCACAAAAAAGCTTGAAGTACGTTTTAGTGCTGAACGAAATATATATGGCAATGCCATAGTTTATGCGTTAAGGCGACCTGGAGCTTATTTTATTTGCTTAATAGGACTTATCTTTTCAGAAATTTTAATTAGAGAAACTTTCGAGGAACAAGAAATATTTTTTTGTGTTGAGTACGTTCGTTTAATTGCAATTATCTTGTTATTAACCTGGTGCATAATGCGTTTTATTCGAAAAGGTGAGCAACATCTCATTAATTCCTCAGGAAATAAGAAGAAACCCTTAAATTATACAACAGTCCTTGCTATTGGTCGTTTGTTAAGAACATTTGTAGTTATCACGACAGTATTATCAATAATGGGATCTCTCAGAATTGATATTACTGGAATTGTTGCTTTTGGTAGTGCCGGTACCATTGTGGCTGGTATTGCAGCAAAAGAGCTATTAGCTAATTTTTTTGGAGGCTTTATGATCTTTATGGATCGTCCATTTTCAGTCGGAGATTGGATCAGATCACCTGATAAATCCATAGAAGGAATAGTTGAACATATTGGATGGCGAGTAACTCTCATTCGCACTTTTAATAAACGTCCATTATATGTACCCAATGCTGTTTTTTTAAGCATCAGTATTGAAAATCCATCACGAATGAGTAATCGGCAGATTAAAGATATTGTTGGTCTTCGATATTGTGATGCAGGAAATTTACTGGAAATTATTTCAAAAATTGAAGAAATGTTAAAAAAACATCCTGATTTAGATCATCGACAAACTATTGCAGTTGCCTTTAATAAATTTGGGCATTCATCATTAGATTGCTTGATTTATTGTTTTACTAAAACAACACAATGGGTACCTTATTTAAAAATTCAGCAAGATATATTCGTTAAGATTACTGAAATTGTACATCAATATGGTGGAGATGTTGCTTTTCCAACAACCACAATTGTTCTTCCGGAGGATGCGTTATCTATGCTTGGTCGGCAAGAATAAGCAATGATTGTTGTCAAGTTTCTACGGTAGTCGAAATATACATGTAGTTTTTTAAAATCTTAAATTTTTTATTTAACTATAGCTTTGATGGGATGACAATTAATAAAAAATCGTACAGTAAAGAATTAGGCATTAAAAGTGTGATTTATGCTGACACTATCGCATAATGATATTACTTTGTTTGCTTATATGAAGTTATTCATATACTAGATTTTTAGCTAAAAATTATTAGAATTTATATAAAATTAAATTTTAAAAGCTACTTTGATGTTTTTCTGTAGCAATACTTATCATAATGCGACTTTTGTTATTATATAGCATTACTTATTCATTAGCATCACGCTGTAATTGATTATTTGATGTTTAAATTTTACTCCAGTAAGAAAAAGTACGAAATTTTATTAAATTGAACCGAGTGAACTTTAGTTTTATTGGGTGATATCTTAAGTAGATATCTTAATTGCATATTTTTCGTTCTATATAATATACAACACAACGTTTAGCTAGGATTTAATATCCAACAGATATGCATTGCATTATACTAAGATATACAAATACATTAATTAATGTATAAAGATAATTTTTATCATTGTCCTTTATATTGTCAATATAATAGATAACATGAGAGATAAGATACCTGTATGTTCTGTTTCTATACCTTTTTATAAAATTTGTAGTTGTTCCTAGATTAATACTAGATATTTATAGATGATTTTGTTTAGTGTATTCAATAGATACTTAAGGCTTATATGCCGCCGTTATTTATCTAAATAGTTAATATCAAAACTTATATGATATTATATTCCTTAATTCAGCTTATTGATAACTTGCTTTTGATTTTGTGGTATATTTTTATATTTTAGCAAGACAGTTTTCAATATGAGCATGAGTTTTATTTTTTGGATTATGCATATGGTGTGTTAATTTATCGATGGCAGTCTAATCACATGTTTTACATAATTTTTTGTTTTTATAAGGTATAATTACAATATTTTAAAATTTTGTAGGCTTTTGAATTTTGAAAATTGTTGGGAACTTATAAAAGTTCTAATTTAAATTTTATCATTTTATTGTATGAAGTATTTTTTTATTATAATTATAACCATTAGATTATTCTATGCGGTGGTGTGGCCAATATACTTTGAATATACATGTAATCTAAACTATTATAAATGATAAATTGAAATGTATAGATAAAAATAAAGTATATTTTATAGTATAAACTTTAAATTGTACGTTTTATTATATCTACCTAAAATTATATGTTTTCTTGGTTATAGTATATTCAAGTACTTAATATCATTTGATATAATTATTATTATCTTGTAATTTATTTTAATTAGCCGTTAATTGTTAAAGTTACTTGAATTTTATTAGTTTATCGATAGTGTCTTTGTTACATTGACGTATATCCTGGTAATAAAAATTTAATAAAGTTTATATCCATTTTAAATGAAATGTACATAGTTTATAAATGATTTCAAGTGCATAATTAATACATATAACTGTGATTATGTTTGATAATCGTGCTTTATATATAATATATAAAGTATATTTAGGAAAAATCAATTGTTTTTTATTTAAAATAAATAGAAGATGCTAAATGGTAGAAGTTTTAAGAAGACTTAATTTATTTGGTTGTTAGAATGTACTCTGAATTGCAATTAGCTATTGTAATTTTCGAAATGAATATAAAATGATGATGTCGTTAGCATACAGTGTTAGTGTGTGTTTGGAAACATGTATTGGTTTGTTTATATAAAAGGTAATTTTTTTTGGTTATAAATATCATGTAAAATTATCGTGTATATTTAAATATACAAGTAATTTAAATAAAATGATTTTTAAATATATTTTTATAATTGTTGGTAGTGGAATAACTAATTAATTATATTGGTATGATTGTATACTTATACAATACAAAATTTTTGTTGAACATGCCATAATTTGTGTTTTATAAAATTACATGTATGACAAATATGTGCATAGAATAGCAGTAATGCTAGTGAGGTTAATAATATATACTGAAAATGACGTGATTTAGAATAATATTTCATACTACAGTATATTAATTTGAGTTTGTTATCGTTTAGAGAATAATCCGCATATGTGAACGATATAATATTATGTTCATACGTTATTGGAATAAATTTGAAGGATATTTCATCATACCTTAGATATGCTCTATTAATGTGCTGAAATTTATTATATCTTGATTAGTAAAATTATAAGCGATGTTATCAAATAATCAAATTATGATAAACCCTGCATTTGAACGTGCTATATTATTTTTTTTATTTTATAGGTGTCAATGTTAGTCAAAATAAATGGATTATTAACAAATATCTTGATATTATATTAGGTATTGTTCATCAGTAAAAATATTTTTAGTTCTGGATTAGTGAAAATAAAAGTGAGAATTCTGGTTAGTTAAATTGTCTGAGCTGTAAATTGAGATTATAAGATATTTTTATAAACTGTGTGGATGATATGATCGGAATATCTGATGTAGTATCTCAATTTGTTATACAACAGAAAATCACTTTACTTTGTCTATTA
>PVBE010333230.1_pt1 | contig 13551 bp, 10 predicted proteins | sample 1631181 | NCBI WGS metagenome assembly PVBE01 (sample SAMN08397723, study PRJNA350692) | Marine metagenome, whole genome shotgun sequencing project. | isolation source: water | place: Pacific Ocean | collected 2012-04 | reverse complement strand
CAGTTCCGAACCATTCTCGATCTCGCGCAGCAACAGAACGCCACCGTCCGATGACAGCCGTCCGCCGTCGAAGCGGGCGCACAAATCCTCGCCCGCTACGCCATGTCGTGGTATTCGGCCATGGCCTTCAGCACTTTCAGAAGGCTTTTCTCCAATCGCACACCGGTCTGCACCCGTTCCACGTCGATCTTCCCATCAGGATTTTCGCTTAATCACGGTAGAAAAGTACCTTGGTACATAGATAACGGCAAGTCAAAACTTGATCCGATCTCGCAATGATCGTAGTTCGGGAGTGTGTCAATTTGTAGTTATCGCGCGCAGCGAAAGGAATCTCATGATCGATCTCTATACGGCGGCCACGCCCAATGGCTGGAAAGTGTCAATCGCGCTGGAGGAGTTGGAGCTTCCCTACACTCCCCACACGCTCGACCTCAGCGAAGGCCGCCAGCGCGAGACTTGGTTCCTCGAGCTCAATCCCAACGGCCGCATTCCGGTGATCGTCGATCGCAGGGCCAGCGACGGGGCCGACGACCTGACCATTTTCGAAACCGGCGCTATCCTCATCTACTTGGCTGAGAAAACCGGCCGGCTCATGCCCAGCGATGCGGCCGGGCGCTTCGCCGTGCTGCAGTGGTTGATGTTTCAGATGTCCGGCATCGGCCCCATGCAAGGACAAGCCGTGATTTTCGAGCGCTACTTTCCCGAAGACGTGCCGGCGGCGCGCAAGCGCTACCACAACGAGACCCGCCGGCTTTACGAAGTGCTGGACGTCCGGCTGGCCGAACACGAGTGGCTGGCCGGCGACTTCTCCATCGCCGATATCGCCAACTGGTCCTGGTTGCGCAGCCACAGGTGGGCTCGTGTGGACACCGAAGGGCTCGAACACCTGGAGCGCTGGATGACGGCCATGGCGGCGCGGCCAGGCTGCCAGCGCGGCGTTGAAGTGCCGCCCCGGCCGCGAAACGCCGAGCGGGCGACCGATTTGGGGCGTTCGATAACGACGGAATAAGGCGAACACATTTCCCCTGTTGAGCTTGGCCCAAGCCGGTGATAGGGCATGTAGCGGCGGACAAACGAAAGGGTCACCGAGTGGTAGAGACAGCACCTTTGAGCGGGATCACCGTCCTGGAAATCTGCTCCAACCTTGCCGGCCCCTTTGCCGGCAAGGTATTGGTCGAATTGGGCGCCCAGGTCATCAAGGTCGAGCCCAGCGATGGCGGCGACGTGGCCCGGCATTGGGGCAAAGGCAAGCTCGGCGATACCTCGGCCGTCTTTCAGACCTTCAACAAGGAAAAACGCTCGCTCAGCGCAAACCTGCGTGACCCCGATCAGGTGGCGGCGCTGCTGGACCTGATCGAAGATCGCATCGACGTGGTCTTCCAGAACCTACGGCCCGGCCTGGTCGACAGGTACGGCCTGGGGCCGGACGCCGTGCTGGCACGCAAGCCGGAAGTCATCTATTGCAACTTGGGCGCCTACGGCGAGGGCCCGCTGGCCAGCCTGCCCGGCTACGATCCCCTGATCCAGGCCTTCACCGGCGTCGCCGCCACGACGGGAGAGACCGGCGGACGGCCCTCGCGGGTAGGCGTACCGGTGGTCGACATGGGCACCGGCATGTGGGCCGTGATCGGCATCCTGGCGGCACTGCTTCGGCGTGGTGTGACGGGCCGGGGCGGCCTTGTCGATGCCTCGCTGTTCGAGACCGGCCTGGCCTGGATGTCGATGGCTTTCGCCTTTTTCGAGGCCGACGGCGATGTGCCTGAGCGGCGCGGCCTGCGAGGCCCCATCGTGGCGCCCAATGGCGAGTTCGAGACCGCCGACGGCCTCTTGATGATCACCACCGCGTCGGAGAGCCAGTTCGTGCCGCTGTGTGAGGCGCTGGGCATGACCGAACTCCTGGACGATCCTCGCTTCGCCACGGGGGCCTCGCGCTACGCCAACGACCAAGCACTGATCAAGCTGATGAACCAGCGCCTGCGCACGAAGTCCCGGGCCCACTGGGCGGAGCGCCTCGACCGTGCTGGCGTTCCCAATGCGCCACTGCAGGACCTGGCCCAGGCCGTGGCCCACGAGCAGACCGCGGCCTCAGGCATTCTGCAATCAAGCCCCGACGGCAGCTATCGCGTGGTCGGCCTGCCGCTCAAGTTCGACGGCGTCCGCCCGGCCCATCTAGGGCCGGCGCCGGCACTGGGCGAGGCCGACGAAGAGTTGCTCTAATCACGTGGCATGCGGGGTCCGCTTGTGCACTGCAAAGCGGTCCTTCGCACAGCCTGCCGCAAACCGACGCGGTTGACCCAACTCGGACAATGCAGCAGGCCGGCGGCCGGATTTGTGCAAGGTAGGATCCGTTATGACGTGGATCCGTTATGACGTGATGGTTCGCCGGAAAAAGCCAGTTGGTTTGACGCGACGTTCCGAATACCGTCTTTTGCTGGCAAGTTCTGCGTGGTCGATCGGAGTTCATTGATTTTGGCTCTTATTCGGAAACAGAAAATGGATTCGAACTTTTCGGAAGACCAGATTGCTATCCGCGACGCCATTCAGAAGCTTTGCGCCGACTTCGACGACGACTATTGGCTAAGGATGGACAAGGAAGGTGGCCCGGCACAGGAATTTATTGATGCTGTCGCTGCCGCCGGCTGGCTCGGAATAGCCATGCCGGAGGAATATGGCGGTTCCGGCTTGGGAATGACGGAGGCCGCATTGATGATGCAGACCATTGCCGCCAGCGGTGGTGCCATTGCCGCCTGTTCCTCCGTTCACCTCAACATTTTCGGCCCCAATCCAGTTGTCGTGTTCGGATCGGAAGAACAAAAAACACGCATGCTACCGCCGCTGATCAGCGGTGAGGAAAGTACCTGCTTCGCCGTCACCGAGCCGAATTCCGGTCTCGATACGAGCAGCATCGAAACACGCGCCAAGCTGCAAGGAGATCGCTATATCGTCAACGGCCACAAGGTCTTCACGACCAACGCCCAGAATGCAGACAAGATCTTGTTGCTGACGCGGACCACGCCGAAGGATCAGGTGAAAAAACCTACCGATGGTCTCACGCTATTCTTTACCGATTTGGATCGGGAATATGTTGAGATCCGCGAAATCGACAAGATGGGGCGCAAGGCGGTCGATACCAACGCGCTTTTCATCGACGATTTGCCGATCCCGGTGGAGGACCGCGTCGGCGAAGAAGGCAAGGGCTTCCAGTGTCTCCTGCACGGCCTCAATCCGGAGCGGATTATCGGTGCCGCCGTCGGCGTGGGCGTCGGCCGCCAGGCACTAAAGCGGGCCGTAGATTATGCCAAGGAACGCGTGGTCTTCGGCCGGCCGATCGGTCAAAACCAAGCGATCCAGCATCCGCTGGCCGATTCCTGGGCGCAGTTGGAAGCCGCCAACCTGATGGCTTTCAAGGCGGCCCAACTCTACGATAGTGGTCAGCCGTGCGGGGCGGAGGCCAATGCGGCCAAATACCTCTCGGCCGAGGCAGCATTCACTGCTTGTGAGCGAGCGGTCATGACCCATGGCGGCATGGGCTATGCCAAGGAATATCATGTCGAGCGGTATTTGCGGGAAATCTTCATCCTCCGCATCGCTCCGGTGAGCCGGGAGATGATCCTGAACTTCATTGCCGAACGCGTGCTTGGTTTGCCACGCTCCTATTAGAGCAAATCCCGGTTTGTCCCTCCGTTATTGGCTGGCTCCGAAAACGCCGTCTCGGTCCATGGCATTGATTTCCGCTGCGGCGTAGCCGAGTTCCCGCAGTATCTCAGCATTGTGCTCCCCCAACATCGGGGCGGGCCGGTCCGTCGCCGGGCCGTCCTGATCGGCGATGAAGGCGGCGCCGACCAATCGGTGTTGGTCGCTGCCGCCGCCTGGTGCTCCCACCGTATGGATGATGTTGCGATGCTGGAGCTGGGGGTCCGCCAATACCGCGGGGATATCGCGAATTTCCGCTACCGGGATGGCCTCGGCGCCGAGTTTTTCGCACCACTTGGCTGTACTATCCGATCTCAAGGCGACGGCCATTTCCTGCCACACCGCGTCGTGATGCCGTCTTCGGCCTTCATTGTCGGTGGTCGCGGGATCGTCAAGCACCGCTTGGCAACCGATTGCGCGCAACGTTCTTTGGGCATCCTTTTCCGTCAAGGCAGTGATCTGAATATAGCCGTCGGCCGTTGGATAAACATTTTGGGTTGGCAAACCGAGCGGCGAATTGTTGCCGTCCAGGCCGGCCACTTTCCCGCTCACCAAGTATTGGGCATATTGGCATTGCATCATGGACATGGCGGTATCCAGCATCGAAACGTCGAGATACTGCCCCATGCCCGTGGCGAGTTTGCGGTAAAGAGCGCTGGCAATGGCAAAGGCCGTGGTGATAGCGGTCGGCACATCTACAGACTGAAAACCGGTTCGCGTGGGACCGGTGGTTTCGTGGCCGTTCATCGACAGCATGCCGGAAGCCGCCTGGATCGCCCCGTCATAGGCGCCGGCGCCGCGCATCGGCCCCCGTTGGCCATAGCCGGTAACCGAGCAGTAGACGATGCTCGGATTGATCTTTTTCACATCCTCATAGCCGTATCCCAATCGTTCAATGGCGCCGGCTTTGAAATTTTCCATCATGACGTCGGCGTCTATTAGCAAACGATGGATGATCTCCCTGGACTTCGGATGTTTCAGATTCAGCGCCAAGGAACGCTTGCCAACGTTGGAGGTCATGAAGGCTGGCGACATGCCGTATGGTTCGGTTTCATGCGCCGTCAACATCTGGCGCAGTTGATCGCCGTGGCCCGGAGATTCGATCTTGATGACGTCGGCGCCCAACATGGCCAAGAGCTGTGACGCATGGGGTCCCGCCAGGACCTGGGTAAAATCGATAACCTTGAGGCCGAAAAAGGCTAGCGCCATGGTGTAACTATTCTTTCGGTCCAGATGATTTCCGGGACATTTGCTAAGCGAATAGATTTCAGATGTCAGATTGACCGACATCTCCCAGGTACCCTCCAAACTCACGATGATGCTACTGAACTTGTATCGCTGGGGGAAGACTCTGTCCTTCTCGACCCATCTAGGGCCGGCGCCGGCACTGGGCGAGGCCGACGAAGAAATGCTCTAGTTCAGCTCGACGACAATATTGCCATAGCTATCCAACTCGGCATTGGTGCCGGGGGGAAGCAGGCAGGTGGCATCGTATTCTTCCACGATCAGCGGGCCGTCACGGCGTTCGGTCAACTGTGCTCGTGCGATGACGTCGGTTTCCAGCCAGCCCGCATCCGTACCGAAATAGGCCAGCCGGCGGGCCGGAGCGGCCGGGTTTTCTTGCGCGGGCAAGTTCAGGCGATCAGGAACCGGATCGTTGTCGGGCAGGCCCAATCCGATGAGCTGCGCCGTGACCAGCACCACCGGCTCTTCCGGGCCGGCGCGATGACCGTAAGTACGCTCGTGTTCCTGGCCAAAGCGCTCTTCCAATTCAGCAATCTTGGCGCCGTCGAATTCGCCATCGGGGGCGGGCACCGACAATTCGAAAATTTGTCCCTTGTAGTGCATGTTGGCGCTACGCGTGATCGATATCTGCCGTTCCTGGAAGCCATCGCGGGCGAGCTGCGCCCGGGCTTGCGCCTCCAGATCCCGCCATGCCGCCGTCAACGTCGCCGGGTCGGTGTCGCGCAACACGCACATCAGGCTGCGCGAGAAATGGTGTTCGACATCGGCGTACAAGAGTCCGAAAGAGGAAAAAAGCCCCGGCGACGGAGGAACCACGATTTTGCCAATGCCCAAAGCCTGGGCCATGCCGGCGGCAAACAAGGGGCCGTTGCCGCCAAAGGCAAACAGGGCGTAGTCACGCGGATCGCGGCCGCGCTCGCTGGATATCGCGCGGATGGCCCGGATCATGTTGGAGGCCACGATCTGATGCGCACCATACGCGGCATGGGCCAGGTCCAGATCCAGGGTATCGGCAACCTCCTTCTGAAAGACCTGGCGGCAAACCTCGGTCTGAAGCGGCAATTCGCCGCCAACCAGGAAATCGGGATTGAGGTAGCCCAGGATGACATTGGCATCCGTCACCGTCGGCTTGGTGCCGCCACGGCCATAGCAGACCGAGCCCGGATCGGCACCGGCGCTTTCCGGACCGATCTGCATCGAGCCGCCGGCATCGATCCAGACCACCGAACCGCCTCCGGCGCCAACCTCCGCCAGATCGATGGCCGGTAATTTCAACAGGTATCCCGCTCCGGTCAGCAACCGCGACCCCATCAGGATGTCGCCACCAACCTGATAATCCAAGCTGCGCGTGAATTCGCCGGCTTCGATCAGTGACGCCTTCGCCGTGGTGCCGCCCATGTCGAAGGTGATGATGTCGGGCAAATCGAGCTTGCGGGCCAGGGCTCGGGCGCCGACGACACCAGCGGCCGGGCCGGATTCGATGATGTTGGCCGGCTTCTCCGCTGCCGCCCGAGCGCTGACGATGCCGCCGTTGGACTGCATCGGCATCAGCGGCGCCTTGATGCCGATGTCGTCGAGCGCCCGCATCAGGGTCTCCAGATAGCGGGCCACGATCGGCATCACGTAAGCATTGATCACCGTCGTCGAGGTGCGCTCGTACTCCTTTATTTCCGGCAGCACATCGAAGCTGATGCAGTGCGCGAGGTCGGGTGCCAACTCGGCGATGATCTCTCCAATGGCCCGCTCATGGACCGGGTTGGCGTAGGCGTTGATCAGGCAGACGGCGATGCATTCGACGTCCTCTGCCAGCAGCGCCTGGACTTTGCCGCGGGCCTCTGCGGCATCCATCGGCGTCTGGACCGTGCCCTTGTCGGTGATGCGCTCGCTGACGGTGTGGCGCAGGTAGCGAGGCACCAGGGGCGGTGGTTTCTCCCAGTGCAGGTCGTAGAGCCTGGGCATGCGCAGGTTGCGGATCTCCAGCACGTCACGGAACCCTTCGGTGGTGATTAGCCCAGTGCGTGCGCCCTTGCCCTCCAGAATGGCGTTGGAGGCCACGGTAGTGCCGTGCAGGATATCCGCCACATCCCCGGCATCCAGTGCGGCGCCGGCCAACACATGCGAAATGCCGTCGACGATGCCGCGGGCGTAATCGTCGACCGTGGACGGCACTTTCTTGGTGTGCATGGTGCCGTCGGGACGAAGAAAGACGATATCGGTGAAAGTGCCACCGATATCGACGCCAACGCGGAAGTTTCCCATGAGCTAGTCTGCAGCCTTGGTTACGTCGTCCCAGGCGATATCCGGCACTTGCCCGCGCGCCTTTCGCAGCTTGGCGCGTAGCGCCTCGGTGGCCGCCGCGTCGACGCGCCAGGCGGCGCCGTCGACCACCACACCGTAGTCGGCGGCGGCGGCCTGGAGGCTGACCAGCTCGTTGCGAACGTCCGCCAGCACCTTGGCGGGATCGCGTTCCAAGGGATCGCCCCAGCCCCCGCCGCCGGCCAATTCGTGGCGCAGGACGTCGCCACGGCGGAAGGTGATGTTGAACTTCGACGGCAGCGGCCGGTTCTCGGTGTGTGGATTGAGGTAGTTGGCAGAGGGACGTCCCGGGCCGCCGCCATAGAGGCCGTAGGGCCTGATTTCCCGCCGGTCGGAGCGCACCTGCAGCACCGCCTCGCGCTCCAGCAAACGATATTCGCGGCGGTAGGGCGCGCCGCCGCGGTACTTTCCCGGTCCGGCTCGGTCGGGCAGGAACTCGTAGCTCAGGATCTGTATGGGCTGTTCGGATTCGATTACTTCCACCGACTGTGAGGCCATATTGGCAAACATGTTGGTGTTGCCCTGCAGGCCGTCGGCCCAGGGCCGTCCCCCCCAGGTCCCGCAAGCAAAATCCACATAGATGAAGGACTTGCGCGCATCGTCGTAACCGCCGATGGAAACGCCCGTGTTGCCGCCGTCGGAAGCCGCAAAGACGCGATCGGGCAGCATCACGGCCAGCGCCCCGAACATGCAGTCGCCCATACGGAAACCGGTCAGTCCGCGCGCTGCGCAGGCACCGGGCAGCACCATGTTGGTGATGGTCCCCGGCGGCGCCGTCACCTCGATGGCCCGGAACAGGCCCTCGTTGGCCGCGATCTCACCCGGTAACACGGAGCGGATGGCGGCATAGGATACGGCTTTGGTGAAGGAGAGCGTGGCGTTAATCGCCCCCTTTACCTGTGGCGAGCTGCCGGTCCAATCAACGCTTATCGACCGGCCTTGCTTGCGCAGGGTGACAAAGAGCCGGATCGGCCGTCCCAGCTCGATGCCGTCGTCGTCGATCCAGTCCTCGAAGCTGACCTCGCCGTCCGGCAACTCGGCGATGGCGGCGCGGGTCAAGCGCTCGGTATGGTCGATGGTTTCGGTCATGTAGATATCGACCAAGGTTTCGCCAAAACGTGCCAGCAGGTCGTTGAACTGGTTCTCGGCAACATGGCAGGCGGCGAGCTGGGCCCGCAGATCGCCGAATACCTGTACCGGAATGCGCACGTTGCGTTCGATCAGGGCCCAAAGCGTATCGTTGCGCTTGCCGGCCTCGAACAACTTCAGCGGCGGGATGCGCAAACCTTCCTGGTAAATCTCGGTCGAGTCGGAGGCATTGGAGCCCGGTACCCGGCCACCGACATCGGCGTGATGGCAAATGACCGCAGCGAAGGCGATGCGCCGGCCTGCGGCGAACAGCGGCTGGAACAGGAAGATGTCCGGCAGGTGCATGCCGCCTGCGAACGGATCGTTGATCATGTAGATATCGCCCGGCACCATGTCAGCACCGTATTGGGCCATCACCCCCTCGAGCGCCGTCGGGATGGAGCCCAGATGCAGCGGCAGCGTAAGCCCCTGGGCCACCAATTTGCCCTCGCCGTCGCAAATGGCGGTGGAAAAATCCATGTTGTCGCGCAGCACCCCGGAATAGGTCGTGCGGCAGATCGTCACCGCCATCTCGTCGGCGATGGCATGGATGGCATTCTTAAAGAGTTCGAATTCTATGGGGTCGTATGAAGTGCTGCCGGTCATCACTACTGGATCATTATCCTCCCAATTTAAACATGGTCTCGGGAATGAACAGAATGATCTGGGGGAAAGCCAGCAGGATGGCGACGTTGATCAGGTCGACACCTACAAACCAGCCGCAGCCGCGGAACATGTCGCCCATCTTGACGTTGGGCGCGACGCCCTTGAGCACGTAGACGTTGAGGCCCACTGGCGGCGTGATCAGGCCGATCTCGATCATGCGCACCACCAGCACGCCGAAGACGATGGGGTTAATGCCCATTTCCTTAACGGCCGGAAGGATAATGGGCACCGTCAGCAGCAGCATGCCGATGCCGTCGAGGAACATGCCCAGCACCAGGTAGAGCGCCAGGATGCCGATCAGGATCACCATCGGCGGGAACCCGGATCCCACGATGTTCTCGGCCAGTACCGCCGGCATGCCGGTGAAGCCCAGGAAGTGGACGAAAATCAGCACCCCGGCGACGATGGCGAAGATCAGCGCAGTGGTGCGTGCCGTCTCCATCAGGGCGTAGCGGAACTTGGCGAAGTTGAGGCGCGGCAGGGCCAGCAGCATCGCCCCGCCGGCACCCACGGCGGCGGCCTCGCTGGGCGTGGCGATACCGGTGTAAATCGAGCCCATGACCAGGATCACCAGCACGACCATTGCCCAGATGCCCTTCAGCGAGCCGAACCGTTCGGACCAGGTGATGCCCTTGATGGGCGGCCCCAGGGCGGGGTTGAACTTGAAACGCAGCACCAGCATCAGGGAATAGCTGAAGGCTTCCAGAAGCCCCGGCAGGAAGCCCGCCAGCAACAACGCGCCGATCGATTCCTCGGCGATGAAGCCGTAGATCACCATTAGCACCGAGGGCGGGATCATGGTTGCCATGGTGCCGCCGGCAGCGACGCAGCCGGTCGAGACCTTGTCGTCGTAGCCGTAGCGCTTGAGCTCGGGCAGCGCCACCCGGCCCATCACCGCGGCCGCTGCTGTCGAGGCGCCGCTGGCGGCGGCGAAGCCCGCCGCGCCGATGATGGTCGCTATGGCCAGGCCGCCCGGCAGGTGGCCCAGCCATTGCCGCGCCGCCCAATAGAGGTCGCGGGTGATGCCGGCGTAGTAGGCGAAAAAGCCCATCAGGATGAAAAGCGGCAGCACCAGCAATGTATATGACGCTAGGTGGCCGTGCGGGATCATCGAGGCCAGCGTCGCCGCCGGGGTATAGCCGCGCAGCATCCAGAGCCCGAGAAAACCACACAGCGCCGTGGCGAAAGCGATGCGCATCCCCGAAATGAGCGCCACCGACAGCGCCAACAGCGACAACAGTCCAAGCGTTACAGGTTCCATGATGTGTTGGCCTCAGTCGAACACGTGCAAGTCGTCGTCGCTGATCGGCTCGGGAAAGCGTTCGGGCATGACGATTTGCAGGGCTTGCAGGCACATGCGTAGCGCCAGCAGCAGGTAACCAAGCGGCACTACCGCTGCCGAGGGCCAGACCGGCCAAAAGGGTGGCGACATGGTGACGTCGTCGTAATCCCAGGACTGGTATGCGTACTTGGTGCCGAAATAGGCCAGCACGGCACAGGTCAGCATCGACAGCACCAGGATCACAATGTCTGTGTGGTAACGGATGCGGGGCGGCAGGGCGTCGATGACCAAGGTCATGCCGACATGCCCATTCCGGGCCTGGGTATACGAGACGGCACCGAAGACGATCATCGGCAATAGCAGCTCCGCCCCCTCGAGGTGGCCGGGCAGCGGCGCGTTGAAGACGTAACGCGCCACCACTTCGGCCAGCACGAAGAACAAGACGAAGAGGATGATAAGGGTCGAGACGCCGACAAGGACGTTCTCGATGGCGCGTTGAACCATCTCCGCCCTGGCCGCCGCCAGGGCCAAAAGCCCGGCGACGACCAGGGTGGAAACGATTACGGCAGCAAGTTCTCCCACCTTGCAGCTTGATTGGCGATCAGGCTCGGGCTACTTGCTGTGCTTGGCCACCGAGGCCTTGACGAAGTCGAGCATGGCCTTGCCCGGCCGGCCCTTGCCTTCCTGATCCGCGACCCATTCGGCATAGATCTTGTCAGCGCCGGCGGCCAGCTTGGCGCGCTCGGACGGCGCCACCTTCACCACTTCCAGTTTTTTGTGGAAGATCGGGATCCATTTCTTGTCCGCCGCGGTGTACGACTTGATCATGGCCGCGATCGCCGCGGTCTGCGCCGCCGGCATGGCTGCCCTGACCGCTGCTGGAGTTGCCTTCCAAGCATCGAGGTTGACGGTCTGCAGGCACATGAAGCCGCTCATGCCGAGCCCCTCGGTGACGTATTTGGAGACTTCGTAAAGCTTGTAGGCACCGAAGGCGTAGGAATATGGGAATCCGAAGCTGTCGATGGTGCCGCGGTCCAGCGCCTGATAGCCGTCAGGCGCGGTGACCATGGTCGGCACAGCGCCGAAGACTTGCAGAGCCTTGGCGTTGAGGCCCGAAATCCGCATCTTGACGCCCTTCATGTCGCCCACCGTTTCGATCCGCTTGTTGCCCATGAACTCATAGGCCGGCAGGAAAGCAGGGCCGAAGAATTTCGAATTCCAACGATCGGCCAATTCCGCCACGATATCCGGATGGGCCAGCACTTCCATTTCGACGTTGGCACGTTGCTGCAGATCACGCGGCAGCAGGAAGGGAAGTTCCATCACCGACAGCAAGGGGAACTTGCCAGGGTAGTAACCGACGCACAGCTGCCCCGCCTCGAAGGCTCCAACCTTGATGTTCTCGGGGTTCTGCCGGCGCGGACCCAAGGCATCGCCGTAGTTAATTTTCAATTCGAAATCACCACCACCGACTTTTTCCAGGGTGGTCTTGATGGATTCGATGCCCGCGCTGAAGGCGCGCTTGCCGCCCCAGACGTTAAAGTTCCAGACTGACTTCGCGGCAGAAGCCGACGAGACGGCAGCCAGCGAAAAAGCGACACTCAACGCCGTAACGGCGATTACCTGCTTCGTGGTTTTGATCATCACCCACCCCCTCTTGAACCTGATTGTTGTTTCATTGCCGGCAAACCTAGCACGAAAACGTGGGTTGGAGGCAACGACGACTTGAGGCCGAGTTTTGCGGCTGTCGATGTATGCTGGCGGCAAGAGTATTGGCAAAAGGAGAGCCCCATGAGCTGGACACACCGCGAGCGGCTGCTGGCTGCCCTGGCCCACGAGCAGCCCGACCGCGTGGCCATCGATTTCGCCAGCGCCGGGGCCACCGGGATCACCGTCGGCGCCTACGAGAAACTGAAGAGGCACCTGGGGGTCAGCGGCGAGAACGAGTTCCACCGCCGTCTCGGCCGCACCGTGACACCGGCCGAGGAGGTGCTGGTTCGCTTCGGCGTCGACACCCGCGGCGCCAAGCCCGGCGCGCCGGCCGGCGGCCACGCCCGCGAGATCGACGCGCACACTTTGGTCGACGAGTTCGGCGTCACCTGGAAATGTTCGGCCGAAACCGAAGACACCCCCTACCTGCACAAGGACGGCCCTTTCCACAATCCAGCCACCACCATCGATGATGTCGAGGCCTTCGCCTGGCCCGACCCCGACGACGCCGCCATCACCGATGGCCTGGCCGATCATGTGGCCGGGATTCGCTCCTCGGGCCGCGCCGTGGTGCTCTACCTGGCCGGCGGCGTGGTGCATCGCGGCTACGCCATGCGCGGCATGGAACGCTTCCTCAAGGATCTCTACAAGAATCGCGAACTGGCGCAGAGCATCATGCAAAAGCTTTGCGACACCTGGGTCGGCGTGGCCGAACGCGCCCTGGCCGCGGCCGGCCCCGACAACGTCGACGTGGTCTTCTTCGGCGAGGACCTGGGCACCCAGGACGGCTGTATGTTCGATCCCGAAGGCATCTACGAACGCCTGATCAAGCCCCACCACCGGCGCATGGCAGAAACCGTGCTGTCAAACAGCAAGGCCAAGATCTGCTTTCACTGTTGCGGTTCCGCCTACCATTTCATCGACCACCTGATCGACATCGGCGTGACGGCGCTCAATCCGGTGCAGGTTTCGGCCGCCAACATGCAACCCGAACGCCTGAAAGCCGAGTTCGGCAACCGCCTGGCCTTCTGGGGCGGTATCGATTCGCAGCAGGTACTGCCCAACGGCAGCCCGGCCGAGGTGGCGGCCGAAACCCGGCGCATCATCGAGGTGCTGGGCGAGGGCGGTGGCTACGTCCTCAATAGCGTGCACAACCTGCAACCCGAGGTGCCGCCCGAAAACATCGTCGCCATGTTCGATGCGGGCCGGGAGCACCGTTACGGATAGCGCCCCCTCCCTCACCCTCCCCCGATTCGGGAGAGGGAGCCTTAACCGGTCATCACACTCTTCTCCTTCTCCCGCTTGCGGGGGAGGGCCGGGGAGGGGGTAGGTATTTTGTTGGGCTAGGCCACCAGCAGCCGCTTGGCCAAGGCCACGGCCTCGCCGGCGTCCTGGGCGTAGCCGTCGGCCCCGGCGTCGTCGGCGAACTTCTGATTGACCGGCGCGCCGCCGATGATGACCTTGACGCTGCGCCGAAGCTGCGAATGCTCAAGCCCCTCGATGACCTGCTT
>PVBE011318255.1_pt1 | contig 13552 bp, 17 predicted proteins | sample 1631181 | NCBI WGS metagenome assembly PVBE01 (sample SAMN08397723, study PRJNA350692) | Marine metagenome, whole genome shotgun sequencing project. | isolation source: water | place: Pacific Ocean | collected 2012-04 | reverse complement strand
AATGGTTATGCAAATTGATTAATCTTAATTTAAACCTTTTTAAGGATATAAAAAAGTTTTAGATATTGAAATTGAACTATTTATTAAGTGACAAATTTTGGATGGAGGAATTTAAATGAAAACTTATATAATGTACGGGAAAACTAGCTCTGAATATGCAGCTGGCATGGTAAGTAAACCTCATAATAGAATCGAAGTTGTGCAGCCTCTTGTGGATCAGTTCAATATGAAGATTAGAGAATTCTTGTTTACTAATGGTGAGAGCTTTAATTGGCTAGGTATTTGTGAGGCGGAAGACGATTCTACAATGGAAGCAGTTGTAGGAATAATTTTATCATCGGGTAATTGGGCAAATATGCACTGGTCAAGGGCTTATGATTCACTTGAGTATAAGGCCATCTATGATAAAGCCCATGAGGGAATGGCATCATACGTAACAACGATGCAGGTTGCGGGAGGAGACTAATGTATGGAAGGCTTATAACCTTTACCCTGCTAGCACCCTCTTTGTGGTCAGTGGTTGAAGCTGTGGCAAAATCTTACGGAGAAGGTCAGAACACCCGGCGTCTTTTTAAGTCTACTGATAATAGTGGATTTATAGTAGAAACTTTTCCTAACAAAGAAGAAGCCGGCCAAAGAATTGAAGTTTTAAAAGCTATGCAGGGGTTAAAAGAGCAAGCTATGGCTAAAGTGGCTATAATTGAAGGTGAGAACGGAGAATAGTTAGTTTAATATTAAACTATATTGATTTTTAAGGTGCACTGATTGCAATTGTAAGAGTTGCGGTACGAACTTTTCAAAATTTAGAGCATGTAGAATTATTTCTTTCCATTGGGGCAAGCACCGAGGATGGTTTAATTAAAGCTGGTCTTGAGGAAAAATTTACCATGTCTCAAAGCATTTTTCAGCCAAATCAGGTAGTTTCATTTTGGGAATATAAGGATGAGGATCATATAAGTGAGTTTCGAAAGCTTCTTTCAGCACAATCGCGCTTGCCCACTTCTTTGACTCCTGAGGAAATTGCGTACGAGACAAAAGTTAGACATTTGTCCTAGAAAGTCTTGTCTGCCAGGCTACGCCTTTCCATCTACTTCAAACAGTTTATTATAGATCTGCCAGTTGTTTTCAATTTTTATTAAGGAAAGAGTGTCAATAAATATCATTCCTATGTAATTGTCTCTAACTTTGGCAACAGCTGTTGTTTTCCCTATGTCCAGTGAGAGGATTTCTAAAATAATTTTGTCTTCTTTTTCCTTTGGTGATGGCTTTTGATTTTCCACAAAGGAAGCAAAATCCTCTACGGACTGTCTAAGTAGTTTATTGCTTAAGTATCCAGTGATTTTAGCGTCTTGATGAAAGACTTTTCTGACCAAGTCTCCATCTGAAAAATACATACTATCATAATAGGTTTGAACTGTTTGTTCTATTTTTTTCTTTTCTGTATTCATTTATATTTCCTGATTTTGCAATTGAACACTGTCATCTTATGTGGTTATTTTAAAACCAATTTAAGAATAAATTCAACGGCTTTGGAAGATTTTAAGATGCAGAAGAAAAATGGAGAAAATTTAAATACTCAGTCTGTGTTAGCAATGAGGAGTTCAGGATATTATTCTCAGAAAACGGCTGGGGCGAAAATAGCTATTGATGCCACTCAGAAATTGTTAGAAAGGGCACTAAATAGCCTTCCGAATTCAGAAATATTGAGGTTTGCAGATTTCGGATGCGCTGATGGAGGAACTAGCCAAGAGCTTTGGTATAATGTTGTGCAATTAATTCGAGAGAGTGGGGATAATCGACCTATAGAGATGATTTATACGGACTTGGCATCCAATGACTTTTCTACCTTGTTCAAATCCATGCAGGGAATGGGCGAAAATTCTGAGCTTGCTTATCAGGATAAGTTCGATGACATATTTGTCCATGGATGTGGTACCGGCTTTCACAAACAACTTATGCCCAGTGAGACCTTATGTTTGGGCTTTTCTGCAACTGCAATGCATTATGTATCTGAGAAACCGTGCCAAATTAAGGATCATGTTCATATGGTGGGCGCAAATTCTTCTGAAAAGATGAAATTCGAGGAACAAGCACTTAATGACTGGGAGGCAATTTTATTGGCTAGAGGAAAGGAACTTATGCCTGGGGGTAAATTTATATGCATAAACTTTGGTATAGATGAAAAGGGGCAATATTTAGGCAATACTGGAGGTCATTCAATGTTTGAAAAGTTTCGTGAGCATTGGTATGGGCACCTGAAAAACGGAATAATAAATGAAGAAGAATATATTTCTGCAACTTTTCCTCAACATTATAGGACCGTAGAGGAGTTCTGTCGGCCATTCTCTGAAAGTAATAGTTTGGTAGAAAAAGCCGGACTCAGATTAAATTCTTGCTCAACAAGATTAACAAAATGCCCTTACCGAGAAAATTACGAGAACAAAAAAAGCAATATGACACCTTCCGAGTACGCAAAAAGCCTGATCCCTACAACAAGAAGTTGGTCAGAAACGGTATTTCGTACAGCACTAGTAGGAAGATCCCCTGGGGAAATAGATCAGATTGTTGACAGTTTTTATGAGAATTATGAAAATGAGGTTGCTTGTAATCCCGATGGTCATGCCATGGATTATATACATATAGTAATGGAAATCGAGAAGGTTTAATTTTGTAATCACATTTAGTGATCACAATAATTGTGGTCTTTAAATCCTATAATCTTTCCTAAGTTGCCCCAAGAAATAATAGCCAGGCTGACGAAGTAAAAATAGCAAGGATTGTGGAAAAAAGGATAGTGCTGGCTACGAGTGGACTTTCCCTATTATATAGAACACTAAATAGATAGGCGTTAACTCCTGGAGCCATTGCCGCCGTTATCAGTGCACTCCTTAAATTTACTTCTGAGACTTCGAAAACATTTGTAGCAAAAAAGTATACTAGCGAAGGGTGTAAAAATAGTGAGATTGAGCTTATTGAACATACTTCTTTAATATTGTTCACTAATTTGTATTGATGGAGAACTACACCAAGTCCAAATAGGGCCGTCGGTATCGCGGCGGTTGCCAGTAAATTTACAGGCTCTTGAAGTGATGTTGGTAATGTTAAATTTCCTAAATTAAAGGCTACCCCAAGTGCGATTCCTAAAAAAAGGGCATTTGACATGATATTTTTCAATATTTTTTTGAAAATTTCATAAAAGGTACTTTTTTCAATTGATACTAATTCCATGACAGTGATCCCTAGGAGATAACAAAATGGGGCCTGTAACGCTATTATCGAATAGTTTCCTGCAAGGTTACTTTCGCCAAAAGCTCGCTCTGTTATAGGAAGGCCGAGTAGCAGTGCATTAGAGAAAAGTGCACAGAATCCCAATACTACTGAGTCTTGGGGGCTTAATTTAAAGATGAAGTATGCGACACTTGTTCCAATCAACATGCAACAGGATGCCCCAATATAATAACTCCAAAGCATTGATACAGGTGATGCTTCAGAGAAATTAATTTCAGCAATATTTATAAAAAGAAGGCATGGTAGGGCAATTTGTTGTGCAAATTTTGTTATTCCATTGCCAACCTTTCCATCTATTATTTTTAGATGAGCCGCTAAGTACCCTATAATTATAAGAATAAAAACAGGTGCTACAATTTCAAGGATAGTAAAAATCATATGATTTTCTGAGTTATCCTTAACATATCATAGCATACAGAAACATTTTCAGGAATTTCACGAGATAATTTTTCGTAATCAAGTTCGATATTTAGATTTATAAGATAAGTTTTTTTTGGTTTTAACATTTCTATCCACTCAAGGGTTTGGGACACGTGGCTATGCGAAGGGTGAGGGTCATATCTTAAGGCATCGATAATTAGGGTATCTATGCCTAAAATTTTCTCCCAAGTTTCTTTATAGATTTCTGAAACGTCTGGTATATAAGCCAAATTTCCAATCTTAAATCCTAATGCATCAGTTTCGCCATGCTTTACTTCCAATGGTTCAAAGATAATTTCCCCAGCAGGGCCATTTATTTTAATTGGTTTATTAAGTTTTTTTAAGTCAAGTATGGCGGGATAGTTGCTGCCTTTTGGTTGGTTAAATATATAGCCAAACCCCTCCTTTAGCCTTTTACTTGTTGTTTCATCAGCATATGCGGGGAGCCGTGCACGACGCTTATATACTAGCATCCTTAGATCATCAATTCCGTGCACATGGTCAGCATGAGAGTGGGTGTAGATTATGCCGTCAAGGTCTTCTACCTTTGCTTTAAGAAGTTGCTGTCTCATGTCTGGTCCAGTATCAATAAGTGCTACTGTCTTTTTTGAATTCACTTTTTTTTCAACCAATAAGGAGCATCTAAGTCTTTGATTTTTAATATTTTTTGGATCACATGCACCCCAATTATTTCCAAGCCTAGGCACTCCACCTGAAGCTCCACATCCCAATACTGTAAATAAAATTTTATCCAAGCTATGGTTTTCCTACTTTTTCAAAAAGGTTGTAGAAGTTTTCAGTTGTTAATCGCCTAAAGTCATATTCGCTTAGCCTAAAAATCTCTGCTCCAACTTTTGCAGTATCAGCTGTAAATGCCGGTTCGTTTTTCTTACCTCTGTTTGGTACAGGCGCTAAATATGGGCTATCGGTTTCTAATAGTATAAGATTTTTATCTATTTTAGAAAAAATTTTTCGAAGATCTTCGCTTTTTGGAAAGGTAATTATGCCTGACATAGATAAGTAAAATCCAAGGTCAGTTGTAACTCTAGCCAATTTTTCTCCCGAGGAAAAGCAGTGCATAACACACTTAAAGGGTTCCCTGTTAAATTCTCCTACAAGAATATTCTCCATATCTTCATCGGCGTTTCTTGAATGAATTATAAGGGGAAGGTTTGTTTTCCGTGCCGCTACTATATGGGTTATTAAACTTTCAATTTGCAGCTCTTTTGTTTCCACTGTGTAGTAGTAATCAAGTCCAGTTTCTCCAATACCTACCATTTTTGGGTGGTTTGCGGCTTCTAGCAAAGATTCTAAAGAGATTTTACTTGAGCCTGAAACATTCATGGGATGTAATCCAAAAGCGAAATATATCTCTTTGAAACTTTCTGCCAAGCTTATCACTTTTTCTAGATCTTCTTCTTTGGTGCAAATAGTTACAAACTTGCATACCCCTCTTCTTTTCGCTCTAGATATTACATTATCTATGTCTTTCACTAGTTCAGGAAAATCTAAATGGCAGTGACTGTCTACAATTTCTGGTAAGATTATAGACATATTTTTTCCCTAAAGACTGTTTTGAGCTTAGTGAGGCAATTCAAAGATATATCAGCCTTTTCAATATTAATCCTTTTGGCTCTGGCTATTGTTTGTTCCAAATCTAGGTAAAGTTCTGCTAAAATTATTGTCATGTTACTTTGATCAACAATTTTTTCGAACATTTGACTTTCTATATCATTAGTTATTAATTCTTCATCATTTAGCAAGCTTCTAATTACCCTACGAATTAAAATCAATATTAGATCAATAAGATCTAACCTTACTTCATTCTGATTTCCAAATTTCTGGGATTCGATTAAATCAAAAATTTGAGATTGGGTAGAATTTTCTGTATTACTAACTAAATCAATTAATCGCTTATAAGTGTTCAGTGTTTCTTCGTTAGTTAAACTTAAAGCGAGTGAAGGAATTCCTTCAGATAATGATGTGATTAGATTAATCTCTTCTTGATTTTTAACTTCTTTGCTTAGAAATTCACCCATTTCATTCTCACTTAGTGGCTTCAATGTAATTTTTTGGCACCGAGAGATTATGGTTGATTTGAGGCTATAATAATTGTGGCTGATTAGTATTATTATTGATTTATTTGGGGGTTCTTCAAGTAGCTTTAAGATTGCATTGGAGCTGGATTCATTCATTTCATCAGCTGCATCAATTATTGCAATTCTCCAATTATATTCTGTTTGAGATAAGGAGAAAAACTCTTTCATTTTTCTTATTTGGTCTATGCTAATTGCAGATTTGTATTTATTAGTTGCCTCATCAAATTCTCTTTTGCAAATATATACTTTTTTGGAGTTAGAACTTGCGTCAAAATTAGATAGCAAGTCATGAGATGTGATGGACTTCTTATCTTGCATAAGCTGTTCAGAGAATGTTAAGGCAAGTTTGGATTTTCCAATGCCTTTAGGTCCGGAAAAAATAATACTTTGAGGCACCTTTCTTGTATTATAATAATTTACCAGTTGTTCAATAGGCTTTTTATGTCCATGCAGCTGGCCGGACGGTTGTAGCGTTGTTTCTATTTTTTTACCCTTTTTTTAAATTTTAGCCTGAGCTAAGTTTTTGTATTGATTTATTATATCTTTGGAAATCTTTGAAGGCTCTCTATCTGCGTTAATTAATTTACATCTAATAGGAAATTCTTTGGAAAGTTTTAGAAATCCTTTTCGTGCTTTTTTCTGAAATTCTTCACCAAAATCCTCAAATCTATCTTCTCCAGACTTTCGGGCCAAACCACGCTTTAGAGCTAGCCTAGGCTCAATGTCTAAGATAAAAGTCAGATCTGGTTCTAAGCCAATCATCATTTTATGGAGTTCATCCACTTTTGAAACAGCTCCAGATCTGGCGAAACCTTGATAAATCCGAGAAGAATCAGTGAATCTATCACAAATCACTATCTTTCCAGCTTCAAGAGCGGGCGTGATAGTTTTCTCCATATGGTCTCTACGAGATGCGAAGAAAAGCAAAAGTTCTGTTTCTGGAGACCACCTAGATGTTTTTCCTTTTACCAGTAATGATCTTATTTCTTCGGCCCCTTTAGAACCTCCTGGTTCTCTAGTTTTTATATAGTCAATTCCATTGTCAGCTATATATTTTTCGAAGTGATTTATTTGGGTAGTTTTCCCCGATCCGTCAATGCCTTCAAAAGTAATGAACAGGCCTCTCACTTTTAATTGTCCATTCCAAATAAAAAAGAGTAAATCTTTGCTAGTGCCGCTTTAGATCTCGAAATGATACCGCCACTTGCAATCTCCTGGCTTGCTACCAAAGGAAAGGATACCTTCTTGAATTGGTTGATGTCATCTGATCTAGGAACATCTATTATCAATTCACCTAGAACCTCGCCTTTTTTTATGGGCGCAGATAAGGGAGATTTTGTAACGATCATTGCATTAAATCTTGACTGTGAGTAAGCTGGAGCAAGCACTTTAATTGGTTCAGACACTTCAAGGTTTACAGAATTTTCGGATCCAATCCAGACGGGCAAATTAATAAATACATCTCCTGCGTTCGCCAAAGTGAAGATATTGAAGTCTCTTAGGGCCCACTTGGCCATCTTATCTGCCTCTTTAAATCGTTGCTTTACAGAGCTTAGACCAGTCAAAATAAATGTGACTCTCCTCCCATTTTCTTCTACTGCACCAACAAAACCGTAACCTGCCTCCTTCGTATAGCCTGTCTTTAGGCCGTCAGCCTTAATATCGGAATTCAGCAATGGGTTTCTATTTTTTTGAGTTATGTTATCCCAAGTAAATTCTTTTATTGCAAAATACTTGTAATATTCGGGAAACTCAGTCTGAATTCTAATCGCTAGGGTTATAAGATCTCTAGCACTCATTTTGTGGTCGGGATCAGGCCACCCAGTAGAATTCTTAAAAGTAGAATTCTTCAAACCCAGCTGTTTTCCTCTACGGGTCATTCTTTTAGAGAATTCTTCTTCTGTTCCGGCTAGCCCTTCAGCAGCAACAATGCAAGCGTCGTTTCCCGAAAGAACAATAATTCCAAGAATTAAGTCTTTTATTGTTACTTTCTCACCTTCCCTAAGGAACATTTTTGACCCGCCTTTTTTTGATGCCTTTCTGGAAACTAAAAATTCATCTTCGAGAGTTATTTGTCCTTGCCTCAATGCTTCAAATAGCATGTTTAAAGTCATTAATTTTGACATTGAAGCCGGGGGAATAGGAATATCTGGATTTTTCTCTAAGATCATTTCGCTAGTTTCATGATCAAAAACAAGTGCTGATTTAGCAGGGGTACCTAAAGCATATGTTAATGTAGAACTAATCGTCCAAATTGTTAGAGCCAGAAAATAGCCACTAAAAATCGAAATAATTTTTGGAAAATTTATTGTCATAACTAAATATTAAGCTTTAAACGCTTGAGAGTTCAAGGGCCGTTTATAACTAATAAAGTTATTTTTGAATTTTAACTGGAACAAACTGAAGAGTTACCTATTTATAGTTAATATTATGGGTGCAATTTTAGAACTGGGCTACCTAAGGATTCAAGATTTGGTAAAATTCCTAGCCCAGGACTTTCGTTGCATGACATATATCCATTATCTATTCTAGGAGGATTGCTTGCAGTTACTGCAGTGGTGTATTCATGAAAAGCTGAAGATTGAAAATGAAATTCTGTGGGAGTTGAATGAGCTAAATGTGCTATTGCGGCGTCTCCTATTTGGCTCCCCCACGTATCTTCTATTGTCATAGATATTCCAACTGAAACGCATAAATCTCTAAGAATTTTTGATTTGGTCAAACCTCCCATCCTTCCAATCTTCAAATTAATAATGTCCACAGATTTGTCCGAATAGGCCCGCAGAAATGTATGTACGCTATCAATGCATTCATCTAAAATCATAGGGAGGTTAGTATGCTGTCGGACAACAAGGCATTCTTCATATGTGGTACATGGCTGTTCAATGTATATATCCGAGCCAGGAATGGCATTTACTACGCGTAGAGCTTCATGTTGCTTCCAGCCACAGTTAGCATCGGCACCAAGAATATTTCCTTCATTTAATTGTTCAGCAACGAAATTAATTCTTTTTATATCTAGTGAAGGATTTTCACCAACTTTCATCTGAAATTGTCTGAATCCTTGCTCCTGGTACTCAATAATTTTCTCTTTCATTATTTCCGGAGTACTTTTTGAAATAACTTTAAATAACTTAATTTTATCTTGCAGTTTGCCTCCTAGTAAATTGTAAATAGGCTGGCCTGTTAATTTCCCTAATATATCCCAGCATGCTACATCTATAGCAGATTTGACATAAGGATGCCCTTTAAGAGCTTTGTCCATTAATAAATTAACGTTGTTTAAATTTGACGGGTCTTGGCCAAATAAAGATTCAGCCAATTTCTTTATTCCTACTCGAGCCCCTTCGGCATATGCAGGCAAATATGAAGGACCAAGAGGGCAAATTTCTCCATATCCTGAGATCCCCTCACTGGTCTTAATTTCCACAACGGTACTGTCAAATGATGTGAAAGATTGATTTGCCCATGAATACGATCCTTCTTTCATTGGCAAATCAATTTGATAAACATTTAATCCAGTAATTTTCATTTGCAATTCCACACGGTTTTTCCGCCCTAATATAACATTTAATTAATTCTTATTTTGCCTAGGCAGTAAAAACAAACATTTTATTAATTTCTTCGTTTTTGAGGGTTTTGATGTCTTTAATTGTTTTCTTACTGCTGGTTGGTTCTTCAAAAATTTTTATATTATTTATTTTACCGGAAGATTCTAACTTTCTTATTTCATTTTCAAAGCCATTTTTTACGTAATATCCCTTATTTACCCCTAGTACTCCCAAGCCTCCATTTTCAAGCATTTGAATGATGCCTAAGAGATGACCTGGACCTAAATGTCCAAAAGTAAAAGCACCGCAGCTAATTAAACCTCTATATTTTTGTCTGGGAAGCTTTGCAGTTTTTGTAAGATCGCACTCGTATAGTTTTCTATAGTAACCCTTATTCTTGGATTCAGTTAGCATTTTTGGAGAAATATCAAACCCATCAATTATAAAATTAGGGTCCATAAAATGTTTTCCTAGTGCACCCGTGCCGCAGCCAATATCTGCTATTGGGGTATTGTCCTTTTTTGCCATCCGGAAATAAATATCTGCAACCTTTTTTGGATAACCATAGTTCTCCCTATCAATGTCATCATAAAAATCAGTGTCATAACGTGATGCCCACTCATTGTAGAATGTTTTGTTGTCGCTTGGTGAAGAAAGCTCATAGGCTTTTCTCTTTTGATTCATAGAAAAGGCTTTCAGTAACTAATTAGTCAAAACTTTAGATTAACTTAACATTGGTATATAGTTTATTTTGATTTTGGCACAGTTATTTTTCTGATAAATTTTCCTTCTTCTGCAGATGAGTATAAGTTTCCTGGTATCTTTTGGTTAAGTATTCTCCAGCTGTAATCTTTGTGTTAGAATTTTCAGGAGAAATATCAGTATAATAGCTTGGGTTAAAGAATAACGGTATAGAGATCCGCTCGCTAGTACTTCCTTTCACCCTATGCGGTGTGGCCTTTATTTGGTCATTTGACCACATTTGGAGCATCTCTCCAAAATTTACAACAAATTCTCCTGGTTCAAAACTTATAGGTACCCACTCGTTATTAAGATTAAGAACTTCGAGACCTGTTGTTCCATCATTGGCTAAAAGGGTTAGACATCCATAATCAGTGTGGCTAGCAATTCCAAAATCCTTCTCACCTGCCCACTTAGGCCTTTCTGGGTAAAAATTACCTCTTAATAAAGCCATCGGCTTTTGAAACTTATCATCAAAATAGTTTTGATCTCTATCTATAATTTTAGAAATACTTTTAAGAATACTTTTCGATAGTTTTATTGAATCTTCGTAATATGAAAGAATAATTCTTGAAAAATTTTCCGGTTCTGCAGGCCAATTATTTTTTGCATACACAGATAATTTAGATAATGGATCTTTTTTTTCTAACTCTAAACCATTATCAAATATTTCCTTGTAATCTGCATTGTAATTCGGATTTACTTGTTCTCCATAAAGATCCCCCCAACCTCTATTTGAACCAGTTTTAGCCATTGAAACTAAATTTTTTATTTCTTTGGGCAATAAAAAGAAATTCCTGTAATTGTTTATGACTTTTTCAACATCACTTTTTTTTATAGGAGTGTTATATAGGGTAAAGAATCCGGTTTCTTTGATGCCTTTTTCTAAAAAAGATAACGATAAAGGATCTTCATTCAGTAGGTCTTTATAATCAATCTTAGGAATCAATTTTCTGTCCATTTATTGTATTAAAATTTTATATAGTACAAAAAATAAACTTTTAAAGTTTTTTGAACCTTTAGTAAATAAGTCGTTTATTGATACTTTTAAAAAAGATAACAAGGTAAGGTAAAGAATTAATTCATATATAGCATCAAATTTTTTTAAATAATTAACTCTTGAGAGACATGCAAATGGGAATGGGAATGAACGGAAATAATAACCCTCAAGGTTACAGAACTGTTATCCTTATGCTTGCAGTATGTTTAGGTCTCCATATAATTATTATTCCACTATGGATGTGGATTTATGGGCTTTAGTGTATATCCATATTTGATATTATTCTGGCGGCTTTAAAGGTTTCCCAAAACATTAACAATAAATACTCCTAAAATTATAAACAAAAGTCCGACAAGGGTAATTATATTGGGTGTTTGATTAAACCAGATTACTCCAATTATTGATGTGCTAATTATGCATACTCCAGCAAATGAAGCATAGGCTATTCCAACGGGCATGAATTTCATCGCATAGGATAAACAATACATACAGGCAACAATAGTAATCGCGCTCAGAAGTGAGGGTATAGGCTTCGTAAATCCTTCGGCAGAATTTGCAAAAGAGTTAGATGCTGTGCCGAAGAAAACAGCAAGTAATAAAATAAAATAGGGTAAAAAAGGTTTCATTTTTTTCCTAAAAGGAGCTAGCTTACATTATAGATTAAGCAGAATATTTAATGTCGCTAACTAAATTCGCTTGACCTATCTATTAACTGTCCTTGTATGCCATTTAGATATCCAAAGTTTGCATTGTCAGTTTTCGTTGATAAAAGTGAAAATACCTTACCTTCTCCATTAGATAAAATTTCTATCCTTGGAATAAAAACTGACCCTTTCTCTTCTATATCGGATTTAAAAGTTTCTATTTGTTTAGAAGAAACTCCAATTTTTTTTAAAACATTTGGAAAATAATCATCATTGATATTTCCAAGTGAAGGGAAGAATTCACTAAAGTTTTTATTTGCTTTAATCACTTTGAGATTACTATCTGCGTAGTAAGCAGCAGTAATAGCATTCTCAAAATTAAAAAAGCTCAACTCTAGTATTTTATTGTGATTTAAAAAATTTTGAACATTAGTTGCAATTTTTTGCAATTTTCCAGTAATGGCGCCCCATGTGGTAACAATATACGGCACACAATAGGTTAATGCTACCTTTATAGGATGAGGGTAATCACCTGCTAAAATGCCGTCACCATGGTTAATAGTAGTTAAAATTGTTCCTACAACACAGGCCGTTAGAAAAGCTTTTAAAGGCGTACCTCCGCCGAACGCCAGGTTAATGATATCTACTTTTCTTTCTTGGAATGTCATTTTGTTTCCTTTTTCTGTTAAGCTATTGGATACAGAGGTAAATATTTTTTTTGGCTTTTGAAGATTTTTCAGATCAGTTTAGAGAGGCCTTTCTTCTAATAGCTTGATAATTTTAATAGAAATAGATTTAAATTCATAGTTTTATTAAATTCTATTGGGAGCAAATTATTTTGGATAGATACATCAATGCGATAAGAAAGATGAGAGATGGCAGCTGTATGCTAATCGATGGGGCGACTGCGACTGAACTGGAGAGAAGAGGGGTTCCTCAACTGAATAATGCATGGAACGGGGGAGGGGCATTGTCACATCCAGATATTCTTAAGAATATTCACTCAGAGTACATTAAATTAGGGGCTAAGCTTATAATAAGTAATACCTTTGCTACTTGTAAACATACTTTGGAAGATGCAAAGCAATCTCACAATTTTCAAAAGTTAAACTCTGAGGGAGTGCGAATTGCAATAGAAGCCCGTTCTGAATTAAATGCAGATGAAGTGCTAGTCGCTGGTGGTATATCTTATTGGAGCTTCACAGGCAGAGACCCAAGTTTAAGCCGGTTAAAAGTAAATATCTATGAGCAGGCTTCTCTTTTGGCGGATTCTGGTGCGGATTTATTGATTTTAGAAATGATGGAAGATATCGATAGGTTAATTGTTACCTTAGAGGCAGCAAAGCATACAAAGTTGCCAATTTGGGTTGGCCTCAGCTGTGATTTGGATAAAAAAGGTACAATGACCTTGTTGGGTGGTGAGCCACTTGAGGACGCTATAAAGTCATTAAAAGGAAGAGATATTGATCTTTTAAATATTATGCATACCGATATTGATCTTGTTGATAACTGCCTAGATGTGGTGAAAAAGGAATGGGCTGGCTTGTATGGAGTTTATGCTCATTCGGGTACTATGAAAAATAGTAATTGGGCCCCTGATATGGATGATACTGAGTGGACATTCGATGATGTTGTTTCACCTGAAATATATTCTGAACGGGTAGAGGGTTGGATTTCTCGTGGGGTTCATCTGGTAGGAGGCTGTTGTGGCATATCGACTGATCACATGAGACATGTTGCCGAAAAAATTCATTTTAAATAGAAACTCTTAATTAATAACAGATAATGTAGCAGTTGAGAAAAAGTCTT
>PVBE011790197.1_pt1 | contig 13553 bp, 11 predicted proteins | sample 1631181 | NCBI WGS metagenome assembly PVBE01 (sample SAMN08397723, study PRJNA350692) | Marine metagenome, whole genome shotgun sequencing project. | isolation source: water | place: Pacific Ocean | collected 2012-04 | reverse complement strand
GGATCTGGACAGGCAGCCAGAGGCAGGCGGCGTTGAACTACTGAGCACCGGGACGGATGATCTTCCCGTTGGGAGTGACCCGGCCGACGGCGATCTAAAAGTGTTGACGAAAAAGTTGTCCGGGGGGGGGGGAAGGGGCCGGAAAGGGCCATTTTCGGCAAAAACCCAAATGCGCAAGTCCCTGTAAATACAGGGACTTGTACTGGAGCAAGTGTTGCCGTAATCGAAACAGTTTACATTTCGCGTCACGTCATTTCAGCCTGATTCTATTGGCCGAAATGCGCTTTGCCCGAAAACGTAAACAGTTCGCGTAACACTTCCATAGCGACTGTAACCAGAAATTTCCGCGCGGTTCTGGCACAGGCCCTGCCGGTTCCCACTTTCCTCTAATCTCCCGCTCCATCAAGTACTCACGCATCGTCGGACCTCCGCTATCTGCCTGGGAGAGAAGGATCCTGCGACGCGGGCAGGTTGCCAACAAGAAACGTAAGTGCCGAAGAATCAAGAAGGACGGAGTTTGCGGGAGGCGCAACCCGCGCCGCCAACCTTACGCGGCGAGCGTCCCGTGCACTTTGAACCGCTTGAGGATTTCGTCGACGATCAGGATCGAGCTGCTCACGACCAGGATCAGCAGCCAGTCGAGCGTGGTCAGCGGCTCGGTGCCAAACAGCAGGTGTCCGAAGGGCGCATACACCACCAGCAGTTGCAGCACGACGGCTACACCGATGCCCAGCCACAGCCACAGGTTGCCCAGCAGGCCCACCGACAGGATCGACACGTAGTTCGTGCGGGCGTTGAGGGCGTGGAACCACTGGAAGGCCGCCAGCGTCGTGAACGCGACCGTTTGGGCGTGCTTGGCGCTGCCGGCATACAGCTCGTAGGCGAACAGCCCCAGCGTCCCGGCCGCCATCAGCGGGGCCAGAATAAGCATGCGGCGGATCAGCCTGGCACCCAGCACGCCGGCCCCGGGAGGGCGGGGCGGCTGCTTGAGCACGTCCCAGTGCTTGGGCTCGACGCCCAGCGGCACGGTGCAGGCCCCGTCGGTCACCAGGTTGATCCACAGGATCATGATAGCCGTCAGGGGCAGCGGCATGCCGATCATCAGGGCTGCCGCCAGTGTGATGATCTCGCCGAGGTTGGTGGTAATCAGGAAGAGTACCACCCGCTGGAGGTTGGAGAAGGTCACCCGCCCGTCCTCAACTGCATGGACGATGGTGGCAAAGTCATCGTCGGCCAGGACCATGTCGGCCGCCTCCTTGGCGACCTCGGTGCCGGTCCGGCCCATGGCCACGCCGATGTCGGCCCCCTTCAGGGCCGGGGCGTCGTTGATCCCATCGCCGGTCATGGCCACGATCTCGCCGTTGGCCTTCAGCGCCCGAAGGATCTGAAGCTTGTGGGCCGGCGAGACCCGCGCGAAGACCGATACGGTCTTCACTCGCTCCTTTAGTTGCTCGGGCGTCATGGCATCGATGTCCCGGCCGGCAAGCACTTCATTGCGGACGTCGCCTATGATGCCTGCCTGCCGCGCGATCGCTTCGGCCGTCATAGCATGGTCACCCGTAATCATCACCACGCGGATGCCGGCCCCCTGGGCGTCGGCCACCGCCTGGATCGCCTCCGGCCGCGGCGGGTCCACCAGCCCCCACAGGCCCACGAAGACCAGGCCCTGCTCGACATCCTCGCGATGGAGGGCCTCGCGGCCGGGAGGCATCAGCCGAACGGCACCGCCCACCACGCGAAGCGCCTGGCTAGCCAAATGCTGATTGGTCGCTACGATCTCTGCACGCAGCTCGTCGGTCAATTCCACCACCTGCCTCTCAAGCAGCACGTGCGTGCAGAAGGCCAGCACCCGGTCGGGCGCGCCCTTGACCAGCGCCACCGTGCCGTCTCGCTCGGCGGGGTGAAGCGTGGCCATGTACTTGTGCTCGCTGGAGAAGGGCACCTCGTCCAGGCGAGGCTGGGCCTTGACCAGCGTCTCGACGTCCATGCGCGCCTTGCGCGCCGCCACCAGGATCGCCCCCTCGGTCGGCGTGCCGCGGATGCTCCAGGCGCCGTCGGCGCGGTTTAGCGAAGCATTGTTGCATAGCAGTCCAATCCGCAGCAGCGTCCGCATGTCGTCGCTCAGTTGCCCGCCTCGATTCGGCTGGCCGTGTGGGTGAATCTCGCCGGCCGGCTCAAAGCCAGAGCCGGTGACGACGTACGCGCCGCTGGGCGTCCAGAGGCTGGTAACGGTCATTTCGTTGCGGGTGATGGTCCCGGTCTTGTCCGAGCAGATCACCGTCGTGGAGCCCAGCGTCTCCACCGCCGGTAGGCGGCGGATGATCGCGTTGCGGCGGGCCATGCGCTGCACGCCCAGCGCCAGCGTCACGCTGATGACCGCCGGCAGGCCCTCGGGGATGGCCGACACCGCCACCGCCACCGCGAACAGCACCATTTCGACCAGGTCGTAGCTGCGAAGCAACCCCAGAAGGAAGAGCATCGCCGCCAGGCCTATGCCCGCCATGCCCAGCATCACGCCCAGCCTGGCCATGCGTCGCTGAAGCGGCGTATGCTCCCGCCCGGCCTGTCGGACCTGGCCGGCGATACGCCCCAGCGTGGTCTTCATACCCGTGCCGACGACGACGGCCCGGCCCCGTCCGGCCGTCACGGCCGTGGACATCCAGACCATGTTCCGAAGCTCCGCCAGGGGGCGGTTGGCCTCCAGCACCCCAGGGGTCTTGTGCACCGGTTCGCTTTCGCCCGTCAGGGCCGATTCGTTGGTGTGAAGCTCGGCCGCCTGGATCACGCGGGCGTCGGCGGCAACCAGGTCGCCCGTCTCGAGCACCAAAATGTCGCCCGGCACGATCTCCTCGGCGGAGATTTCGACCTCCCGGCCGTCGCGGATCGCCCTGGCGTGCGGGGCAGCAAGATTGTGCAAAGCCTCCATCGCTCGCCCGGCCTTGTACTCCTGCGAGGCGCCCAGAACCGTGTTCAGCAGTACCACGCCGGCAATAACGGCGGCGTCGATGGCATGACCGGTAGCCAGCGACAGCGCGGCCGCACCCAGCAAGAGATAGATCAGCGGGCTGTGAAGCTGCTCGAGGACCAACTTGGCCAGGCTGACGGCCTCACCGGCCTCCAAAGTATTCCGCCCGAACTGAGCCAGACGATGGGGGACTTCAGCCGCCTGGAGACCTTGCTCGCCCGAGGCCACCTTCTGTAACAACTCCAGATCGCTGTAAGTATGCCAAGGGTGCGATTTCACATCAGTATCAGCCACCCTGTCGGCATGCATCGCTTGTCGCTCCTTGTCTCTATTGGTTGCCAGGCCGGCAGCCGAGTTCCGTCATAAGTGTGCTGCCGGCCGCGTTTTTTCTTCGTGCCACAAGTTCAGTCCAATGCGAGAGGTCAATCAAACCCGGTTGCCGTCTCCCCCAGCGGAGCCGACGTGATCGCCCGCTTCGTCCTCGCCAAGGCGAGAGACGCGGCGACCGAGATTATGCTGCGCAGGTGCCTAACTCGCAAGGGCGGCGACTATCACGATAGCTGACACTATCACCTTGAAGTTTTCTTGAACACATTTGCCTCCTGCGGAGTATAATCCACAGCTAGCATGCGCAAAGGCCCTTACATTACAGCGGTGATCTGTGCCGTGTTCTTCAGTTCCGGTTCAGCCGGCCCGGTCTGGCTGTGCATCCGCGCGGACGGCCTCATCGGCCTAAAGGCGAATACCGAAGCCCGGTGCGAGTCGGTCTGCTCCGGTGAGTCGCACGATCATGACGAGAAGGTTTCGGTTGCTGTTTCGGTTCCCGATAACTGCTGCCTGGACATACCCATCAGCCTCGACGGCAAGCGTCAGCCGGCTAAACCAGCTCGACCGCGGACAGCCGATTTCTCCCCGGCACCAACGCAGACGGCAGCGCTCCGTATTCGATCAGTTCCGACCGCGGCTGAATTCGGCCTGCTGACTCAATCACGACCCCCTGGCTCATCCCACCTCTCGTTCATGATCCGAACGGTTGTCCTTCTGATTTGAGCTGGTAGCTCTCTTCGGCCCTGATCGGCCATCTATTCCGCGCGCAGCTCGGCGTTCTCCTGTCGGCAGCTGCGTTGATCCATTGTCCATCTTGACTCATGGAGAGTCCCTATGCACACACTGTACGTTAGCGTCGTAGGCACCATCCTCGCCGCTGTCGCCTCCGGATGTGCTCTACCCGAGTGGGGATCTTCGCTGCCGGAACCGCGACCGCTGGGTTCTGGCTACATGAGGTACGCTCCAACAGAATCCAGCACGCCTACCGTGGAGTCTGTCAACCGGGCGGCCTCGTCAGAAACAGAACCAACGGGTGAACTGTCGCTACGAAAGGCTCTCGGGGCGGCGCTGTTGCGCAGTCCCGAATTGGCCAGCTTCGCCTGGAGCGTTCGCCAGGCAGAAGCGTCGCAACTCCAAGCTTCACTTCCGCCGAATCCCGAGCTCGAAACCGAGTTTGAGAACTTCGCAGGAACAGGAGAGTTCCGTGGCACTCGGGCACTCGAAACCACCGTCCTGCTCAGTCAGCTCGTGGAATTGGGCGGGAAACGCGCAAAGCGCATGCGGCTTGCGAGCCTGGACAGCAGGTTGGCTGGATGGAACTACGAAACGAAGCGACTGAAGGTGTTAACAGACGTAACCCGCAAGTACGCCGCTTTTCTGGCCGCCCAGCGCCGTTTGGGCCTGGCGCAAGAGAATCTGAAGCTGGCTGCGACGGTGCTGGAAGCTGTGGAGAAGCGTGTATCCGCGGGCAAATCCGCCCCCACCGAGAAGCTCAAAACCTCCGTCGAGGTGGCCACCAGTCGCATAGAGACACACCGGGCGGAACGAAAGTTGGCCGTCGCCAGACAACAACTTGCAGCGACCTGGGGAAGCGAGAAGGCCCTGTTCGACCGAGCTGTCGGAGACCTGGCGGCGATTGTCCAGCCTCCTGCAATCGACGCGCTGGGGCCGCTGCTCGCCCAGAACCCGGCCATTGCCCGCTGGGACACCGAGGCCGCCCGGCGACAAGCAGCGCTGCACGTGGCAATGGCCGGGGCCGTTCCCAACGTCACGGTGGGCGTGGGCTATCGCCAGTCCTGGGAAACCGGGGCCAACGACCGTGCCATGCTGGTGACAGCTTCTGTCCCACTACCGCTGTTCGACCGGAATCAGGGCGAGATATCAAGAGCGCGGTTCAGCGTCCTGAAAGCGCGCGCCGATCGCCATGCCGCGCAAGTGAAGCTTCAGACCCAACTGATGGAGGTCTACCAGCGGTTGTCATCGGCCTATGAGGAATCACGTTCTCTGCAGGACGAAGTCCTACCTATCGCACGGAAGGCCTACGAGGCGGCAGAAAGGTCCTTCAAAGAGGGCAAGAGCGACTACCTGGACATGCTGGATGCGCAGCGCACTCTGGTAGACGCCCAGTCGAAGCATGTTGAGGCCTTGGCCGAATACCACCAAGCTGCGACTGCGGTAGAGGGTTTGATAGGTCAATCTCTCAGTTCTGTCGGGGGGCAGAAGTCTGACCAGAAGGGAAAGACCAATGAACAGTAGGAACAAGACTATCTTCCTCGTCCCGGTGGCCGCAGGTGTTGCTGTCGGTGCCGCTTCCAGTTCTTTCAATGCGGCCACCGCGTCATTCCAGCAAGGTAAGACGGGCTACCTCGACGTCCTGGACTCTCAGCGGACGCTGATCGAGGCCCGTGAGGCATACATGGAAGCCTTGGGCTCCTATCACCAGGCTGTATCGAAGGTCGAGGGACTCATCGGGCAGAGCATTGAGTCTGACAAGATTGGAAACTAGGAGAAGACTATCATGTGGAAGAAACTAAGTCATGCAGGTTCCGCCTTGTTGGTGTTTATGCTTCTAGCAGGGGTGCTCTTGTGGTGCACGGGCATGCTGCACATCGGCCTGGCCGAGGATCTCGCCGCTCCGAACGTCGAGGAAGACGGCCAGGATGGCTACGGCGAGCCCGATGCCCGGGAGGCCAGCGGGGTCTGGTGCGCCGAGCACAACGTCCCCGAATCGGCCTGCACGCGGTGCGATCCGTCGCTGGCGGCGGCGTTCAAGGCCAAAGGCGACTGGTGCGCAGGGCACGGGCTGCCGGAGTCGCAGTGCGTGGCGTGCAACCCAGGCCTGAAGGAAGTGTTCCAGCAGCAGCGTGCCGCCGCGCAGGTCGAGCTCGCATACCTGGAGAAGCAACACTGCAAGCACGGCAAGCCGGCGGCGCACTGTAGCATATGCCGCTTCGAGATCGGCGTGGTCAAGCTCGAGCCGGGCGTTGCGGAGGCGCTGATCAAGAGCGGCAAGGTCGAGAAGCGTGAGAAAGTCAAGGTACTTCGGTTGACAGGAGAGGTGCAGGCCGATCCCACCCGGGTGGTGGACGTGCCCCCTGCGGCGGAGGGACGGGTGGTCAGTATCACGGGACTGCTCGGCCAACCGGTCGCCAAGGGCGACGTGCTGGCCGTGCTGCACTCCGCCGAGTTGGGCGAGGCGAGGGCGAAGGGCCTCGACGCCCATGCGCAGTTGGAGATCGTTCAGCAGGAGCACGACCGTCAGATCCGGGTGAACGCGGCCCTTACGGTTTTGCTGAAGCGGCTGGAGGGCGGCGAAACCGATCTCGTCGCAACCGGGACGAAAAACGGCGCCGCCAACGGCTCTGCGGCGGAGGCCATCGGCGAGAAGAAGTACAAGCTGCTCGGGGCCGCCTCCCGCCTGCGCCTGGCCCGAAGCGTCTACGAGCGAGAGAAGGAGCTACGCACCAAGGACATCTCCAGCAAGGCCGACTACGAGCAGGCCCGTCAAGAACTCCAATCGGCCGAAGCAGAGCACGCGGCCGCTGTGGAGGAGGCCCAACTCAACATGAAACTGGACCAGTCCCGGGCCGCAGGTGCGGTCAAGAAGGCTCGCGCCGCGCTCAACGCCACCGAACAGCGGCTGCGTATGTATGGGCTGGATGACAAGGCTATCCAGGATTTTCAGCAAGCAAAGAACCCCTTGGGATTCGGGCGACTGGAAGTAAAGGCGCCTCGTGCCGGGACGATCATCGCCCAGACCGCCTCGGTGGGTAAGTACGTGCAGACGACACAGAGCCTGTACACCATCGCGGACCTGTCGCACCTGTGGGTGTGGGCGGACCTGTACGAACGGGACCTGGCGGCAGTGCACGCAAGGCTGTCGTCAGGCAAACCATTAGAGGCAGTCGTACGCATCTCGACCTTCGGTGACAAAGAGTTCCCCGGCAGGGCGGACCTCGCGGCAAGCACAATGGACGAGCACACGCGAACGGTGAAGCTCCGCGTCCGCGTGGAGAACCAGCATCGCATGCTCAAGCCGGGCATGTTCGCAAAGATCGAGGTCCGCGTCCCACTGGGCGAGCCGGTCTCGATGGTTCCGCGAGAGGCGGTGGTTTCCGACGAGGGGGCCTCGTTCGTCTTCGTGCGTTGGAAGGACGACTTCTGGGTGCGGCGAAACGTAGTCGTAGGGCGCGGTCAGGGCCGGTTTGTGGAGATCCTCGACGGCGTGGCCGTCGGCGACACCGTTGCCGTCGGCGGGAGCTTCATGCTCAAGAGTGACGTCCTTCGGGCCAAGATGGGCGCCGGCTGTGCCGACTGACCCGCCGTATGCCGTCCCTTCCCCGCGGTTCGCCGCCCGGCGTGTCATTGCGTCAGCGGTCAGGCCACATTTGCAAGAGAAAGGCCCATGCGATGTTTACTGACATACTTCGGTTCATGCTGAGGCAGAGGCTGCTGATCATCTTGGCGGCGGTTATCCTGCTGGGAGCGGGCGTGCTGGCGTGGCACAACCTCCCCATCGACGCTTTCCCCGACGTGACCAACGTGCAGGTGATGATTATCACCAACGCGCCGAGCCTGGCGCCGAGCGAGGTAGAGCGCCTGGTGACCTTCCCCATCGAGATCGAGATGGGGGGCCTGCCTGACGTCAAGCAGGTCCGGTCGGTGTCGAAGAGCGGGTTGTCGCAGGTGGTGGTGATCTTTGAGGACCACGTTGACACGTACTTCGCACGCGAGCTGGTCTTTCAGCGCCTGGCCAACGCCCGCGAGCAGTTGCCCGAAGGCGTCGAGCCCGAGCTCGGTCCGATATCGAGCGGTCTCGGGGAGATATACCAGTACGTTCTGGAGGCCGGGCACTACTGCGCCGAGCACAAGACCGTCCGGGCCGACTCGCCGGGCGCCTGCGAAGACTGCGGCGTCAAGCTGCTCCAAGCCGAGGTGGACCTGATGGAGTTGCGGACGATTCAAGACTGGCTGATCAGCCCGCAATTGCGGCGTTTGGGCGGCGTGAACGAGGTAAACAGCTTCGGTGGATTCGTAAAGCAGTTCCACGTGATTCCCGACCCGGACCTGCTGCTGAAGTACGGCATCTCCCTGCGGGACATTCTGGAGGCGTTGGAGGCCAACAACGCCAATGCCGGCGGGAGCTTCATCATTAAGGATTGGGAGCAGGTCAACGTGGTTTCGAAGGGCTTGGTGCGGGACCTTGCCGACATCGAGCGGATTGTCCTGGATGCCGAGGACGGCACGCCCGTGTATCTGAAGGACGTGGCGAAGGTCCGCCTGGGGCACCAGACGCGAAAAGGCGTGGTGACCAGGGACGGCCAGGGCGAGGTGGTTATCGGTATGGCCATCATGCTCAGGGGCTCCAACTCCAAGCAGGTGGTCGACCGCGTCCGCGCCGAGATCCCGGAGATCCAGAAGACCCTCCCCCCGGGCGTGCGGATTGAGGCGTTCTACGATCGCACGGACCTGATTCAGGCGTGCATCCGGACCGTCTCGTCGGCGCTGGGGCACGGGGCGATCCTTATCGTCCTGGTCCTGTTCGTGGTGTTGTGGGACCTGCGGGCGGCATTGACCGCGGCTCTATCACTTCCGATGACCGCGGCAGCGGCATTCCTGCTGATGGACTGGCAGGGGGTGACGGCGAACCTGATGAGTCTGGGCGGACTGACCATTGCCATAGGGATGGTCGTAGACGGCGCGATCGTCGTCGTGGAGAACATCGCACGCCACATGCGCGAGAAGGCCGAGACGGACCTATCCCGAGTTCAGATCACCCTGGAGGCCGTCCGCGAGGTGGCCCGGCCCGTCATCTTCGCTATTCTCATCATCATCATCGTCTTCGTGCCGTTGTTCACCCTGGAGTCGATGGAGGGCAAGATGTTCAAGCCGCTGGCGCTGACGATCTGCTTTGCCCTGGCCGGGTCCCTGGTGGCGGCGTTGACGATCGTCCCCGTTCTGGGCAGCCTGCTGATCAAGCGGCACAGCGGACGCGGGCGGGAGAACCTGCTGGTGCGGGCGATTCAGTTTGTTTATCTGCCAGTTCTCTCTGTGGCCATGCGCGGCCGGTGGATCACCATCGCCGTGGCGGGGGCGATCATGGTGGGCGCATTCGCCGTGCTGCCCCAGATCGGCACGGAGTTCCTTCCTCCGCTGGACGAAGGGGCGATTGCAATCAACGTGGTCCGCCTGCCGTCTGCCAGTGTGGAGGGCTCGGCCTTGCAGTGCACCGAGATCGAGAAACGCCTGTTGGCGAAGTTCCCGGAGATCACCACGGTAGTGTCCAAGACCGGGCGGGCCGAGATCGCCGAAGACCCCATGGGACCCGAGCAGAGCGACCTGTTCATCATGCTCAAGCCACGCCGTGAATGGAAGACCGGCCGTTCCAAGGAGGACCTGGTGGAGGCGATCGAACGAGAGTTGTCGGCGTTTCCGGGGATTCGCCCGGCTTTTTCCCAGCCGATTGTATTGCGCGTCAATGAGTTGATAAGTGGGATCAAGTCCGACGTGGCGATCAAGATCTTCGGAAACGACATGGACACGCTTCGAGCCACCGCCGAGCGAATCGCGCCCATCCTTTCCACCGTCAAGGGCGCCAAGAACGTCAAGATCGAGCAAGTCTCGGGGTTCTCGCAGCTCGAGGTGCAGATGGACCGCGAGGCGATGGCCCGACACAAGGTCAACACGGCCGACGTGAATCTCCTGATCGAGACAGCGGTGGGCGGCCGGGTGGCAACGACGGTCTTTGAGGGGCAGAAGCGTGTCGCCCTCCTGGTGCGATTCCCACTGGAGCACCGCAATCGCCGCGAGGCCCTGGAACGTCTCCTGGTGCCCTCCCCGCTGGGCCACAACGTCCCGCTGAGCCAGTTGGCCAGCGTCCGAGAAGTTGGGGTCCCCGCACAGATCAGCCGCGAGGATTCAACCCGACGACTTATCGTGGAGTGCAACGTGCGCGGGCGAGATTTGGGCGGCTTCGTGGACGAAGCTCGCAGTAGGTTGGCGGGAATCGAGAAGGGCCTGCCTCAGGGCTATCGCTTCGTCTGGGGGGGACAGTTCGAGAACCAGCAGCGTGCCATGGCCCGGCTGAAACTCGTTGTTCCGGTGGCGCTGCTGCTGATTTTCGTGATGCTTTTCAGCTCGCTGGGCTCCCTCAAGAGCGCCACGATCGTGCTGCTGAATCTTCCCTTCGCCGCGGTAGGCGGGATTCTGGCAATCTACTACCTCAACATCAACCTGAGTGTTTCGGCATCCATTGGGTTCATCGCGCTGCTGGGCATTGCTGTGGCAAATGGCCTCGTGTTGGTGAGTTTCTTCGGTCAGCTGCGGGAACGAGGCATGCAGGTTCGCCAAGCGGTGTTCGAGGGGTGCCGTCTCCGCGTTCGCCCGCTGCTGATGACCACAGGGACGACGCTGCTGGGGCTGCTTCCGATGTTGTACGCCACCGGCTCAGGGTCGGAGATCCAAAAGCCCCTCGTGGCGGTCGTATTCGGCGGGCTGGTGAGTTCGCTGGCGTTGACGCTGATCATCCTCCCAGTCTTGTACACCCTGGTGAACGCCCACGGTGAGAAGTCGCAGGCCGGCGGTGCTCCGGACGCGTCCGAGGCATCTCCATCGGTGCCAGCGTAGCGACTTTCCGCCGTACCCGATTGCGTTGACGGATGACGGCGCACGAGATGAAAAAGGATCGTGACAGCTGCTTGGCCGCAGGCATGGATGACTAGGTGTCAAAACCCGTCGATCGGACCCTCCTCCTCGCTGCCATTGTTCGCACGCGTCGGGTTCATCGTGCTGTTCGGCATTGCCGTGCAGAATGGACTGGTGCTGGTCGGGACGATTCGCCAACTGCGGCAGCAGGGCTTGGATTTGACGGACGCTCTTGTTGAGGCCGGCATGTTGCGGCTGCGACCGGTGTTGATGACGGCGCTGACGACCATCCTGGGCTTGGTGCCACTGCTACTGTCCTCCGGGATCGGCTCTGAAGTCCAAAGGCCTCTGGCGGTGGTCGTTGTCTTCGGTCTAACGACGTCGACGTTGTTGACGTTGTTTGTCATTCCCGCCGTGTATGGCTGGTTTGCCGGCAACAGTGACGTCGCGCCGGATGCCGCCGGCGCCGAGGCGAAGTGCAGATAGATATCGATTGTCCTGGTCGTCAGGGCAGTATTGTGCGCAAATACAGCACAAGGCAGTGCTTGCGAAGTATTCAAGTTGAAACAGGAGATCCGGAAATGATGAAGCTGGCACTGGTAATCCTGGCGATTGTGTTTGTCCTGCTGGGGCCCTACTTTATTTGGCACAAGCAGATGGATGCGTACTTTGCCTCCGAGAACTACCGGCAATGGCTGATATCGGTTCGGCCTTATGCATGGATGGTCGGCATCGGCCTGATCGTCTGCGACCTGTTCCTGCCGATCCCAGTGCCTCCCATAATGGCAGCCATGGGAACTCTGTATGGGACAATTGTAGGTGGACTCATTGCGACGACGGGGTCGATCCTTGCTGGACTGTGCGCGTACGGCTTTTCGCGTCTACTGGGTCTCAAGGCGGCTCGCTTGCTGGCCAGCGAAAGCGAACTTGTCGACCTGCAGCGCTTCTTCGATTCCTGGGGTGCCGCCGGCATCATCGCGTCGAGGGCGTTGCCGATGATCCCCGAGGTGATGACGATCCTGGCGGGACTGGCGAAGATGCACTTCGGCCGGTTCATACTATCGCTCACCTTGGGCTCAGTTCCCGTGGGCTTTGCCCTTGCATGGGTGGGCGAGACGGCCGGGGCCTCGTCGTCGCTCTTGGTCGTATTGACGCTCATTCCGGCGTGCGGATGGTGCGTCTACGTGGTAGCGGCCGGCCGTCGGCGAGGGACCCTACGGTGCCGGACGCCGGAGCAGCACAATAGAGCCAGATGACGAGTCATTGCCGTGATGTCGTTGCCGAACGAAGCCAGCCATGGTAACATCCGTGTCATGCGGTACGCAGGCGGCGCTGCGTGGCAGCGAATAGCTTCTCCACAGGGCTTTGCATGAAGACTAAAGGACAACTCGAGGCCGAGATCAGCGAGGCCGTCATCAAGTTCGAGCGCGAGTACATGGGGCGCGGCCCGGAAGAGACCCGCTCCTACCTTCTCGGTGACATGATCGTGGTCCGACTGCGGGGAGTGCTGACTCCAGCAGAGAAGCAACTCGCAGACTCCTCCGATTACGCAGAGGGCGGTCGGTTGGTCAAGCAGGTACGAATGCAACTGCTGGAGAAGGCGCGAACGCTTCTGGAGACGATCATCCGCGACATCACGGGGCGTAGCGTGGTGAGCCTGCATACGGATATCAGCACCAGAACGGGGGAGCGCGTGATTATCTGGACCCTCGACGGGGCCGTGGACTACCGTCCTGGAGAGGGTCAACTGCAGTAACGTGGCTGAACGTCCTCGGCATTGCCGTCGGGCTGGCAATGGATGCTTTTGCCATGTCGGTGGCGGAGAACTACACGGCCCTGGTCCTGCTGGACCATCTGATGGCCCATTACGGCTATCAGGCATTGAAGGAAAGGATGAAGTGCGGTTCCTAGCCGCCTTCGAATGCTCGCGAGGCGGAATGCGAAGCGGAAAGCACAGCAAGGAGCAGCGCAATGGTCGTAATCATGAAACCCGGCGCGAGCGACGACGATGTTTACCGGGTAGTCGAGAAGATCCGGTCCCACGGCATGGACGCGGACGCCAGTCGTGGCAAAGAGACCACGATCATCGGCATCATCGGCGATGAGCGGGAGATCGACTTCAATTCACTGGGCGCCGCCATGCCCCACGTGGACCGGGCTATCCCCATCCTGAAGCCATTCAAATGCGTCAGTAGGGGCCGTGCGATTATGGACCGCCTGCACCGGGCGTCGGCGGACGGGGCCCTTCTCTCCGGCCACGTGGGCGACGTCGGAAGGGAGGTGTCCCTATGATCCGGACGCCGGAGAATCCCATTCGACCGAATCCTCGAGGTGACTGGCCCGAAATCCATCCAACCGCCTACGTGGACCCGACCGCCCAGGTGATCGGGCGGGTTCGGATCGGCCCCCACGTCTTCGTCGGGCCGAACGCGGTCATCCGGGCGGATGAGTTCGACACAGATGGAGAAGTACAAGCTATTGTTGTGGAGGCCGAGTGCAATGTCCAGGACGGCGTGATCATTCACGCCCTGGCCGGCGCCAGAGTCACAATTGGGCAGCAGACGTCGATAGCGCACGGGGCGATCGTTCACGGCCCGTGCAGCTTGGGCGAGCGATG
>PVBE011555132.1_pt1 | contig 13553 bp, 17 predicted proteins | sample 1631181 | NCBI WGS metagenome assembly PVBE01 (sample SAMN08397723, study PRJNA350692) | Marine metagenome, whole genome shotgun sequencing project. | isolation source: water | place: Pacific Ocean | collected 2012-04 | reverse complement strand
TTATTAAAAATGGAGACATGTTAGATGTCTCGGAATTTAATTCAGATTACGATCAAAATTTCTTTTTAAATAATGGGTTAAATAAATTGTCATCGTGGTTAGATAATAATTCTTCAAATTGTCCAGTCGTTGATAACGATGTGAGAATAGGAGTCCCTATTGTTAATCCTTCAAAAATAATCTGTGTTGGATTAAATTATGAAAAACATGCGCTTGAGGGGAAAATGGAAATTCCAAAAGAACCTATTTTATTTTTCAAATCGACTAGTGCTCTTACAGGACCTTATGATAACATAATTATCCCTAAAGGAAGTAAAAAAACTGATTGGGAAGTAGAATTAGCTATAATTATTGGAAAAAAAGCTTCATATGTTAAAAAGGAAGATTCGCTTGATTATATAGCAGGTTATGCATTACACAATGATGTTAGTGAAAGAGAATTTCAGCTTGAAATGTCTGGTCAATGGGTTAAAGGTAAAAGTTGCGATTCGTTTGCCCCTTTAGGACCATATATTGTTAGTGTAGACGAAATAGATGACCCTAATAATTTAGATCTTTGGTTAAAAGTAAATGGCACCTTAATGCAAAACAGTAACACTTCAGATTTCATTTTTAATATTCAACATGTTGTTAGCTACATTAGTAAGTTTATGACCTTATTACCAGGAGATATTATATCTACAGGGACTCCTCAGGGAGTTGGAATGGGATTAAATCCTCCTAAATATTTAAAAGAAGGTGATATCGTTGAATTAGGAATAGATGGACTGGGTATTTCTAGACAAACTTGTGCCAAGTATATATGACAATTGATTCTCACCAACATTTTTGGAATTATGATCCAATAAAAGATAGTTGGATTGATGATTCAATGAGTGTTTTAAAAAGAGATTTTTTACCTAAAACTTTAAAAGAATTATATAAAATAAATTCTGTTTACGGATGTGTTTCAGTACAAGCAGACCAATCTGAAAAAGAAACTATTTTTTTACTAAACCATGCTTCTAATAACACTTTTATAAAAGGAATTGTAGGTTGGTTAGATATTAAAAGCCCGAAACTTGATGAATTACTATCTTTTTATTCTAAAAACCCTTTTTTTAAGGGGTTAAGACATATTGTTCAGGATGAAAAAGAGAAAGATTTTATGCTTAATTCAGATTTTCAAAGAGGATTAAATTGTCTAAATAAATATAGTTTAACATATGATGTTTTGATTAAACATCATCAAATGGATCAAACAATAAAAATGGTTAAAAAAAATCCAAATCAAATATTTATATTAAACCATGTAGGCAAACCAGATATTTTAAAAAAAGTTGATCCATTATGGAAAAAGAATATTCTTAAATTATCGTCTTATGAAAATGTCTATTGTAAAGTGTCAGGATTGGTTACTGAAACCAAATTTTTAAAGTGGAAGATTAGTGATTTCAACCCTTATCTTGAAGTAGTTTTTAAAGCCTTTGGAATAGATAGAATAATGTATGGTTCTGATTGGCCCGTTTGTTTGTTAGCGTCTGATTTTAAAGACACTTTAGATATTTTAAATTATTACATTTCATCTTTTTCGGAAAGTGAAAAGAATAAAGTGATGTCTTTAAATGCAATTAAAGCATATAATTTATCTATTTAGTTTTATATTTTTAATTAATTTGTAATAAATACTATGAATTTAAATCTTGACAATAAAGTTGTAATTGTTTCAGGAGGATCTAAAGGTATTGGTCTAGGTATTGTTGATTCTTTAATTAAAGAAAATGCAATACCTTTTATTATAGGAAGAGATGAAAAAAGTATAAAAAAGGTAGTAAATAGATATAAATCTGTAGATCGTGAAATAAGCTATTCAATAGCTGAGTTATCAAACCCTAACGAATGTGAAAAAGCTGTTAGAGATGCTGTAAATAAATATAATAGAATTGATGGAGTTGTAAACAATGCAGGAGATAATGATGGAGTTAGTTTAGAAAATGGTAATTATAAAGATTTTGTGAGTTCTTTACATAAAAACCTAATTCATTACTATTTAATTGCTCATTATTCTTTAAAATCATTAAAAAAGAGCAAAGGAGTAATAATAAATATTGGATCTAAAACTTCATTTACTGGGCAAGGAGGAACTTCTGGTTATACTGCATCAAATGGGGGAAGAAATTCACTAACAAGAGAATGGGCTGTAGAATTATTACCTTTCGACATAAGAGTTAATTCAGTTATTGTTGCAGAATGTTATACTCCAATGTATGAAAGATGGATAAAAACTCAAAAAGAACCCAAATCAAAACTTGAAAAAATTAACAAAAGAATACCTTTTCAAAATAGAATGACAACTGTTGAAGAAATTGCCGATACTGTTGTTTTTTTATTATCTGAAAAATCAAGTCATACCACTGGACAATTAATCTTCGTTGATGGAGGATATACTCATTTAGATAGAGCATTATAATAATATATTATTATGGAAAAAATTTGTTTAGCATTGGACCTTGTAAATAAAAAAGAATTAATAGAGGAGTATATAAATCATCATAGGTCAGTTTGGCCAGAAGTTGAATCAAGTATAATTGATTCAGGAATTAAAAAAATGGAAATTTATTGTGTTTATGATAGATTATTTATGATAATTCATGTTAGTAAAGATTTTTCTTTTGAAAACAAATCTAAATTAGATGTTAAAAATAAAATAGTCCAAAAATGGGAAGTTTTAATGTCAAAATATCAAAAGAAACTTCCTAATACTAATGAGAATGAAAAGTGGAGAATAATGGATAAAATATATAAATTAGATTCTTAATTAAATGGATAAATTTAACAGAAAATATCCTTCAGTTACTTACTTAAGAGAAAAAGCAAAAAAGAGAATTCCGAAATTTGCATTTGAATATTTAGATGGAGGATGTAACAATGAAGAGAGCTTATTCAAAAACACTAATGATATAAGAAATATTGAAATCAAACCTAAATATATCACTGAAAAGAAAGAGCCCTCTATTAAAACTCAATTGTTTGGAGTTGAATATGATGCTCCTTTTGGTATTGCTCCAATAGGTCTTCAAGGTCTTATTTGGCCTAGATCTCCAGAAATATTAGCAAAAGCAGCATTTGATAATAATATTCCTTTTATTTTAAGTACTGTTTCAACATCAAATATTGAAACAATTTCTGAAATAACTGAAGGTAAAACATGGTTTCAACTATATCATCCAGCTGAAGATTCAATAACAAAAAATATTTTAAAGAGGGCAGAAGATTCTGGAATAAAAAACCTTGTAATTTTAGCTGATGTTCCAACATTTGGTTATCGAAATAGAGAGATTATTAACGGACTTTCATTACCTCCAAAACTGACGTTTTCAAATTTTAAAAGCATGTTATCAACACCAATTTGGTTAATTAATACTCTTTTAAAAGGAAAACCTTCATTTGAAACCTTAAAACCATATATATGTCTTCAAATTTAAGTTTAAAGCAATTAGGAAAGTTTATGGACGCAACCTTTTCGGGGGCTCTTAATAAGGAAAAAATATCCAGATTAAGAGATTTATGGAAAGGAAATATCATTATTAAAGGATTAGAATCATTAGAGGATATTAAAATTTCTGAAAAATTAGGTTTAGATGGGGTGATTATTTCAAATCATGGAGGTAGACAAATAGATATAGGAGAATCTACAGTTAATTCATTAAAAAGAATTAAACGTAATTATAATGGCAAAATGAAGATTATGATGGATAGTGGTATAAGAGATGGTGCCGATATTGCTAGAGTTTTAGCGTGTGATGCTGAATTTACTTTTTTAGGAAGAACATTTATGTATAGCGTTTCAGCTCTTGGAAAAAGGGGAGGAGACCATTGTATTTTAATGCTAAAAAAACAATTGAATCAAATTATGGAACAGCTTTCTTGTGAAAAAGTTTCTGATCTTAAAAATCATTTAATTTAATTATTATGAGTTTTGAATGGAAAGGCATTATGCCTGCAGTAACAACAAAGTTTTTAGATAATGACAAACTTGATCTAAAAACCTTTAAGATTAATGTTGAATCACAATTAAGTGCAGGAGTACATGGAATTGTTCTAGGGGGTTCTCTAGGGGAATCGAGCACATTAGATGAAAACGAAAAAAATATTTTATTAAAGAAAACCATTGAAATAGTTACAGGAAAGATTCCGGTTATAATGAATATTGCTGAGAGTTCAACTAAAAAGGCAATTGAATCTGCAATAATAGCTGAAAAAAATGGAGCTTCAGGTTTAATGATACTTCCTCCAATGAAATATAAGGCAGATAATAGAGAAACTGTTGAGTTTTTTAAAAAAATTGCTTCAAATACTAATTTGCAAATCATGATTTATAATAACCCAGTTGATTATGGAATTGAAGTAACATTATCAATGTTTGAAGAACTTATTTCAATTAAAAATATTGTAGCTGTAAAGGAATCTACTCGTAATATATCTAATATTACTAAAATGAAAACAAAATTTGGAGATAGGTTTAAAATATTAGCTGGTGTTGACACTTTAGCATTAGAATCTTTAATGATGGGAGCTGATGGTTGGATTGCTGGATTAGTTTGCGCATTTCCAAAAGAAACTGTTGCGATTTATGAATTACATAGAGTTGGGAAAATTAAAGAAGCTTTAGAAATATATAAATGGTTTTTACCTCTTTTAGAACTTGATACAAATTCAAAACTAGTACAGAATATAAAACTTGCCGAAGTTGCAACTGGAATTGGAACAGAAAAAGTTAGGGAACCGCGTCTACCTTTAATAGGAAAGGAGAGAGAGAATGTACTTGAAATAATTGAAAAAAGTTTAAAGTCTAGACCTATATTACCTGATTATAAAAATTTATAAGAATGATTACAGGAAAAAATTATATTGGCAATGAATTATCGGGAATTGGAAATAAATCTCATAAAACTATTAATGCTAAATTAAATCTTGAGAATTCTATAAATTTTATTGAAGCTACATCTAATGAAATTAATCAGGCTGTTACTTTAGCTCATGAATCTTTTCAGGTATATAAAAACATTTCTGGCAAAGAAAAAGCTTCTTTTTTAAATTGTATAGCTGATGAAATTTTAGCATTAGGAGATGAATTAATAGAGGTTTTTGTTTTAGAATCTGGCTTGCCTGAAGGGAGAGCAGTTGGAGAGAGATCCAGAACAGTTTTTCAACTTCAAGCTTTTGCAAATATGATACAAACTGATGAGTGGAAGAATAATATTATTGAAAAAGCCTTGCCAGACAGAAAACCTTCTCCAAAACCTGATATAAGAAAAACGTATATCCCTATTGGTCCTATAGCAGTTTTTACACCTAGCAATTTTCCTTTAGCATATTCAAGTGCTGGTGGTGATACTGCAAGTGCATTAGCTTCTGGTTGCTCAGTTATAGTTAAGGCTCATTATATGCATTCAGGAACTGCAGAATTAGTATCATCTGCTATAATTAAATCTGTAAAAAAAACTGGAATGCCAAATGGGGTGTTTTCAAATATTAATGGAGGAATTGAAGTGGGCCAAAATTTAGTTAAAAATCTAAAAATAAAAGGAGTTGGTTTTACAGGGAGTAAATCTGGAGGAAGAAGTATTTATGATATTGGCTCTAAAAGAGAAGAGCCCATTCCTGTTTTTTCAGAAATGGGAAGTGTTAATCCCGTAATTATCTCTCCAAAATCAATTGACTCCAAAAGCATAGAAATTGCAAAAATTCTTTCAGAATCTATTACACTTGGAGCAGGTCAATTTTGCACAAATCCTGGTTTAATTATTGTCGTTGAAAAAGAAAATACAAATAGCTTTATAGATAATGTTATAGATAATCTTATAAAAAAGGGATCACAGTGTATGATTCATAAAAACATAAAAGAAAGTTATTTAAAAAATATAGAATATATTTCTAAACAAAAGGGAGTAAAAGTATTATCAAATACAGATATTGAATTAAAAGGAAATTATATTAGTTCACAAATAAATTCTGTTTTAGCTAAAGATTTTTTAGTGAATTCAAAAATGCATCAAGAGGTATTTGGTCCATTTTCTTTAATTGTTAAATGTAAAGATGAAAATGAATTAATAAAGGTAATTGATAGCTTAGAAGGCCAGCTAACTGGAAGTTTATTTGCTGAAGAAGGTGAATTAAAAGAATTTTACTCAATTATTGACAAATTAAAAAGCAAAGTTGGAAGGATCATCTTTAACGGCGTCCCTACTGGAGTGGAAGTTTCTCAAGCAATGACTCATGGAGGTCCTTATCCTGCATCTTCTGATTCTAGATATACCTCCGTTGGATTAGATTCAATTAAACGTTGGGTTAGACCTATCACATACCAAGACTGGCCTATTGACTTTCTACCTAGTGATCTTCAATAAATTATAACAATATAGTGAAACGTGTCTTAAATGATGAGTGGGAGAAGATTTTATCAACTCAATTTAAAATGAGTTATTTCAAAAAACTTGAGAACAAAATTTATAATGATTATAAAATTCAAAAATGTTATCCTAATATAAATGATATTTTTAAAGCTTTTAATCTATGTAAATTTAACGAATTAAAAGTTGTTATAATTGGACAAGATCCTTACCATGGTTGCAATGAGGCTAATGGTTTGGCTTTTTCTGTAAATAATGAAGTTAGGATTCCTCCATCTTTAAAAAACATTTTAAAAGAAATTAAAACTGATATTGGTAAAACTTTAATTAATCATGGAGATTTATCTAAATGGTCAACTCAAGGAGTACTTCTATTAAATTCAATTTTAACTGTAAAAGAAAATCAACCAATGAGCCATAAAGATTTAGGATGGGAAATTTTTACTAATGAAGTAATAAAAATAATATGTGAAAAATCATCTAATATTGTTTTCTTGCTTTGGGGGAGTAATGCTAAAAAGAAAATTAAATATATAAATAAAGAAAAGAATTTTGTTTTAATATCAGGACACCCATCTCCTTTAAGCGCAAATAGAGGATATTGGTTTAATAATAAACATTTTAGTAAAACAAACAATTATTTAATTTCAAAAAGTAAAACCCCTATAATATGGTAATTTTAAATAGACTCAACTGAATTAAGAGTTTGTTCAATCATATCATCTATTGTTTTTTCGGGATTTTCAACAAATGCTCCTGTAATTCTATTAGCTAAAATTGCATTTATTGATAAAGATTTATGATTAAGCAACTTACATAACCCATATATTCCAGAAGTTTCCATGTCTAGATTTGTAATTTTTTTCCCAGAATAGTTAAATGAATTTAATTTAGAATTTAATTTTTCATACTTTAAAGGAATTCTTACACTTCTGCTTTGTGGACCATAAAATCCAGGGTTTGTTAATGTAATCCCACTATTTGTAATAGTTTTTGAAAAAGTATTAAATAAAGAAATGTCACAATCAAATGCATAAGGATTTATAATGTTATCACTAAGATTTAAATGTTTTTTTAATTTAATTATTAATGAATTTTTATATTCATTTTGATATGAATAAAAGTTAAGAAGATTATCAAACCCGATTTCTAATTCCGACAATAGTATAGCCTCTAATTCTATTTCTGAATGAATACTTGCAGAAGTTCCTAATCTTATAATATTTAATTTTTTTTCTTCATTATTTCTTTTCCCTGTTTTTAAATTTATATTACTTAGAATATCTAATTCGTTAATAACAATATCTATATTGCCTGTTCCAATTCCAGTTGATATTACTGATATTGGAATTCTTTTATACAAACCATTATGTATTAAAAATTCTCGTTTCTGTTTTTTTAAATTAATAGAATCAAAATGACGAGAAATAAATTTAACTCTATCAGGATCGCCAACCGTTAGTATAATGTCATTTATTTCATTTGGAAATAGCCCAAGATGATATATACTTCCGTCTGTATTTAAAATGATATTTGTTTTATCAATTTTCATTAACCTCCAACTCTTTTTACTTCATGTCCCATGTCTTGAAGAATAGAAATTATTTTATCTCGATAGTTTCCTTGAATTATAATTTCATTATGCTTTAATGATCCTCCAACGCCAATTGTTTTTTTTAATTTTTTTTCAATTACCTTAAGTTCTTTAATAGAGCCGTTGAATCCTTTAATTACAGTAACTATTTTTCCTGCACGCCCTTTATTACTAAAATGAGCTTCTAAATTTTGTTTATTAAACGTGACCTTCTTTTCTTCAAAAATTTCTGGTTCTGGATCAGCAGATAAATTTTTAAATTTCATGTTTTTTAAATCTTCAAAATTGTTTAACTTTTTTTCTTTCATTAACTATTAGTAAAAGGTGTTTAATATTGTAAATTTATTTTAAATAAAAATAATTAAAATGCGACTTTTACTACTATTTTTGGTATTATCTTTTTATATGAACGCGCAAAACAAGAATCATAATCTTCCTTTTCATGAGATTAGCAGTGAAAAAAACAATTACACGTCAGTTAATATTATTTATAGATTAATTGAAGGGGTAGGGTTTAGGTATTACTGGGCTTCAAAAGGTTTAAAAACAATAGATTTAGAGTATAAACCAAGTTCAACTTCAATTTCATCATATGAAACATTAGAACATATTTATATTTTATCTGAAACCATTGTGAATTCAGTTTTTAATAAAGCTAATTACAGACCAGCTAATAAAATACCTGAATCATATCAAGAATTAAGAGAAGAAACATTAAATAATTTAAAAAAATTTAATGATGTAATTATAAATAAAAGTGAAGATGATTTAAAGAAAATTAAAATTATATTCAATAGAAATGGGAGGGAAGTTTCATTTCCTTTTTGGAATTTATTAAATGGTCAAATCGCTGATATGATATATCACACAGGTCAAATAGTCTCATTTAGGAGAACAAGCGGAAATCCGATTCAAAAAGGAGTAAATGTGTTTTTAGGAATAACAAAAAAATTTAATTAAAAATCTCTTTTTTCAAAAGTTTCATTGTCTTTATCAATCAATCTTTTAATAATAAAATAGATTAACAAACAAATAAACCCGAAAATTAAAAGAGACTCTAACATTATTCAACAATTACAGCAGTTCCGTAAGCTAGGATTTCAGAACACCCTTGCATTACCATAGAAGTAGTTAAACGAATATTTACAATAGCATTTGCTCCCATTTTTTCTGCATCATCAACCATTCTTTTAATAGCTTGTTCCCTAGATTCTGCCTGAAGTCTAGTGTATTCTGATATTTCCCCTCCAACTAAGTTTTTAATTCCAGCAAAAATGTCTCGACCAATGTTTCTTGCCCTCACAGTACTTCCCCTAGCAATCCCAAGAGTTTCTTTTATTTTTTTATTTGCTATTTCTTCTGTATTTACAATTATCATAATATTTATTTAAAAAGAGATTTTTCTATTGATGGAAATAATTTTAATGCGTTTTTATAATATACCTTTTGCAGAATAGAATCATTAAGATTTAAGCCATATAGCTTCCAATGTGCATGTCTTTTTCTGTAATAATCAAAATATTCATCATCCGTTTCTAGTACTCTAAAATAAGTATAATATTCTGAAACTTTATATGAATCTTTACCAAAAAGTATTCTGTCTTGATAATCTATAAAAAATTTCTTAGCTCTTATTGGCTGTCTACCAATTTCAGCTAAAACTGCTCCTATTTCTGTATAAACATTTGGATAATTATCTAAATGGTCACTTAATCTGTCAAGATCGTTTCCCATCCAACCTAAATGTGCATTAATAAAAACCGTATTTTTATTTTCTCTGAACATTTCATGTTGTTCAGATAAAATCTCTTCAAATGATGGATTCTTTAAAGGATCTCGATATCTGTTTGGTTTTTGTCTGAGCTCTAACCATCTTTCATTGTATTCATCTTTAGGATCCCAAAATGATGATGGCTCTCCAGAATGAATTAAAACAGGTAAATTTAGTTTTCCTAATTCTTTCCATATTGGATTTAGTCTCGAGTCATTTATTTTGATCCTATCTCCATTTTTATCTTTATCAGTTAACCCGAATGACTTATATATTTTTAGGCCCATAGCTCCCATTGAATGAGTTTTATTTATTAAATCTATATTCCTTTTTATAAAGTCAGGGTTGTCAATTTCCTCAAAATCAATATTTATAAATAAACCAAATCGGGTAGGGGCATTTTGTTTTATATTTTCCATTGATTTTCTAAAATACATACCTCTAAAACCACTTAGATTAATCATAAATGCCATATTTAAACTATCCATCTCCTCGGTTAACTTAGAAAGATCTTTAATTGGCATATCAAATTGATGGTTATGAACGTCAATGAAGGGGTGTTTTGATTTTTTTAAAGGACTCTCTTTTACTTTTAAAGTTGATTTTGGATTATAAGCCTCTATATCCATAAGATTGTTCTTCTCTTGTAATAAATCAATAGTTAAATAGCAAATCAATCCAATAAACATTATGAAAAGACCTAGCTTAATAAAATTCTTAAATGAAACTAACGAGAACAATTAGTTAGGTTTTATTGGCACTAAGATTTTAGTTTTATCCCAGTGCATTATTAAATTAATTCCTAAAGAATCTTTATTAAAATCAATAGTAAATTGTTCAAAAGATTGATCCGTTTCTTGTACAGGAACAATTACACTTAATATATCATTTTTTTTATCCGGGGGATTAAAACCAAAAGCACCAGCTTCAGAATTAAGTACGACTTCCCAAGATTTAGAATTTGGTATAGCATACATCCTATAACTTCCGGCGTTTAGATTTTTTTCTGAAAATAAAATAGGTTTATTTAAAGATAATTCTGTAGCAAAATTAGCACCCAATCTCCAGTATTCATCAAAGGGAACTAAAGCACTATCTTTTTTTTCTCCAAAAATTAGTCTATTCTTTTTATAGGGTCTATAATAAGAAACGCTTAATTCTAATTCTTTTTCAATAATACTTGCCTCTCCTTTAGGGCTTTTAGGATTAATTATAACTGCATAAAAAAAGTAAAAAACAATTATTAAGAAAAAACCTATTAAAGCTATAAATATTTTTTTTATCATGATTCTGCAAATATAACACCTCTAATTAAATTTATAAGGTTTTTTATATATTGCTTCTTATTAATTATAAATCAATTTAAATATTATGAATGAATTAGAAATTTTAAATTATCATCAATTAGCTTTTGTTGCAAATGCTGTTTATTTACTATCATTTACAGGTTTAATCTTTATTACTTTTAGACTTGTGAGGTTTCAAAGAGAAGCTAACTCAAATACTTTTGGAAAAGTTTTAGTTACAATATTTGGACTTTGCACTGCATTTTATGGTTATACAATTTTTTCATTTACTTATAACTTGCAGTTAGGACAAGCATATAGATTATCTGAACTTAAATCCAAAGGAGTTGAACTTTCTACCGTTTCAGATAGTTTTATGGAATTTATTGGTTATTCAGCTTCTGATGGATGGCCTCCTTCATTTTCTCCAGAACCTGCTGCTCTTGTTTTTGTTGTGACTTTTGCTTTAATGATTATTGCAGGAACATGGATAAATTTATCCAAAGAGTAGTTTATTAAACTATTTAATAATTAAATTAAACCCTCCCTAGTGTGGTTTTTTTTTATCTTTAAGTTTAAACACAAACAAAATGAAAAATATAATTATAATTATTGCTGCAATACTATTTATGTCATGCAATAATTCGACAACAATTAATGATTATTCAGGAGTTTCAGAAGAGCAAGAAGCGATTTTTGAAAAAAATGTAAATGCTTTTAAAAATGGTATTGTAAAAGGATTTAAAGAAGAGAATGTAGATATTTCAATGGATATGTTTGCAGATTCTTTAAAATGGAATAATCCTGAGGCTATACTTGGTGGTAAATCCAAATCTTATCAAGATTTAAAGGATGTTTTAACTTTTTACATGGAAAATTTTGATGATATTACTTTTAAAGATGATGTGTACTTCGGGGGGAGTGTTTATTCAAGTAATGAACCAAGTGATTCGCCGAATACTGTTAGGGTATTTGGAAATTGGAATACGGTTCATACTGAGTCACAAGCCAAAATTGAACACAAATGGATGGCAATTCTCTGGTTTAATGAAGATGGAAAAGCCTATCAATTTTCCGACTTTTTTGACGTAAGTGGTTTGGCTCTTCAAATTGAAGGTACTTATAAGAGATAAATATATCTATAACTTCAATATATAAACCCTCTAATTAACTTTAGGGGGTTTTTGTTATATTGCCTCATATTAATCAAAATCAATTAAAATGAAAAAAATTTATTTGTTATTATTAATTTTCGCATTTTCTATTAATGCAAATGCGCAAGATAAAGTTGTCTTAAAACAAACTTTTATCAAGGTAAAACCTGGCAATAATTATGCTGAAGATTTAAAGACAAAATTTGGAGAGATGGCTCAAAAGAGAATTGATGCTGGCTACCAAGAGGCTTGGCACCTTTGGGAAGTTGTTGATAATCCTCAAGCACCTTTTACACATCTAATTGTTGAGCCTATTTTAATTAGTCAAATGGAAAAAGAATGGACTCGTGAGGGTTGGCTTGAAATGAGAAATGAAGCAATTCCCGGAATGACTGATTCAGACTGGCAAGCTTTTATGGAAGATGTGCGAAATAAAAGAGAAATTGTAGCTCAAGCAATGTTTGTAACGGTTTCAGACGTGAAGAGAGACAAGGATATAAACATTCCTACTGATGTTGGAGTAGTAAACTGGATGAAAGTTAAAGAAGGCAAGTTTAAAACATATGAGAATATGGAAAAAGCTCTTTATTCAAATGGTCTTAACAAAAAAGGTTTAAGAGCAGGTTGGTCACTAGGAAAAAGGATAGACAAGTATGGAACTGACTTATATTGGAATTATTTTACAGTTGATTGGTTTTTAAATTATAACGACTATATAAAAACAGCTGCAAATCTTGCTGCTTGGGATGCTGACAAAAATTATCAAAATATGATGAAAGTTAGAGAATTAAGAGAAAATGTAGTTATTCGAAAAGTTATTATGCTTGAATAAGGCTTAAAAAAAAGTATTTAACCCTCCCAGTCGGAGGGTTTTTTTATCTTTATTTTTAAACACAAAAAGAATAAGAAATAAATCACATTATCTCTCTAATTAACTTTAGGGGCTTTTTTTATATTAGCGCTCATCAAAACCCATAAGTTGGGATCCAAATGAATAAGCTCAGGCTTATTTTCTACTTTTATTTTATACACACTTGACTCTCCTTTTAGCAGAATTTTTTCTATTTTTTGATTGTTCTTTTCAAAATCAATCCCTATTTCAATAGGCATCTGAAATAAACTTCCATCCCCTTGAACCTGATTAAGCTCTAATACAACCACGCCTTCAAACTTATCATAATACCAAACTCCATCTAATTTTAATGCACCCGGATAGTACAACCATTGATTAAAAAAAACAGTTAAATCGATCCCTGTAGCCTCTTCAATTATTTTTTTAAAATCATCTGTCGACACGTTTAAATCTTTGTATTTTTTGTAATAAGCTCTAATCCCTTTCCAAAACATTTCTGTTCC
>PVBE012333099.1_pt1 | contig 13554 bp, 12 predicted proteins | sample 1631181 | NCBI WGS metagenome assembly PVBE01 (sample SAMN08397723, study PRJNA350692) | Marine metagenome, whole genome shotgun sequencing project. | isolation source: water | place: Pacific Ocean | collected 2012-04 | reverse complement strand
GTTTCCAGCAATAGGCGGTCGAGCGGCAGGGTGCGCAATACTTTCCGGAGTGCTTCGGCGTTCTTGAAAGTGACGATGCCGTTGATGCCGATAAACCAGCCCATCACCAACAGTGCATCCGCCATTTCCTGCGATCCCGTGAAACTGTGGGCAACGCCTTTCCGGGAGACCGGATTCTCCTCCAGAATCCGGAGGGTGTCCTCCTCGGCTTCGCGGGTGTGCAACACCACCGGAAGCTGGAGCATTTCAGCGCTCTGAAGTTGTTTTCGGAACACCATCTGCTGGGTTTCTGCGGCGGAGAAGTTGTAGTGGTAGTCCAGCCCCATTTCACCGACGGCCCGAATCTTCGGGTTGCGCTGTACGCGCTCCTGAATTTCCGCGCCCAGTGACTCGGTATAGTCCTTGGCATCGTGCGGATGCACCCCAAGGCTGCCGAAGACTTCTGGATGCTCCTGAGTGAAACCGTCCACAAAATCAACGGATTCCGCGTCCACCGCAATCGTCACTACGGTTCCCACCCCGGCATTCTGAGCTTGCTTCACCGCTGCTTTTGGGGTGAGGGCGAGCCGGTCCAAGTGGCAGTGGGTGTCAATAAAACTTGTCATGCAAGCGGATATTGGGATAGTAAAAGGGAACGTTTTTCAGCAAAAGCAGGTGCTTGTCACTTTGGCAGACAGACAGGATAATTTCTCGAAGCAGACCAGATTTTCCGGAAATGATCAATTTCAATCTCCCGACACTGCCAACTACAACGGGCGCGGTACGACTTGCGCTCGTTGTGTTGGGAGCCGTCCTGCTCTCCGGCTGCTACACCGTTCAACTCTATCACGACTCTGATCGTCTGCACTCCAATCCGGATGCGGAAGCCAGCGACCTGTCCGTGCTGGGTGGCACTTTCCGGCTGGAACCTCCGGTGGCACTGCGCGAGTTGTGCCCCAGCGGGGTGTCCAAGCTGGAGGTACGGCAGGGCCCCCTTGACATCCTCATCCAAACCGCCACGCTTGGTGCCCTCCACCAGCAGACGATGCGGGCGTGGTGCAAGCGGCGCAGGCGTTGATGCCATGCCCACCAACGACCTTGACCGCTTTGCCCGGCTTCTCGGCCATCGATTCCGGCACCCGGAACTGCTGGAGCAGGCGCTGACCCACAAGTCTGTGCCCTCCGAGGTTGACGGAGAACTCCGGCCCAACAACGAGCGGTTGGAGTTTCTTGGCGACGCAGTGCTGGACCTGTTGGTGAGCGAACTGCTGATGGAACGCTTCCCGGACCTTGACGAGGGGGGACTCTCGAAGTTCCGGGCGAGCCTTGTCAACGAAGCTCTCCTCAGCCGTATTGCCATTCGCCTTGATCTCGGCATGTTCCTGCGTCTTGGACGGGGGGAGGAGATGACCGGAGGCCGCAAGAAACCTTCGCTGCTCGCCGATGCCTTGGAGGCGGTGATTGCTGCGCTCTACCTCGACAGCCGCTCCGAGGGTGGCGTTGAAAAAACCGCTCAGGTGGTTGAACAGCTTTTTGATGAGGAACTTCCTAGGGATTCCTCTGCCTTCATTTCCCGCGACTACAAGTCCGAATTGCAGGAACTGGTGCAAAAACTGCTCAGCACCTTGTGCCTTTACGAACTTGTCGGGGAGGAAGGCCCAGACCATGAGAAGGAATTTGAGATGGCCGTCCTCATCAACAATCAGGAATACGGGCGCGGGAAGGGCACCAGCAAGAAGGAGGCAAGCCAAGTGGCGGCCCAGTCGGCCTTGGAGCAACTGCAACAAGGATCCAGTCAGGCCGGATGACCACTTCAGCGAAATCCAAATCGTCTTTGAAAACCACCCCAAAAATCCGGGTCCGGCTTCAGAAGGTGATCGCCCAGGCCGGAATCGCGTCTCGCCGCAGTGCCGAGGAGTTGATCCAGACGGGTCGCGTGACGCTCAACGGCGAAACCGTCTTGGTGTTGGGTACGCAAATGGTTCCGGAAGTGGATGTGCTGGAAGTGGATGGCGAGCGCGTTCGGATCACGCAGGCTAGGGATCAGGAGGTTTACGCGCTCTACAAGCCCAAGAATTGCATCACCTCCCTCCACGATCCGCAGGGCCGGACCACCATCCGGGAGTTCTTTCCAAAAACCAATCGGAGGTTGTTTCCGGTAGGGCGCTTGGATTATGATGCCGAGGGGCTGATCCTCGTCACCAACGACGGGGAGTTGGCGCACCAACTCATGCACCCCAAGTTCAAGGTCTGGAAGAGCTACTTTGTTAAGGTCAAAGGCAAGGTGGAGGACGCGCAACTGGCTCCGATTCGCCGGGGCGTCACCTTTGAGGGGCGACGGCACCAGCCCGCGAGGGTGAAGGTGCTGCACTTCATCAACGACAAGACGTGGCTGGAGGTCTCTCTTCAGGAGGGCACCAACCAGCAGATCAAGAAGATGCTCCTGCGTGTCGGCTACCCGGTCCTCAAGATCAAGCGCTTCCGGATCGGGACGCTGACACTGGGGGAGATGAACCCTGGAGAGTCGCGGCGACTGAGTCAGGACGAACGGGACACCCTGATCACTGTCGTAAGCTGACCCAAGGCACACACACGACATGGCCAAGGCCGAGCTTTACAAGATTTCCATTTCCGACGGCAAGATTCTGCTGCGGGTGCCGCCTCAACTTGTGGGGGCGGAGGTTCCGGATTTGGACGAGATCCAAGCCGACTTGCATGTCATGGGGACGGACTACCTGCCCGAAATTCTGCTGGAAGTCTTCGAGCAAACCTCCGGAAATTTTGAGTACCTCTGCGACGAGAAGACCACGGAATTCATTGTCTTGGTGGAAATGAACGAGGACGAGTCACAGGTGTTCCTGAACATCGTTCCACCACAGGAACCTGCTCAGCCCGTCACCATGGAGCGTTGTTTGGATGCTCTCAAGGAGCAGGGCATTCAGCAGGGCATTGACAAGGACACGATCCAGCGCATGATCAACGAGCAGGTGTATTACGAACCCACTGTCGTTGCACAAGGTCGAGTGCCCGTACATGGCCAGGATGGCTGGGCCGAGATGTCCTTCCTCAAGGAAGGCTCGCGCCCCAAGCCTGGAGCGCAGGTCAACCTGCGGGAAATACCGATGCTCCAGGAGGTCAAGGCCGGGAACACGCTCGTCAAGCTCACCCCCTCCACGGCAGGGGTGGACGGCTTCACCATCACCGGCAAGGCGATCACGGCGTTCAGCGGCAAAGCCTACCGCATCCGTCCCGGACGTAACACCCGCTACAATGACGACCGCACCGCCATCATCGCCACCAAGGATGGATCACTCTGCCAGCTAGGCTCCTCACTCTCGGTGGAAGAGGTGAAGGTCATTGACAAGGTGGACGCCAGCACCGGACACATCCGTTTTGACGGCATCCTGAAAATCAAGGGCAGTGTCTCCGACCGTTACAGCGTGGAGGCGACTCGCATTGACGTGGGCGGTTCCGTGGGCAAGGCCAAGCTGCGGGCCAGCGGCGACATCCGGGTGAAGCAGGGCATCGTCGGAGGCTTGGTGCAGGCGGGGGGATCGGTGCTGGCCCAGTCCATGGACGACGCGCAGGTGAGCGCGGTGGAGAACGTGCTGGTGACGGACTACATCAGTGCGTCCAAGGTGTTTGCGGGCAACACCCTGCGGATCGTGGGTGAGCGCGGCTATGCTTCCAGAGGCACCCTTCAGGCGGGAAACCTGCTCTGGATTCCCAACATTGGCGAGGAAATTCCGGAGGATTTGCCAGAGGATTCCGAGGAAGAACCGCCCCAGACGTTTTTGGATGCAGGCATTTCCATCAACGCCCGGAAAAGCTTCAACGCCCTCAAGGAAAGCCTGCAAAAATCCCACGAGCAGTTTGAAGACCAACACAAGGAGCTTGAAGAGGCACTGGACAGCCTCAAGAACCAGCAGCTTCCAAGTGATCCGGAGGCGCTTCAGGAGAAAGTCAGCAGTCTGCGCAAAAACCTGTGGGGGCTGTTCAACGACCTCCGCAAGCTGGAGTTGCAAAACGACATCAACCAGTTCAACAACGAAGTGGACGGCGGCATCGTTTTTGTCACCAACAAGGTGCAGCCCGGAACGGCGGTCAATGTCCGTCGCATGCGCTACAACGTCCTCACTCCGGCGACAAAGGTCGCGTACTTCTTTGAGCAGAACGGGATTCAGTCCCGGCCATGCGGCGATCTGTTGGAGAAGCACCAGCGGTACTTTCCCCGGATGCCCTTCTAGCAATCCCAACCGGACTGGAGGCGATGGCAGAGATCACCAAGGTTGAAGTGCAACGGCGCGTGAAACGCCGCGAAATTCTCAAGGAGATGGACCTCAGCGGATTGAACTTTGAGGAATCGAATCTCGATGGCGGCGACTTCCGGAAGTGCAAGTTGGAGGGCAGCACCTTCAACGGCGTCCCCATGAGCTACACCCGCTTTGAAGCGTGCAACCTCAGCCGCTGTGAGATGCGCAACACCAGCCTGCGGGAATCGGCCATCATCGAGTGTGACCTCAGCGACACCAATATGCAGGACAGCGACCTGTCCGAAGCCAACCTGCGCAACTGCACGCTCGTCCGGACCAACCTGAGTGGTTGCCGCCTCGTGCAATCCGTGATGCTGGACGTGAAAGGGCACCTCTCCAATTTCTCTCAGGCGGTGTTGCACAACGTTCTGCTTGGAGGAGCCAAGCTGCAAATCTGCGATTTCAGCGCCTGTGATGCGAAAGAACTGTTGGCGGAAAACGCCGATTTCAGTGGATCACACTTCACCGGGTCACACCTTCAGGCGTCTCTGCTGACCGGTGCAATCCTCAACTTTTGTGACCTCACGGCGGCCTCGCTGGAGGAGTGCAAGCTCGGGAATGCCTCCCTGTTTGCGGCGACCTTGCATCACGCGCGCTTTAACACGACCGACCTGACTTCCTCGCAGCTTGTCCACGCCCAAGGGTCAGAAGTGTTGTTTCAGGACGCAACTCTCGACAACGCGAACCTCTCCTTTGCCGACTTCACCGGCAGCAACTTTAACGGAGCGGGGCTGTCCGGGATTTACGAACACGAAACTGTGTTTGAAGGTGCAAGCTTCGAGGGGGCCATGCGATGATCATCCGTGCCTTCGGCATCGTCTTGGGAGCATCCCTGCTTTCTGCAACGCTTGCGCAGGCAGAGTACCGTGCCTACGAGCTGGAGGTCTTTGACCGTGTGACTAACATTTCCCAAAAGATCATCACGGCGTTCTCGCCGTCAGACTATATTGCCGCATATGGGGGGGCGGAGCGCCTTGGCGTGACCATCCGTGCCTCTTGGATTTGCTACGGGGACACGGCAAGCTACAAGCCGGTCTGCCCCATGCCCAAGGCGATCAACCCGCAGTTTCAGGACGGCGACCGCATCCAGATCATGCTCCCCAAGCATCTCACCGATCAATGGGTCGGCGTCATCGAAAACAGCTTTTTCCGTCCAGGACTTCGCAGTAATGTGTATGGAGTCCGTTTTCCGGAGCGCGGGAATCTCTATTCGCGCTACTACGAAGCACATTTGCAGAAAGCACCCTGAATCTCAGCCGAGCCATCCCAATGGAACGTATCAAGTCCGCCAGTCTCATGACTGCGATCAAAACTCCGTACACCTCTGACGGGGAGATTGACCTCGACACCTTTGACCAACTTGTGGAAGCCCAGATTTCTGCTGGAGTGGAAGGGCTGATCATCGCCGGAACCACTGGAGAGGGGCATCTGATGGACTGGGAGGAAGAACTGATACTTATCGCTCATGCAGCGCAGTGCTTTGGGGACCGGCTGTTGATCGTCGGTAACACGGGCAGCAACAACACTCGCGAAGCCGTTCGGGCCACGCGCTTCGGCTTTTCGGTGGGAATGCACGCCGCTTTGCAGATCAACCCCTACTATGGCAAAACCTCCGACCGTGGACTCCGCGAGCATTTCCAGCGTGTCCTTGATCTCGGCCCTGGGATCATCTACAACGTGCCCGCCCGCACCGGACAGGATCTCCAGCCGGAACTGATCGAAGACCTTGCTCAGCATCCCAACCTGCTTGGTGTGAAGGAGTGTGCAGGCAACGAGCGCATGGAGCATTACGAGTCCAAGGGCATTGCCTGCTGGTCTGGAAACGATGACCAGTGCTTTGAGGGACGCCATCGGCATGGGGCGCACGGTGTGATTTCCGTGATCGCCAATGTGGTCCCGAGACTGATGCGCAAGCTGATGGACACCGACGATCCTTCGCTCAACGAATGCCTCCAGCCACTGATGGCGTGGCTCTTCCACGTCCCCAGTCCCAACGCACTCAACACACTCCTCGCCATGACGGGGGCCACACAGCCCGTTTTTCGGCTGCCTTATGCTCCGGTGGACCAAGCTGCACGCGAGCAGGGGCTCGCCCTGCTCGCGGGGCTCAACGAATCGGACTGGGTGGGGAATAAACTGAGTTTGATGGACGACCGCGATTTTACGCTGCTCTGAAGTCGATTCGAAGAACCACAAATACGTTCGTCAGGAAGTTCATGACCCCATTATTTTGATGGGTTTCCCTTGCCGTTTCACCCTCAGCACGCCATTCTCCCACTTAGCACCAACATGAAGGCAACGTCCGCACCTGCTGGCAGCAGGTGTTGCAAGAGCGACTGGCTATCGGGGGTGAATCCCAGAGAGGCAAGGCAGCCCCGCCTCCCGCCCGGGGGAAGGCTTGGGTTCTCACTTGAAATCTGGCTCAGGAACTTCTACAAGGTTTTGGAGTGGGATCCTCTGCGCTTTCTGGGATGAACCCCTGTTCCAACTCATCAACCTTGCAGCCGCGGTGCACGTCAGGCTGTGAACCCAACCCCTCACCGAGGCAGAAAATGGGCGTCAATCCCGCAGAGTTCGCAAAGGCAAAGGACTCCGCGCCACCTTCATGCCCAAGCCGCTGCCGCTGCCGACCGGCAACGGCTGCCATGCGCATGTTTCGGTCTGGAGCAAGGACGGCAAGACGAACCTGATGGAAGATGCCAACGGAGAACTTGGACTCTCCACACCCGCCTACCATTTCATCGGCGAACTCCTGTGTCAAGCTCAAGCTGGACGAGTGGAACCGCTACCTCCAGCACTTCTTCGAGTGGGAACGCCAGAACGCGCTTGATGTCTGGGGACCACTCTCCTTCAATCACCTACCGCCCCTCGCTGGTGCAAGGGGTGGTGCAGGTGCTGGCCTCCGTTTTCGCCCACCACAAACCTGCTGACAAGGCGATCGAGTCACTTTTTCGGAGGAACAAGCGTTGGGGCAAGCGCGACCGGGCGTTTGTCGCCGAGCGCAGCTACAACCTTGTGCGCTGGTGGAACTACGTGGAGCGCCTGTCCGGAGACGACGGAGACCTTCGAAACCCCGGAACTCTGCTCAGGCGCTGGGCGGCTTACGAAATCTGGCGGCACGGGGCGGATCCCACGGATTTTTTACAGCAGTTTTTTGCAGAGGGTGGATTTGAGATTCCGGAGCCGGGTGCCTGGCGCTCCCAATGGAGCCGACTTGAACTGACGCCGTGGGAGGAGGTCGCGTTTCCGGAGTGGCTGCACCAGCGGCTTCTGGACGAATATGGCAACGAGACGCAAGCGGTGTTGGCATCCCTCAACGACTCCGCCCCCGTTTGCCTGCGGGTGAACACGCTGAAGGCCAACCGTGATCAGGTGCGCCACGCCTTGCAGCAAGACGGGATCGAAGCGGAGGCAGTCCTGAATTTACCCAACGCCCTCGTGCTGCAGGAGCGGGCGAATGTGTTTCGCACCGAGGCGTTCAAGCAGGGCTGGCTGGAGGTGCAAGACCTCGCCTCACAGCGGGTCGGGCTGCTGCTCGATCCGCGTCCGGGGGAGCGGGTGGCCGATGTCTGCGCGGGCGCGGGCGGCAAGACCCTGCACTTGGCGATGCTGATGGAAAACCGGGGGACGCTGCTGGCACTGGACGTGGTCCATTGGAAGCTGAAGGAACTGCGCAGACGGGCGAAGCGGGCCGGAGTTGGAAATTATCAGGCCAAGCTGGTGCAGTCCACCAAGGACTTCAAGCGTCTACATCGCAGCTTCGATGCCGTGCTGCTCGACACCCCGTGCAGCGGCACAGGCACGATCCGCCGCAACCCGGACAAGAAGTGGTCGCTCAGCGAGTCCGGAATCGAACGCCTTGGGCGTTTGCAGGCGGAGATCCTCGAAACCTACGCCCCACTCGTCAAACCCAGAGGCCGGATGGTGTACGCAACGTGCAGTCTGTTGCAAGCGGAGAATCAGGAACGCCTCAACGCCTTCCTTGCCAAGCATCCCGAGTTTGAGCTGGATTCCGACCCGCTGTTGCGACGTCCGGATTTGCACGGGGAGGACGGTTTTTACGCCCAACGCCTCGTGCGCAAACACTGACTAGAGCCGCTCTGGAGGGGTGATCCCCAGCAGGTGGAGTCCCTGCTTGAGCGTTTCGGCAACGCCGTGGAACAGCAGGAGCCGGGCGTGTTGCAGGGCTTCGGTTTTGGCGTGCTTGACGGAACAGGTGGTGTAGGCGCGGCTGAAGTCGCGGGCAAGACCGTAGAGCGCGTGAGCCAGCAGGGAGGGTTTGAACTGCTCTCCGGCGGACCAGACCGCCCGATTGAAGTCGAGCAACCGACGGCTCAGTGCCTTCTCATTGGGGTGGCAAAGCAGGGAGCAATCGGCATCGGCGGAGGGTTCGATGCCCAGTTGCCGCACAATGCTGCAAATCCGGACATAGGCATAGACCAGGTAGGTTCCGGTGTCACCCTCGGTCTTGAGCCAGTCCTCCATTGAGAAGACAATCTGCTTGGCAGGATCCTGCGCGAGCATTCCGTACTTGAGGGCGGCGACAGCCACCTTCCGGCAAGTCTCCTCGATTTCCTCATCCGGCCACTCCCCCTTGCGGGCTTGAAAATGCTGCGTCCGCAGCGAGTCCATGATTTTCTGTCGCAGTTGCGAAAAGAGGATGACGTTTCCCCCCCGCGAACTCATCTTGCCCTCCGGAAGCATCACCAACGCATAGGGCAAATGGTGGCACAACTCCGCCTGCTCGTAGCCCATTCTGCGCAGGGTCGCAAAGACCTGCTTGAAGTGCAGCGTCTGCTCCGCGCCCACGACATAGATTGAGCGGTCAATACCAAATTGGTCGAACTTGTGCTTGGCGAGCGCGAGATCCTTGGTGGAGTAGAGCGTGGTGCCGTCCGATTTGAGCAAAAGAAAAAAACCCAACTCCTCCTCCAAGTCGATCCCGATGGCCCCCTCCGAAAGCTGGAAAACACCGTCCTGTTCGCCTTGCAGGACAATCTCCTTGCCCTCGTCGTCCACTTCCGATTCAAAGAAAACGCAGTCGAAGTGAACACCCAGCCACTCGTAGATTTCAGCAAAATCGTCGAGAGACCACTGACGGGTTTCCTGCCAGGTGGCATCGAGTTTCGGATCACCGCCCTCCAGTTTTTTCAGGATTTCCCGAACCTCCTGCTGATAGGTCTTCCGTTGCTCCACAGGCGCGTCTTCGAGCAGCAGAGTCGCCTTGGTGTAAAGCTCCCCCAGCCATGCTCCGCGCTGCTGTTCCGGAGGGGGGTCCTGATTGAAAGACTCGTAGTACCAGAGGCATTTCGCAATGTGGGTGCCGACATCGCCGATGTAGTTGGCCCCGACGACCTCGTAGCCGTTGTAGCGGAAAATCCGGCAGAGCGCATCGCCGAGCGCGACGTTGCGCAAGTGTCCCACATGGAAGCCCTTGTGGGTGTTCGGCTGAGAAAACTCAATCATCACGCGCTCCCGAGCCGCCACCTGTGGTGCGTCAAAACTGTGGCCCTTCGCAATGGCGGGGAGGATTGCGTCCGCCAGCACTCCGGGGCTGATCGTGAAGTTGAGGTAGGGTCCAGTGGCCTGCACTTGCTCCACTCCGTGTGCACTCACATCGGAGTTCCCCCACTGCTCGGCGAGCTCAGCGGCAATGGCTGGGGGGGCTTTTCGAAAAAACCGGGCGAGTTGGAAGCACGGAAAGGCGTAGTCTCCCAAGGCCGCGTCCGGGGGGTGTTCCAGCAGGGCAAGCATCTCGGCGACGGACCACTCCGGAGCGGAATCGCAGGAACTCAACAATTCCATGAGGGCCGAGGCCAGAGCCCGCTCAAACACGTTTTTCATGATTCAGGCGTGAATTGACCCCCGTTGGGCCACACGGTGAGAAAGGACGAGGAGTGCGGGAGTTCAGGAGTTCAGGGCGAGGTGCGTTCCCGGCGAGTGATACGGCCCTTGGACAAGTCGTAGGGGGAGATTTCCATTGTGACGGAATCTCCGGGCAGCACCCGAATTTTGTACATCTTCATCTTGCCGGAAAGATAGCCGATGACCACATGGTCATTCTCCAGTTTCACCCGGAAAATGCCCTTGGAGGATTCAAGGACGGTGCCTTGGATTTCGAGTTTTTCTTCGCTCAAGTGTTGCTCCGTGAAAAATTTGGCATCTTGCGTTTACGAAAAAACATTATTACTGTCTCGTACAGAAGCTGCAAGCCGGATCATGTGGACCGTTGCTCGTTGCACCACTTCAAAAGGAGTTATCAATGTACGAGTTGAAGATTCAACGCGAGTTTCTTGAAAAGCTGAGTCCGGACGGAAAAAAATGGCTGGCCCGGGCAATGGTGGGTGCCTTGGTTGTCGATAAAATGCTCGATGTCAGCGAGATGCCCTACATGAAGGAAGCGCTGAACATTGTCGCAGAGAACAACGAGGAAAAGCAGGCTTTGCTGCAAGCTGCGAAAACCCGCGAGATTCCTCTCATAAACAACCTTGAGGTGGATCGAGAGGCCGCAGGCGCTTTCTTCTACTACCTTGTCGAACTGATTGCAGCGGATGGCAAGGTGAAGCATTCCGAGGTCACTTACCTCACCATGATCTGCGGCAAGCTGGGCTTCCCTCCGGAAACGGCGAAAACCGCCCTGCGCTGGTCCCGCGACCTTGTGAAGCTCAATCAGGAACGGCAGCTCATGATCGCCGCCCTCAAGGAGTTGCGACCAATTTACGCCTGATCCTGAATTCCACTCCGCACCAGCTTCAAGCTCCCGTCCCGGACCACCACCTTCAGGCTCAGGCTTCCCGATGCCTGAGCTTGCAGGAGTTGCCCTGCCAATTCCTGCTCCAGCCTTTCCGCAATCCTCCAGTGCAATCCCCAGCAGGCTTGGTCTTCTGGACACAGACCAACGGCCTCAACGGGCAGGGTGCCTTCCCAAGTGATCCGGACTCCGGACGGGACTGCTTTTTCCTGAAGCTTTGCCAGCATGTCCTCGGCGATGCGGCGACGCTCGCTTGCATTGGGTTGTGAAAAGGTGAGGATCGCGTCCAAGTGCTCCAGCCAAAGCACGGGAATATGCCGCCCGACAAAGCGTAGCCAGTCCGAGGTTTGGTTGAGAGAGCTTGGGGCGGAATCCAGTGTTGCTTCCAAAACCACCAAGCGGTCCCCCACGGTTCCGGAAAAGGGCGAATCCACCCCGGAAACCCACGCCTTCAGCCGCTGCATTTCCGGTTCGCCCATCTTCGTGAGGTGGTTCAGATGCACCAGTCCCCGTGCGGGCAGTGGTGTTTTTGTCCGGACGGGCGTTGCGGGACTCGTTGTGTCGGTGTCATCTGTGATGACGAGTGACTCTGCGTTGCTTCCGAACCAGATGTTTTGCAAGGCGCGGAGCAGTGTGGTCTTTCCCGAACCTTGTGGACCGATCCAAAGCAGGACGCCGCGCAGATGCCCATCTGGAGTTTTGACGCGCATCAGCGCTTGGAGCAGCGAGTCAAAAACCTGTTCGGCCCCGACCACTACCCTGGTGAGTTGCTCCTTCAACCGAAACAACCGTTCCGGCAGCGTGTCCAGCAGCAGTTCCGGGGCTTGTCCAAGTAACCGTCCGGCGATTTCAGCAACCCACGCTGGCGTGATGCACTCCGGAAGGAAACGGTCCCCGCCCAGCCGGACGTATTCTTGATTTGCGTTCTCAATCTCTGTGCTGAGCGTGGACTGTGTTTCAAAATGCAGCTCGGACGCACGGTCTAGGTCCCCTTGGCTCAGGGCGTTCTGCTCAGCATGCCGGACTGCCTCCTGCTTGCGTTGGAGTTGGGCAAGGCGCAGCAAGAGCTTGGGCTCCGGGCTGCCTGGATTGGCCAAGGCAAGTTGGTCAAGTTTCACGCCGTATTCGAGGGCTGCTTTTTCCAGCAAGCCCAGCGCTGAACTGGGCCGGGCCTGCTCCGGAGACGTTGAGAGTGCAAGGCGTGCCGCCAGCGGCAGGGCTTCTGGAGCAAGGTAAACGTTGTGGCTTTCCTCGACACCACGCTTGTGGTCCCGCAACACTTCAGTCGTCGCTTCGACTCCAAGCGGCAGCAGCGTCAGCAGAGCGCTTTGAGTATTCGTCGAGTGGGGGTCCGGGTAGTGGTCAAGCTGCTCTGGCGTCAAGCTGACGAGCAGTTTGAGCGAATCGTGTGGCTGGATCAGTTCCAAAAGTTGTTGGACGAACAGAGGCCGAGTGGTGTGCTTGCTCGTGTGGGAAGCCGGAGCATCAAGAACCAAAATGGTTGGGGTGGACCACGCCTGAAGCTCATGGAACAGTTGCTGGGGAAAGTCCGGAGCCGCTCCCTCGGTGGAGCGATTGGGCAGGTCCGTGACCAGCCGATACCCCCGTAACGGACTGGGCACCAACTCCTGTGCAAAGCGGCGGGCAAGTTCCCGGAGCAGTGCCGTCTTTCCACAACCCGGAATCCCGACCAGCAAAACGCAGGTGGTGGTGCGACTGCTTAGCAGGCGCAAACAGCGCAGCAGTGCTTCGTCACGTCCGCGCAGGGAAAAATCGTTTGGAGAGGCCGACCCCTTGAATTCTGCCAACAGCGGGACACTGGCCTGAACCTCCGGAACCCCTGCACTCAATGAAAGTGCTGGAACTGCGGTTGCGCTCTCGTTGGCTTCCGGGACGGGGGACGGAGGAGCGACTTGGTAGTCTTCAAGAATTCCGGCCTCACTCAAGGCGTCCCAAAGCTCCGGCACTCCGGCAGGGGTCGCTTGCGCTTGTGAGGCTTTGATGAGATTCAGGAGCAACTGTTTCAGCGATGGATCGACACAGGCAAACTTCAATTGCCGTTCCGGAGCGGGGGTGTGATCCAACTCCGACTCCAAGGACTGGGCGGTGAGGGCGGGAGTGAGGTTGGCAGGAGGCGAGGCCGAATGACTGAGCAGCACCCAGAGCAGATGGTGGGGGGTGATCCAGGCATCCTTGCGACGCTCCGCCAGCCGCCGGGATTCCAGCAGAACAGTCCGGGCCTGTGTTTCAAAGCGGTGGATGGGCAGACTCATGCGGGCAAGCAGCCAAAAGGATCCGTTAAAAAGCTGACGTGAGATTATTCCAGCCACAGCCAATAATTTCAATGCGGCGGTGGCGCAACTCGCCCGTCAGGAGGAGGCCTCCGGAGTGCAGCGTCCCCTGCACTGGTTGCGCCGCATCCGCATGCGGAGACGTTCCTGACGGGAGGCACGTGCATCCCTGCGTTTGCATGTGGGGAAACCCTGCTTTCTGCAGTTTCTCCGGGTTGTC
>PVBE011214540.1_pt1 | contig 13554 bp, 11 predicted proteins | sample 1631181 | NCBI WGS metagenome assembly PVBE01 (sample SAMN08397723, study PRJNA350692) | Marine metagenome, whole genome shotgun sequencing project. | isolation source: water | place: Pacific Ocean | collected 2012-04 | reverse complement strand
CCAACGGTTTAAGAACATGGCTTCAAGCATCCTGCCAAAGCCTCCTGACTACTACCTCGCCGATTCGTCCAACGCCGCGAGCCATACACGGACCCGCTCGATGACCTGCTCCGGCGTCATCCCCGTGGAATCCAGGATACGAGCCCCTCCCGCGGCCTTCAGCGGCGCCACCTTCCGGTTGGCGTCGCGCTCGTCCCGCTCGGCAATCTCTCGGGAAAGGGCCGGCAGGCTAACATTAATCCCCTTTTCTTTCAACTGGTTATGGCGCCTTTCGGCTCTTTCCTCTGGGGTGGCCGTCAGAAAGACCTTGAGGGCTGCATCGGGGAAGACCACGCTGCCCATATCGCGTCCGTCCGCCACGAGTCCCGGCGCGACCGCAAACCCTCGCTGACGCTCGAGTAGCGCCGCTCGAACGGCCGGCAATGCGGCCACTTTGGAAGCCGCGGCGCCGTGTTCTTCGGTACGCAGGTGGGCCGTCACGTCGTGGCCTGCGAGGAAAACCTGCTCGGAATCCTCCGCGCAGGAGAATTCGACGGCCATTGTGGTAGCCGCGTCTGCCAGCGCCTCTGGATCGTTCAGCGGAACCGACTCTTCGGCCGCGACCAAGGCCACTAGGCGATAGAGCGCACCGCTATCCAGCAGATTCCAGCCCAGCTTGCGCGCGAGTCCGCGGCTGACCGTTCCTTTCCCGGATCCGGTCGGTCCGTCTATCGCGATCACGGGTACGGGATCAGCCACGGGGATCGCCATTTGTCGCCTCCAACTCGAGGCCGATGGCTGTCGCAACCGCCTGGAAGTCCGGGAACGAAGTGGCGACCGCGATCGTATCGAGAATCTCGAGTGCTGCCTGTGCCCTGAGGCTTGCGATCGCGAACGCCATCGCGACCCGGTGGTCGCCGTGGCTATCTACTCGCCCCCCACTAATGGAACCGCCCTCGATTGTCAGGCCGTCGGGCTGTTCCTCGACACCGACGCCCAACTGAGCGAGTCCAGCGGCCATGACTGTCAGCCGATCGCTTTCTTTGTGCCGTAGTTCACCAGCGCCTGTCACGGTCGTTCTTCCGGCCGCGGCTGCCGCGGCGACGAACGCGACCGGTAGTTCATCGATACTGAGAGCGACGAGTTCCGGTCCTATCTCGATGCCTCGTAGTTCGCCCTGCTCGACATAAATATCGGCAACGGGCTCGGCGCCATAGTGGCGCTGATCCCGGAGTTCGATCTTTCCGCCCATGTTCCGGAGGATGGTCAGCAATCCGGTTCGACTCGGATTGACTCCGACCGCAGGTATGAACAAACCATCCCGGGCGCCGAGCAGGCCGGCGACGATAAAGAATGCCGCCGAAGAGAAGTCGCCGGGGACCTCAATCGACGTTGCGGTTAATGTCGCCGGACCGGTCATCGCGACGCGGCTCGCGGAGTCTTGAGTCATCAAAATGCCCATGGTCTGGAGCATGCGCTCGGTATGATCTCGGCTCGGCCCCGGTGACCTGACGGTCGTGAGTCCGTCAGCCCACAACCCTGCTAGAAGGATGGCGGATTTCAGCTGCGCGCTTGCGACCGATAGCGTGTAATCGACGGGCTGGAGCGGTCTCGTGCCGTGAATTCGCAGGGGCGCCCGCCCGTGGTCCAAGGTGATCGTAGCGCCCATCGCGCGCAGCGGTTCGGCGACTCGCTCCATCGGCCGTTGGCGCAGGGATGCGTCGCCCGTGAGCGTCGAGTCGAAGGGCTGCGCAGCCAGGAGTCCCATGAGCAACCGCATCGCCGTCCCGGAGTTACCGAGATCTAAGGGCTCTACAGGGGCGCTGAGACCGTCCGGGCCGACGCCTGCGACGGTCAATCGTGTGCCCTCGTCCGCGACGGTCACGCCCAGGGCGCGAAGCACCGATAGCGTGGCGAGGCAATCTTCGCCGCGGAGAAATCCGGAGATCTCCGTCCGACCCTCGGCCACGGCACCGAGCAACAGGGCCCGGTGCGAGATGGACTTATCGCCGGGCACAGTGACGGAGCCACCGACCCTTTTCACTGGGTGTGCGACAAAGGCCTCTCGAGAAGCATTTAGAGGATGCTGAAGCATGCGCTCGAGGCCTCTATAATCCTAAAGAACTGCCTTGGGGTATGCCCCCAGCACACGAAAAAGGTTCGCCTGCGCTTCGACTTCGCGTAACGCGTCGTTCACACCCGGATCCTCGGCGTGGCCGGCGATGTCGACGAAAAAAACGTAATCCCATTTTCGCCGTCGGGATGGCCGGGATTCTATTCGTGTCATATTGATGCCGTACTTGGAGAGTGGATCCAGCAGATGGTGTAAGACACCGGGTCCTTCCGTGCCGCTGGCGGATAACAGCAACGAGGTCTTGTCGTCGCCGCTCGGCGGGAAGAGCTTCCGGCCGATGATCAAAAAGCGAGTCGTGTTATCAGCGTGATCCTCGATGTTGGCGAACAGTATGCCCAAATCGTAGACCTCGGCCGCCGAGTCGCCCGCGATCGCGGCCGTGCCATCCTCATCGCGCGCTCGTCGCGCCGCTTCGGCATTGCTGCCGACGGGGATAGTTTCGATGCCAGATAATGACTGGGTAAGCCATGCGCGGCACTGTGCCAGCGACTGCGGATGTGAACAGACCCGTTTGATCTGCCCGATCTCCGTCATTCGGCCCATGATGTGCTGGCAGATTCGCAGTTCCACTTCGCCACAAATTTTCAGTGGGGAAGTGAGGAACATATCGAGCGTGCTGTTCACCGTACCTTCGGTAGAGTTCTCGACTGGAACAACACCGAAGTCGGCAACGCCAGCCTCGACCTCGTGGAAGACTTCTTCGATGGTCGGCAGCGGCAGCGCGCGTACAGAATGGCCGAAATGCTTCAGGACGGCGGACTGGGTGAATGTTCCTTCGGGACCGAGGAAAGCGGCCTTGAGCGGTTCTTCTTGAGCCAGGCAGGCCGACATAAGTTCTCTGAACACGCGGACGATCTCTTCGTCCCGCAACGGCCCTTCGTTTCGCTGGATGACGTCCCGCAGTACCTGCGCTTCTCGCTCCGGCCTATAGAAATCGACGGTCTCAGTCAGACCTTTCGCCGCTCCCACATCCCGGGCGCAACGAGCCCGAGCGGCGATCAATGCCTGAATCTCGGCATCGATTTCGTCGATTCGCTGCCGTAGCTGCGCTAGCAGAGCGGCGTTATCGGAGCCGGTCTTTTCGTTCATGACGCAGGACTCATGCCTTAGGTACTTAGCGATCCGCTAGTGCGCTGAATCGATGATTGGAAGAACCCTGGTCGAGAGTATGCCATCGATAGAACGTATGCGCTTCAATGTTTCTGCGCTTGCGGGGCCGTCTAGATCGACGAGAGTGTGCGCGATTTCCTCTCGCGAAACGTTCAAGAGATCCGCGATATTGATGTCCTCTTCCGCGAGTGCGGTGGATACCTGGCCGACCATATTTGGCACATTCGCGTTGGTGATCGCGAGCCGGTGCGGACGCGTGCGCCGTAGGACAGCCTCCGGAAAGTTGACGGAATGATGGATATTGCCGTTCTCGAGAAAGTCACGGAGATTATCGGCGACCATGATCGCGCAATTTTCCTCGGCTTCTCGAGTCGATGCTCCCAGATGAGGTAAACAGATCACGTTCTCATGCCTCATGAGCGTTAGCGAAGGAAAGTCCGTGACATAGGTACTGATAGTGCCCGATTCGAGACCCACCAGCAGTGCCGCCTCGTCAATGACGCCCTTGCGTGCGAAGTTCAGTACAACCGCACCCTGAGGCAACATGGCCAAACGCTCGCGACTCAGCAAGCCACGCGTGTGATCGTTATACGGCACATGGGCAGTCACGATATCGGCGCACGCGCAAGCTTCATCCAGATTCGACGCCTGCTCGACGCCTGACGACAGTTGCCAGGCACGTTGAACCGTGATCTTCGGGTCGTAGCCGATGACGTTCATGCCCAACTCCAAGGCGGCGTTGGCAACCTCGACGCCAATCGCACCGAGTCCGATGACGCCCAGCGTACGACCTGGCAACTCAAAGCCGATGTACTGTTTCTTGCCGGCTTCGATCGCGCGCGCGACCTCGTCGTCGCTTCCTTTCAGGCTGCGCACGTAATCCCAAGCACCCACGAGGTTTCGCGCCGCAATCAGCATCGCGCCGATGACGAGTTCCTTTACGGCGTTGGCGTTGGCCCCTGGTGCGTTAAATACGGGAACACCCAGCTTGGTCAGCTCTGTGACGGGAATGTTGTTAACCCCGGCACCCGCGCGGCCGACCGCGCGGAGACCCGTGGGAATCTTGATGTTGCGCATGTTATAGGACCGCACGAGTATTGCGTGGGGGTCCGCTATCTCTGCGCCCAGTTCGTAGCGGTCGCTAGGAAAGCGCGCCAGCCCTTCACGAGCAATGTTATTCAACGTCAGGATTTTGAAAGCGTCTGTCATTGGATCTAACCGTGCCTGGCCTCGAAGTCCACCATGAACGCGATCAGTGCGTCCACACCATCCTCGGGAATTGCGTTGTAGATGCTCGCGCGCATTCCGCCTACCGAACGGTGGCCTTTGAGATTGATAAGGCCGGCCGCTTTAGACTCGGCAAGAAATACGGGCTCCAAGTCCTTATCCGAGAGCGTGAACGGGATATTCATCCTCGATCGACAGCTCACGTCTACGGGGTTGCTGTAGAACGCCGATACGTCGATCGCTGCATAGAGTTTCGCCGACTTTTGATCGTTTCGTTCTGCGATGACCTCGAGCCCGCCCTGCTGCTTGAGCCAGGTGAACACTAGGCTCGCCATATACCAGGCGAATGTCGCAGGTGTATTCCACATCGAATCCGTATCGGCCATGACTCGATAGTTCGTGATTCCAGGCGTCTGTGCAACAGCCTGCCCGATTAGATCTTCGCGCACGATGACGACGGTCAGGCCCGCCTGCCCGACATTCTTCTGGGCTCCCGCATAGATGAGCCCGAAACGACTCACGTCGATCGGCCGCGACAACAGCGTCGAAGACATATCGGCTACCACTGGGGCGGCCGACACCTCGGGCATGCCATGCATTTCGACACCGCCGATCGTCTCATTGGAGGTCACGTGCAGATACGCCGCACCATCGGACACCTGCCAGGTCGCTGGATCCGGAATGCTCGTGTAATTGCTCTCGGCGCCATCGGCGGCGAGATTCACTTGCACGAAGCGCTCCGCCTCGCTCTTGGCTTTCTTACCCCAGCTGCCGGTGACGACATAGTCCGCTGTCCGGTCTGAAGCGGCCAGGTTGAGTGGCACCGCAGCGAACTGCAGCGTCGCGCCGCCCTGGAGGAAGAGGACTTTATAGCTTTTCGGGATCGCCAACAGCTCTCGGAGATCGAGTTCTGACTGCGCCGCGAGCTCGATAAATTCCCGGTTGCGGTGACTGACCTCCATTACCGACATGCCGGTACCGTTCCAATCGAGGAACTCGGCCTGAGCCTGTTGCATGACTTGTCGTGGCAGGGCTGCGGGCCCTGGACTGAAGTTGAAAACCCTTTCCATCTCTCTTCTTCTACTCCCTGTACGGCGATAGTCTCTAGTCCGGCTCGTCTTCCTGTAGGATCTCCACCCGCTCCAGCCCAACGAGCGTGTCATCCGCATCCAACCGGATCAATCGCACTCCTTGTGTGTTCCTTCCCATGACGGAAATCTCCACCGTCGGCGTTCTGACGAGCGTGCCGCCGGAACTGATGAGCATGACTTCGTCGCCTTGCGAGAGCTGCAGCGCACCGACGACCCGGCCATTCCGGTGGGAAGCCTGGATCGCGATTACCCCCTGTCCGCCACGTCCCTGCACTGGAAACTCGTCGAGGGGTGTCCGTTTTCCGTAGCCGTTCTCCGTGGCAATGAGCATCAGGTCCTTGTCGGGAATACTCAACGCAATCACTTCATCGTCATCACCCGCCAGACGAAGGCCGCGAACGCCGGCGGCAGTCCTGCCCATCGTGCGGACATCGCTCTCGGAGAAGCGAATCGCCTTTCCGGAACGGGCAAATAGCATGACATCCTGTTCGCCTTGGGTGATGCCGGCACCGATCAGGCGATCGTCCTCACGCAGCTCGACGGCGATGATTCCGTTCGCTCGAGGGCGTGAGAACGCGCTCAGCTGCGTTTTCTTCACCGTTCCCTGCTTGGTTGCGAAAATCACGTAGCGATCGTCATCGAACTCCTTGATGGGCACGACGGCGTTGATACGTTCGTCATCTTTGAGTGGCAAGAGATTCACGATTGGTCGTCCACGTGAGCTCGATCCAGCCTGGGGTACCTGGTAAACCTTGAGCCAATAGGCTTTACCTTTGCTGGAAAAACACAGCAACGTGTCGTGTGAGTTCGCGATAAATAGCTGGTCGATGAAATCCTCGTCCTTGACCCGCGCTGCCGCCCGGCCACGGCCGCCGCGGCGCTGAGCTTGATACGTGGTCACGGGTTGCGCCTTGGCGTAACCTCCGTGGGACAGCGTGACGACGACATCTTCCTCGGGTATCAGATCTTCGATCGTGAGGTCGGTATAGTCCTCGACGATCTCCGTGCGACGTGGGTCCGCATAGCGCTCACGGATCTCCAGGAGCTCCTTGCGAATCACGCCTTCGAGTTTTTCCGGGGTTGCCAGAATCTCTTGATACTCTTGAATTTTATCTACTAATTCACTGAATTCTTTAATAATTTTACCCTGCTCCAGAGCTGTCAGGCGGTGCAGCCGCAAGTCCAGAATGGCCTGCGCCTGAACGTCGGACAGGCGGTAGCCCGCAGCGCTCAAACCCGTGTCCTCCGCCAGCCCGTCGGGACGCGTGGCTTCGGTGCCGGCGCGTTCCAGCATCCCGACCACGGCGCCTGGCGCCCAGTCTCGCTCGGTCAACGCAACCCTGGCTTCAGCGGGGGATTCAGAACGCTTGATGAGCGCGATGACCTCATCGATATTCTCGAGCGCGACGGTCTGCCCTTCCAGGACATGGGCGCGTTCCCGGGCCTTCCTGAGTTCGAACAGCGTCCGCCGCGTAACGACCTCACGCCGATGCCGCAAGAACGCCTCCAGAATTTCCTTCAGCATCAGCAGCCTCGGCTGCCCGTCCGCCAGCCCGACCATGTTGATACCGAACACGCTCTGAATCTGCGTTTGCTTGTACAGGTTATTCAGAACGACATCGGACAGTTCGCCGCGACGCAGCTCGATCACGACGCGCATGCCGTCTTTGTCGGACTCGTCCCGCAGCTCGCTTATCCCTTCGAGACGTTTGTCGCGAACGAGTTCGGCGATCTTCTCGATTAGGCGCGCCTTGTTGACCTGATACGGCAACTCGGTGATCACGATCGCTTCGCGACCAGCCGTCCCCAGAGGCTCGATATGTGTCCGCGCACGAATATAGAGGCGGCCGCGCCCCGTGGAATAAGCGTTGACGATTCCCTGAGCGCCGTGGATCAATCCGGCAGTTGGAAAATCGGGGCCGGGAACCAGTTTGATGAGATCGGCGATACCGAGTTCGGGATTCTCGAGCAGCGCCAGGCACGCGTTGACGATCTCGCCGAGATTGTGCGGCGGAATGTTGGTGGCCATACCGACCGCAATGCCGGACGACCCGTTGACCAGGAGATTCGGTACGCGTGTCGGCAGGACGTTCGGCTCATGCTCGCTCTCGTCATAATTCGCCGCGAAGTCGACCGTCTCTTTGTCGATGTCGGACAGCAGATCCTGAGCCATCCTAGCCATGCGAATTTCGGTGTAGCGCATAGCAGCCGGCGCATCGCCGTCGACGGAGCCAAAGTTGCCCTGCCCGTCGACGAGCAGATAGCGCATGGAGAAGGGCTGCGCCATACGGACGATGGTCTCGTAGACCGCGCTATCGCCGTGTGGATGGTACTTACCGATCACGTCACCGACGACACGGGCCGATTTTTTGTACGGTTTGTTGAAGTCGTTCCCCAGTTCGCGCATGGCATACAGGATGCGGCGATGGACCGGTTTGAGGCCATCGCGGATATCCGGCAGCGCGCGTCCCACGATTACGCTCATGGCATAATCGAGATACGACTGTTTCATCTCGTCTTCGAGATTGACCGGATAGATTTCCTTTGCGAGTTCGGCCATGTTATTTACCGCAAATACTGGCCCCTCCCGGTCTGCGACAAAGCACCGGGTGAGCTAAAAAACGCTGAGAGAGAAACGGGTCGTCAAACCGCTGTGACCATACATTTTCTACGGCCAGACACGCTCGACAAATCAGGTTCCAAGTACTCAATAATAGGGGCAAATTCTACCATAAGGGAGTCCCTCCCCGTAGGGTTAAGGGGCCGGCAAGCGGCTATACTTCGCGTCATAATGAGGCCGCCGAATCGACCGGACAACCCCTCACGAGTGAGTCATCCAGATTTGAATCAACGCATAGACGCACTGATCTTCCCCCGCTGGACGATCGCTGTGGAACCGGACACTTCGGTTCTGCAGGACGTTGCAGTCGCGGTCGACAAAGGCCGAATCGTCGAGCTCCTTCCTCGCGGCGAGGCGCTCGCCCGTTACACGCCGGATGCAACTCATGAGCGGCCTGGCCACGTGCTGCTGCCCGGCCTCATCAATGCGCACACGCACGCTGCGATGAGCCTGATGCGAGGCTATGCCGACGATATGCCCCTTGCCCGTTGGCTCGAGGAACGCATCTGGCCGACCGAGATGAATCTGGTAAATCCCGACTTCGTTGCCGACGGGACTCGGCTGGCGGTAGCGGAAATGCTGCGGGCGGGTACGACCTGCTTCGCGGATATGTATTTCTTTCCCGACCAGGTGGCTGATGTCGCGGCGGATGCCGGAATACGGGCTGCGGTCGGTATGCCCGTGCTCGAGTTCCCTTCGCCATGGGCCGCGGCTCCGGATGAGTACATCAGTAAAGGCTTGGCCGTTCACGATGCTTATCGAGCCCAGCCACTCATCAGTACGTTCTTTGCGCCACACGCTCCGTATAGCGTCAGCGATGAAACCTTCCGGCGCATCCGCCAGCTTGCCGATGAGCTAGAGATTCCGGTGCAGCTGCACGTGCATGAAACGGCGCAGGAGGTCGAAGACGCGCTGTCTCAGTCGAGCAAGCGGCCGCTGAGGCGTCTCGACGAGTTGGGCTTGCTGAACTCGGCGCTCATGGCCGTACACGCGACTCAGCTCACTAACGGCGAGATCGAGCAGTTGGCGCTCGCCGGTGCCAGCGTCGTGCACTGCCCGCGATCGAATCTCAAGCTTGCGAGCGGTGCTTGTCCGGTGGCCAGACTGCTCGAGCGCGGCGTCAATGTAGCGTTGGGCACCGATGGCGCGGCCAGCAACAACCGGCTGGATCTATGGGCTGAGATGGAAGTGGCAGCGCTTTTCGGCAAGCATGTGGCGCAGGATCCGGAAGCGATTCCCGCACCCGTCGCACTCGAGATGGCAACTATTAACGGTGCTCGGGCTCTGGGGCTAGCTGACGAGGTTGGGTCCGTAGTTCCCGGTAAGGCGGCGGATGTGATCTGTGTCGAGTTGACGTCACCGGCCGTGCGGCCGGTGCTGGACCCCTTGTCACAACTCGTATATTGTGCAGGGCGCGAGCACGTTACCGATGTCTGGGTAGCCGGCGAGCATCTCGTTGAACGTAGCGCGCTCACGCGCATGGAACCTCTGGGTGTCCTCGAACGGGCGGACCAGTGGGGGAAACGGGTTCTGGAAGCATGAGCGAAGCCCCCGCAAATTCGGATCCGGCAGAACTCGCCAAATTCGAGGCCGTAGCGGACGAATGGTGGAATCCGGAGGGGCCTCTCAAGACCCTCCACGATATCAATCCGCTGCGCGTGAGTTATATCTCGGAACGTGTAACGTTGAAGGGTGCTTGCGTCCTGGACGTAGGCTGTGGCGGTGGTCTCCTCAGTGAAGCGCTGGCCGCGCGAGAAGCAGATGTCCTCGGTATCGATCTGGCTGAGCCCAGCCTCGAGGCTGCTCGCCGACATGCAGCTGAGAGCGGAAGTGGGGTGGAATATCGCCTGGTCGATGCCGTAGATCTTGCAGATCGGGAGCCCGGCCGATTCGATGTCATTACCTGCCTCGAATTGCTCGAGCACATCCCCGATCCGGCGTCGCTCGTCGCAGCATGCTCGCGGGCAGTACGCCCGGGTGGAAGTGTGTTTTTCTCCACGATCAACCGAAACGCCAAGAGTTTCCTGCTTGCAATCGTCGGGGCCGAGCATGTCTTACGCATGGTGCCGCGCGGAACGCACGAATATCTCAAGCTCGTCCGCCCGGCCGAACTAGCCGCATGGTGTCGCCGAGCCGGCCTGGACTTGCGGGATACCGCCGGCCTGCACTTCAATCCCCTGACGCAGAGCTACCGTATGGGCGGTAATACCGACGTGAATTACTTTTGCCACACAACACGGAGTGCGCCCGAATGAAGATTCGGGCGGTCTTACTCGACCTGGACGGCACACTCGCCGATACCGCGCCCGATCTCGTCGCCGTGCTCAACGAGTTGTTGCTGCGGCACAAACGCTCGCGGGCGCCCTACGCCATCGCGAGAAACGAAGTCTCTAACGGTGCAATCGGTTTGATTAGGCTCGGTTTCGGGACCGACTTCAGCGAAACGCAATTGGAGGATCTCCGTCAGGAGTTTCTCGAGATCTACACCAGAAATGTAGCCGTAAATAGCCGTTTATTCAATGGACTAGATAGTATATTTGATGTCCTATCTAGTAATGGGCAGGCTTGGGGCATCGTGACCGACAAACCCGCTGCGATGACAAACCCGTTGCTGGAAGCATTAGGTTTGAGCGGCTCGCCGGCATGCGTCATCAGCGGCGATCGTTTACCGCAGCGCAAACCTCACCCGGCGCCCCTGCTATTGGCGGCAGAAGAGCTCGGCGTCGACGCGGAACGCTGTGTCTACGTTGGCGACGCGCCACGCGACATCGAGGCCGGTCGTGCCGCCGGAATGAGTACGATCGCGGTAACCTACGGTTATATTCGCCCACACCAGGACCCGTATAGTTGGGGGGCCGATACCGTGATTACGAAACCGTTCGCTCTGCTCGACGCCATCGAACGGCTCGAGACTGCAGAAAGGAATGATATTGCCTGCTAACACCGTACTCGTGATCTATCTTCTCGCTGCCGGTGTTGTTGGCTTTATCATCGGACTATTGGCGGCGTTGAGCTTGTCCAAATCGCAACGTGCGCAACTACGCCAGGAACTCGCTCAAAAAGACGCGGAGATCAAGAATCAGGAGCATCTCGATGCGGAACGCGAACAAGCGCTGCCACTCGCCGCAGAGCGGCTCAGCGCCGCATTCGGCCAGCTCGCTAACGAGCAGCTCCAGAGCCACTCCGAGACCTTCCTGAAACTCGCCCGGGAGAGCCTCGGTACCCACCACGAGCGTGCCAAAGCCGAGCTCGCATCTCGAGAACAAGCGGTGGAGAACCTCGTCAAACCGATCCGCGACGCCTTAGGTCGCACTGAAGCGCAGATCGACGCCCTGGAGAAGGCGCGCTGCGAGGCGCACGGCAGCATCACCGCACAATTGGAGGCCATGGCGGCTGGTCAGCGTACGCTGAGCTCCGAGACCCGCAACCTGGTCAACGCACTCCGACGACCCGAGGTGCGCGGTCAGTGGGGAGAGATCACGCTCCGGCGCCTCGTCGAGCTGGCCGGTATGGTCGAACATTGCGACTTCGTCGCGCAGAATTACACCGAGACGGAAGACGGCGCCATCCACCCGGATCTGATCATCAACATGCCCGATAATCGGCAGGTCGTGGTCGACGTCAAAACGCCACTCGACGCCTATCTCGACGCGACGCAGAACGACGACGAGGCGAGCCGCTTGACCGCCCTGGAGCGGCACGCGACGAATGTAGCGAAACGAGTTCGTGAACTCGCGACCAAGGCCTATTGGGCGCAGTTCGAGCGCAGCCCTGACGCAGCGTCCCGATCTGTTGGACGACGCGCTACGCCAGCAAGTCATTCTTGCGACACCGACGAGTTTCGTAGCGCTGCTGAAAGCGATCGTCTACGGCTGGCAGCAGACGGCGCTGGCGGAGAACACCGCGGAAATTCGTCAACTCGCCGTCCAATTGTACGAGCGTCTGAACAGCTTCACGACTCATCTGAGTAACGTGGGTAAAGAGCTCGGTAATAGCGTGAAGGCCTACAACCAGGCCATCGGTGCTCTGGAGCACCGCGTGCTGCCGGGCGCGCGCCGTTTCACCGAGCTCGGCGTGACCCCCAAACAACGCCTCGAGCCGGTGCCAACAATAGAAGATGTGCCGCGAGAACTCGCCTCGGCCGTGCCGGACGAGGAGAACGACGAGGTGAACTCGAACGATAAGCTCGAGCGGTCCGGCTGATGCAGGTGGTGAGCGGAATCAGGCCTCGGCCATGACGCGGGGCCCGCAGCATTGGGATACGTACGAGCCCGCTGCTGATCTGTTCGCGGACAGGGTCATTCTGGTTACGGGTGCGACATCAGGTATCGGGCACGCCGTCGCGCGGGATCTGGCACGGCATGGCGCAACAGTTGTGCTCCACGGCCGAAATGGGGCGGCGCTCGAGGCCGTGTACGATGAACTCAAGGAGCTGGGCCCAGAGCCGGTTGCAGCTCAACTGGATCTGGAGCGTGCTCAGGGAGATGAGTATCAGCTGTTGACCGAACAGATTGAGGCACGCTTTGATCGCCTCGATGGCCTGCTGCATAACGCCGGTATCCTCGGTGATCTCAGTCCGATCGAACACTACAACATCGGACTCTGGCAGAAGGTCATGCATATCAATCTCACCGCCCCGTTTATTCTGACGCGCTGCTTTTTGCCATTATTGCGGCGTTCCACGGATGCGTCGATCCTGTTCACGTCGAGCGGAGTCGGGAATGCGGGCCGCGCGTACTGGGGTGCCTACTGCGCATCGAAATTCGGTACCGAAGGACTGGCGCAGACTCTTGCCGATGAGTGCGAGAACACCGCGATTCGTGTGAACTGCATCAATCCCGGTTCAACGCGGACGAGCATGCGCCGAAAGGCATTCCCGGCAGAGGATCCGGATTCGCTGCCGACTCCAGAAAGCATCACGGCGCCGTATCTCTATCTGCTGGGTCCAGACAGTCGTGGTGTTTCGGGGGGGCGGTTCGAGGGGCGCCCGGGCAGCAAACCCGCTAGTCAACCTGGCGAATAACCGTGAGAACGGGTTACGGTGCCGGAAGACCGACCGTGTCATAGAGAGCTTCGATCTCTCGTGGCGATAGCGATCGCGAGTCGCCCCTATGGAGATCGCCCAGCGAGACTGGTCCGTAACGAACTCGGATCAGGCGGCTGACGGCGATACCCAGCGCTTCGAACACGCGCCGGATCTCACGGTTACGGCCCTCGTGCAGTGTTATGCGATACCAGACATTGATTCCCGACCCGCCGCCCTTACGAACTTGATCGAGTTTTGCGATGCCGTCGTCGAGTTCGACACCCCGCTTAAGTTGAGCCAGCTGTTCGTGCGTAAGTTCGCCCATGAGCCTTACCGCGTACTCGCGAGAGATTTCGTAGCTCGGGTG
>PVBE010558788.1_pt1 | contig 13555 bp, 24 predicted proteins | sample 1631181 | NCBI WGS metagenome assembly PVBE01 (sample SAMN08397723, study PRJNA350692) | Marine metagenome, whole genome shotgun sequencing project. | isolation source: water | place: Pacific Ocean | collected 2012-04 | reverse complement strand
TGAACGTAAGACTGACTGTCAAAGTAAAGCAAGAACAATACGTCGAAAAATCGAAAGAGATGCTCGACGGAATGAACCCAAACAAGCACATCCAAAAACCACTAAAGGTTTTGCTACTAACTAAATGAACAGAACACAGCAGACGATGCCGGCAATTGCTAAGTCTCTTCCAACGAAAAGGCTTGTACGCGAGCCGGCCACAGGCGACCTTGTTGAACACCTTGCTTACGATGCAGAGATGCAATATGTACGCAAGCCACCAGAAAATAGGCTAATTCTTTGTAACTCATTACATGATGTATTACTAGAAGAGCCTGTATTAGTCACCTACCATTGTGGGATGAAAGCATATCAACACGCTCAGCATATTGTTACTTCAAATAACTCTAACTGTGTAGGTGGATTCTTTTATACTGATGGAAAAGAAGCATGAATAAGCCTGTGAAACATTACACAATTGCAATCTTCTCTCAAGACGAATGCAAACCGTGTCGTGATTTAAAAGAGCACGTTCGTAATCTTCCACAAGATCAACAAAGCGTGCTCAATTTCTACGACATGAAAAACCTACGCGGTCAGCAGACCGTGTGGTGTGAAACATTAGATGTAAATCTAACTCCGACAATGGTTGTATTGCACAACGATGATTACGGCACACCAATAGAGAAAATTGTTGGTTGCAGATCAATTATTGAGCTGCTGCCTTCAACTATCACTAACTACACCTACGTCCACACAGAAATCGACAATATACACCCCGATCAATCAAATGCCGAAAACGAACGTAATAGAAGCTAAAGGAACAATTTTCAGAGAATCTGGCAATGGATATTTCAATGTAGAATTAGAAGAACCGGAAGGTCATCATTGCCTCTGCCGTGCCTCTGGAAAGCTCATAACAAGAAAAATTCAACTACTTGTTGGTGATCGAGTGACTGTTGAAGTCTCTCCGTATGACTTATCGAGAGGAAGAATAACACTGAGAGAAAAATGAATCACTCAGTTCATACACTTGAAATTACATAACAAATCAAAATGTACAGTTTACTAGCTCAAGCACGGGAGTTCCGCCGTGTTTTTCAACAACCTATCCTCAATAATATTACTCAATTCGGGTTTATCCGACTTAAGTTATTCAACATGCAAACGGGGCTAATACAAGAAGAAACTAAAGAGTTCCTGGATGCGGCAGAAGATGTGATCATGGATCCTCATTCAAATGAGTTCCGTACCAATCTCCTGAAAGAGCTATCAGACCTAGTGTTTGTGGCTTATCAGTTTGCTGCTACATATAACCTCGACTTAGATGAGGCTATGCAGCGTGTGTATGAATCGAATATGAGCAAATTAGATGAAGAAGATAGGCCGATATTTAGACAAGACGGAAAAGTATTAAAAGGTCCCAACTACAAGCCTCCAACTTTGGATGATCTTGTACCTACTTCAGTAAAACCTAAATCTAATTAATCCAATGACAACAACACTAAACAAAATTGCTCGTACCGGACGAGTACAAAATTGGCTTGATAATCCTGAAAGTCGCTTGCCAGTATCGTGCACGATTTTCAATGTCGCTGACGAAATGGAGGGTCACGAAGGTATAGAAGCTAGCTGGAGATTCGCCAGTCATGCTCTAAGAAATGGTGCAGGTGTAGCCGTACACCTGAGCGAGTTACGTGCTAAAGGATCTGAGAACGGAAAAGGGCTAGTAGCAAGTGGTCCGTGTAGCTTTGGACTGATATACTCTACTATCAACAAGATACTTAGACGTGGTGGCCATTACAAGAACGGCGCGATAGTTTTAACATTAGATCTTTGCCACCCTGATATCGAAGAGTTTATAAACATGTCACGCGCTGAACTCGATTGGGCCAAGCGATGCATCAACTTAAACCAGGCAATGTGGGATGAAGCTTCAACTGAAGTACGCCAAGCCGTGATCGAAGGTATTAAGCGAGGCGATATTTGGCTAGCTAAGATCCGTTTTGATCGTAACGGCGAAAGAATATTCTCTAATGTATGTTTGGAGGTTTTTGTAAAATCACGTGGCACTTGCTTATTGGAGCACGTAAACGTCAGCGCCTGCAAGATCGATGAGATCCCTGCTGCCTTCACTGCTGGCATGGCAGAGCTATGTGAGCTTCACAGCAAGACAGGAGTAGGCGAAACAGGAGAGTATCTAGATCCCTTGGAAGACCGTCAAGTCGGACTTGGAATGCTAGGACTAGCCAACCTTATTGCTATGGAAAACGTCACTTATGCTGAATTAGCAGATGCTCTTGAGTATATAATCTGTGAAGATAATGAAGGCCCCTATCCGACTCGCAAAGCGGTTAAAATCGTAAAAGCACTTCATGCAGGCATACAGCAAGCAGCCGAAGTGGCACGAGCGGCCAATATGGATCGAGCGTTTGCCATTGCACCTACTGCTTCTACTGCCTACCGCTACAAAGATCGAGCAGGCTATACAACTGCCCCTGAGATTGCACCGCCAATCGGGCGCATTGTTGATAGGGACAGCTCTACATTCGGCGTTACTCAATACGATCATGGATTTGTTGAGACCGCAGAAGAAGTTGGCTGGACGGATTATTTCCGAGTAGCTAATGGAATCATGACCATGCTGCAAGAAACAGGCATGTGTCATGGATACAGTTTTAACAGTTGGTCGGACATTGTTGTCTACGATGAAGAGTTCATCCAAACCTGGTTGAATTCACCTCAGACAAGTCTCTACTACAGCCTACAAGTGATGCAAAACACTCAGGCTAAGGATGACATCATGAACGCTCTTGATGATGACTTCAGAGCCTTCTTTGACCTAGATGAAGAAGATACTGCTGACGATGATCTAGCAATCACAGAAGCAGGCCTTAAAGAATACGCTGATCCGACAGCTTGTGTTGGATGTGCTGAGTAATTGTAAACCTAACTCATAGAATAATGAAACCAGCAACTCCCTATATCCAACTACATCAGCGTAAGCGTACTTGGACACCACTAGCAGTATCTGCCGGGAAGACACTTCCTGGCGGAGAAGAAACACTAAAACGTGCTTTGTCTCTACGAGTTGTTGAATTACCTGTTGGTGAATTCATTAAAGAAGCAATGAAAGGAGACTTACCTGCTGTTGAAGGTTGCAAAGAACTGCTTTTATCTAATGCAGAAGACGAAATTAAGCATGACATGGCGCTGAACTACGCAGCTGCTGTCCATAAAATTCCTGAAAATATTCAAGCTGAGGCAAATAAAATTGGTAAAGCTTGGATTGAATTAGATCGGCATCCTGTTCTTAAGGCTGCCATCTTGGAAAGATCCGTGTTCTTTGTATTACTTCCGATTTTCAGATTCCTGGGCGACACAGGCTTGAGGTCAATTTCGGCTGATATTAGCCGTGATGAAATGACCCATGTCGCTGCCCATTCAATGGTCTGTAAAGAGATTGGTGCATCAGCAGACAAGGTAATGAATCAGATGCGAAGAGCTACTGTTAACTGGGTTATTGAACCCCTTAAGGCTGAAAATAGCAATAAGCACCTCTCCAGTAACTTCTGGATGAACTGTAGCGATAACCTATATCGCAACGGTAAAGCTCCTGAACTTGCTGAAACTCGTGCCTCCAGGCAACCGGCTTTCTTTGAAGCCTCAAATGTAGACCTACCTCAATACGCTTAAACAATATATGCACACAGCTAAGTTAATCTGGATTACTCCAGATTCAGAGAAGCTCATTGGCAAAATCGCTAGAGTTTCTAACCCGGCTAATGAAGACAATCCTGACGTAGAAAAACTACTCAAATACCTAATCAAACATAGGCACTGGTCACCTTTCGAGATGGCCTCTATGTGCCTTGAAATAGAGACATCAAGGGCTATTGCTGCTCAGATCCTGCGACACCGCAGCTTCTCATTCCAGGAATTCTCTCAACGCTATGCCATAGCAACTGACATTATTCCCCAGCAGCTTCGACGCCAAGATCTATCTAATAGACAGAATAGCGTGGCTGATTTAGATGCAGATACTGCCTCTTTATATGAGCAGCATATGCAAAAGCATGCTAATGATGCACTCGATCTCTATAACGAGATGCTTGACCTTGGCATAGCTAAAGAATGTGCTCGTGCTGTATTGCCTATGAATACACGAACGCGCATGTATATGTCAGGCACGGTCAGAAGCTGGTTACACTATATTGATCTACGTACCAATAAAGGTACGCAGTGGGAGCATCGCAAGATAGCTCTTAAAGCATCACTTATTATTTCTAGTGAAATGCCAACAATATACAGATCAATGTGGCCAGATGACCAAGAATGAGAAACGTGAATACCTACTTGAGGCTTTACGTGCAGCAGAGCATTTAGGTAACCCGTACCTTTCTGAAAGTATTCGACTAGAAATAGAAAGAATCCAAGCAGAAGAACCCACGGATTACAAAAAGAGTGATTAAACTAATTATTGACAACAAAGATATGTCAATATGAATTTTATCGCAGCAACTGTTGAGCTTAGGGATCTTATCCCAGAATCCATTAATGCCTATGGATTAGACTATGTAGGTGCTAACGCTGTTATTCCAGGTAACAATGAAAGTAGTGAGGTCCGTCTGCGGATGCTTTGCTACAACCGCGAAGGCGCAAAGCTTACATGCTTTAAAAACTGGAAAAATGGCGTACGTACGTTTGTCACTGGCATACTTGTATTTAGCGATGACACTTCAGTACCACTGGATCTGATCGTCAATACCATTGAACCAGCAATTAACCAAGAAATGTACGTCAATCAAGTCGTACTAGGCAATGCATTCTTTGGATCTGATGAAATCAAAGAACGTAAGAATGGGCAATTAGCTATCAAAATTGGATCAACGTTGGATAACTCAGATATCACAACGTGGCTATTTATGGAAATACATGAATCACGCAAACAAAAGCTCAATGAAAGAGTCCGCAAAGGACGCGGCATCTGTGTCAGCGGATATATTCGTGAATATCGCAAGGACGGGGATACAAGCCCTTACCGAGCTATCTGCGCGAATGACTTCAGCACTCGAAAAGAGCAGCCAAGAACTGGACGCTCTCCACAGTCAAAGGGTCAAACGACGGGATACACAGAAGTGGACCCAACACCAGAATACTAAAGGCAGTAAAGAAGCTCGCTACTGGCAAGACAATTATCCCAATTGGTGGGATTAAACACTATATACATTAAACCCATGAACAATCTAGACATCAACAACCTTGTACGCACCCTTGTTATCGGCGGCGTAATGCTTCCAGTCACTGTTTCCATGACTGGTCTATTGAGCACATCAGCAACATCTATTAAAAGTGCAACAGCTAAAGCTGAAGAAGTATCAACTACAGATCAAGTGCGCAGTGACTTTGAGGCTAAGATCTTTGAACCTTGCCTTGACTACTACTTCTCGAAATCTGATAGCAAGCTAGAACGCGAAGCTAAAAATGAAATCGATGATGCCTTTGGTGGTGATGTCGATCACTCAAACGTATGTAGATTTTTCTTTAGCTGATTAAACTACATAACTAAATCGCCCCTTTGGAGGGGTTTTTTAGTGTCAAAAATTTCCGGGCTATATATCCCACGACCTAATAAATAAGCTCTTATATTGTAAAGGTCTACAAAATATATACTATGACACTAGAAATAATGCCACCTGAGTTACTCAAGGAGCAAGATAAAATAGAAACACGTGAACCACAACCATACTTCAAACCAAGCTCACTTAAAGATGGCGAGTCAGAAGAGTTCCGTCTTCTCGGTTGCTATGAAACAGGTCATGCTATTACAGGGTTTCAGTATGCATCTGAAGCAACTGATGCTAAGACCGGCGAACTTAGGTTTAACGGATATGTAGTAACACGCACCCATCCTGGACAACCGGATGATCTTGCCCGCGAAACAGACTGGTCCAAACCAGATAGGCCAAAAATTGATGGAACTTATGTAAAACCACGCAAGTTCTTAGCTTGGACTGCCTCATCTGCAGCTCGTGGAAGACTAGAAGTTTTATTCATTGAGCAGAAGTCGTTACGTGAACAACTCACCGAAATACTCCAGGAAACAGAAGACTATACCTGGACTGATAGTGGACTTGCTAATTTCTCAATTAAGATCAGCCGTAAAGGTCAAGGTCTTGAAACAAGCTATTCGATCCTCCCAAAGATCCGAGCTGTTCCTGAGAAAATTAAGAAAGAATGGACCACCCAAAACGAGACTATCTGGCTTCCTAATTTTTTTGAGGGTAAAGATCCGTTTGATGGAAAGCAAACTGATGGAAAAGGTCTACCGGCTGGTGGAGTAAGTAAACGCGGAGCGACTGTAATGCCCAAGAAGGCGAAGGCGAAGGTGGCTGATGATGCCGAATTTTAATTTATAACTAAACAATTATGGAAAATGAAATGCTCGATCTAAACATAACCAAGAATAAAACACTTGGACTATATGACATAGAGGCAACTTTAACTCTACCGCCAATCACTATTAATAGATCATTTAAAGATAAAGACCGAATTGCTTATGACCTAGCTCGTGAGTTTAGCCAACTAGTAGATCAAATTGTAGAAAAACAAATCGAGATGAATCAAGATGACTAATCAACCACAACAAGCTCTACCGCCTGAACTTCAAGCGCGTATTGATCAGATCATTGCTCAAGCACAGCTGCCAACTAATGGTGTACAAGCACCACAGGCACAACCAGAGCCACAGGTAACTACTCCTGCCCGTCCGCCTTCACTGATGGATCATGTGATTGCTCTTCGCCAAGAAGTGCATGCATTGTCATCTCAAGTGCAAGCAATGGCTCAGGTAACCCAAGCTGTAGGAGGCGCAGTTGGCGAGCTGTATCAAATGTTTCAAGCAGAAACCACAACTACAAATTACAGCACAAATTTCCAAGAGGCGAGGCCGTCTCAGGTAGATGATATGGACTATTAATGCCTAATAAGGATCCTGATAAACGACGAGAATATCAACTTAACTATTCAAGAACTGATGCACGAAAAGCCCAGATGAAAATCTGGACTGCTTCACAAGCAGGTAAAAATAGTAAACAGAACTATTATCATAAAAACCGTGCATTCAGGAAAGGCCTTTTATCCGACTTCACTTGCTGCAGCTGTGAGAATAGCGATCCTTCAGTAATTCAATGGCACCACTTAGAGCCTGAAGATAAAACTTTTGACATCTTTAGTTGTATAGGAAAACCTCACGACGTTTGGTGGAATGAAGTACTTAAATGTGTCCCGCTATGTGCCAACTGCCATGTAAAACTACACAAAGAACAACTATGTCTAATACCGAGGACAAGCCTTACCGTATAACAACTGATTCTGGATATCGTAAGTATCTGTGCGGCGGTTACTACATGCCATCAGTAACTACTGTATTAAGCGCTACGGAAACAGAAAAATCTAAGGCTGGTCTAAGGAATTGGCAGGCAGCAAATCCAGGTGCACTGGAGGCTGCAAGTAAGCGGGGGTCTGCAATTCATAAGTGTGCAGAAGATTATCTACGTGGACTGCCTATTAACTGTCCTCCTGATTACCAGGATTTTTGGAACGGTATGTCAGATTATCTGGAATGGTTCGAGGAGATTCATTGGTCTGAACGGCCATTGAGATCAGACTGGTACCATCTACGTTCTGACGATAAAGAGGTTTCATATGTGTGGTCAACAGAGCATTTATACGCAGGTTGTCCAGATTTAATTGGTGAAATAGGCGGCGTCAAAGTGATCGCTGACTTCAAAACGTCAAACGGCCCTTACATGAATCGCTTCCCTGACAAGGGCGATCGCATGGGTTTTGGAGGTTGGCGTAAATATCTCAAATGTGCTCAGCAGATGGCTGCATATAGGCTCGCACTGGAGGAGCGAACAGGTTATAAGTGTGATGTTGGTTTGATCATCGTCTCAACAGAGAAGGAAACTCAAGCCATATTCATAGATTCAGATCAGATGGATTTAAACGAAGCTCGCTTTCTTAAGCGTGCTGAACAATTCCACGCAGCTGAAAGTGAGTAAGGATGAAGTCATAAGTATGGTTCTATATGATCCACACACAACGGACTTCATCCACGAACGTCCAGATGGAACTATTTATGTAGTCGAAGTCCGCAAGGGTAAAGACAACCATACATATGAACCAGAACATCAAATAAGTTTAAATTTTAATATTTCCAATGAAACTAAAGATTGCAGTAAATAAACGCTGTATAAATAAAAGCAACCCTCAAAAAGTTGCAACAGGTTGGTCCAATATATTAGAAGATATTGATTGGTTAATAGGCTGGGTAAAGGCTGGCTTTGGCTGGTCTGCTACTCACTTCATTGACCATCACCGATTAACAGAGAATGCATCAGGCAGCAACTTAATTGTTGTTGACGTCGATGGTGATACAACGCTTGAGAAGTTCTGGGCTACAGACACCGCAACCAACTGGTGTGGTGCAACCTATACCTCAGCTAGTCACACAGAAACCGAGCACCGCTTCCGTGCTCTGTTCCCTCTAGAGATTGAACTAAAGTCCACAGGCCAACATAGGGCTGCTTACTGGTTAGTCGTTAATCGATTACTAGTAGAGCTGGGTCTTGACGTGCTCAAGGACAACTGTGGTCAAAAGCCTGAGAGGCTTTGGTATGGCAATACGAATGCTGTTGTACAAACCAACAATGGTTTAGTACCAGAATTCCTTTTAACTGATATTGACTATGAAGACAATATTGAATTCGTGCAGTCTGATATATCTCAAAAGGATGTTGATCGCTGTCAATGGCTACTACGTAACTTCATAACACCATCAGAAGATGGTGAGTATGAAACCCGCTACGTGCCTGTTATGGCAGCTTGTGCGGCCATCGGAGAGGCTCTCTTTGATGATTGGGTTGACTGGGTAATGCGAGGTCACCATGGAAGTAAGGATGAAAACATTCAAGCTTATAAATGGCGAGGCCTTGGTAACTACAGTGGACCAGCTAAGCTATATTCATTAGCTAAAAGACAAGATCCAACTTGGACTAATCAGCTGCCAGCTCATTTAAGATTTGGTGCTGCTGGTTGTGCTGTTGGCTATACAGAAACTGATCCAGTTATTAGTTTCGATGATGTTATATCAATTGCAAAAGGAGAATCAATGAATATTGAACCTGAACCTATACCAGATTCGTCTCAAGTAAGGCGTCGTGGTAGACCTAGGCGTGACAATAATGACGCCGCTCAAGAACGAGAGCAAGATGTCAATACAGTAAAAGATATCTTTGCTGATTTACGTAAAAATGAATTGACTGCTGCTCTGGAATATACCGATCGACTTGGTACAACAGTCATCCTGCAAGGCATGGACCTTGATCTGATGACAACAAAACTTGCCTGTGAACACGGTGTCTTTATCCCAGAACAACGCATTAAGGCAGCTATTCAATATGCTGCAGCTCTCAATAGCTATTGCCCTATTAAAAGCTATCTCGATAAATGCGTAGCCAATTCTAAGCCTCATGATGATTGGGACCGTATTGGTGAAATCTTCCTAGGCAATAATCACCCGCTGGCAACAATGACAATGAAGCGGATGCTGATTGGAGCTGTAGCTAGAGGTTATGACCCTGGCTGCACGATGTCTTGGCTACCAATTTTGGTTGGTGCACAAGGCGTTGGTAAATCAATGTTTGCTAGGAATCTTGTTCCTGAAAAATTGTTCTCAGAGATTACAACACCTCTAGACACACTAACTAAAGAGCAATATAGATTGCATGTAGCTTGGGTACTTGAGTTGCCTGAGGTTGATAACTATTTCAATGTCAAAAATATTGAGAACTTTAAAAATCTCATTACTGCTCGTGTCGATGAAACTCGATATCCTTATGCGTCATTGCCGACTAAATTAGCAAGACGCTTTGTAATGATTGGAACCACCAATCGCAACCAATTTCTGGTAGATAGCACGGGTAACCGACGCTTTGTACCACTGGAGATTGGAGCTGGTTTCCAAGTGCCATGGAAAAAACTAGCTCAAGAACGTGATTCATTATGGGCTTCAGCTGTAATTGACTACCGCAACAGAGAAAATTATGAATTCTCTAGTGGTGAGATAGCACAAATTTCTTCTTATATACAAGAGTTTGGAGATCCTGATCCATGGCTAGATAAGATCTGCACATTCATTGCATTAAGAGTAGAAACAACTACAGCTCAGATCCTTACTGAGGCCTTGGATATAGATACAAGGCAGCAAGGCAGGCGTGAATCTCGTCGCGTTGCAGATGTTCTGCAGACGATGGGTTGGCGTCGACATAGCACATCTAAAAGAGATGCTAATGGTAAGACAAAAGGTGTACGTGTTTGGCGTAGATCACCAGATGATCCATTGCCTGAAGATCACATCCTGAACGACTTCTAATTCATATTCAATTCAAACAAAAGGAAACAGATAATGTTAGCAAAAGACATCACAATTGGACTTCGCGTCCGTGTACTCAGTAATAATCTCACTGCACTTGTAGTGGGCAGGCCTGAGTATTACACCCCCAGGTCCCAACTTATTCGTATAAAGTATGAGAATAGTACTCGTTATGAATATGTAATCAATCAACAGATTGATGCACTTCCAGAAATTGAGCAATATGTAGCTCTAGGTGGCGAGTATGTACGCCCTGAAAACGAATTTTAAATAATGGCTGAAGCTAAACCATCATCAACACCCGGCCCTTATGGGCGGCGGAATCTAATATTATCTAACACAGCAGAAGAGGGTGAACTCTGTCTTTATACAGGTCATTCTCTTGGAAGATTCTCTTCTCATTCAATGAGATTTGATAGTCATCAAGCATGTGTGAGATGTGTTGCAGCAGCAAGAGAAGGCCGGATCTCATTCAATATTGACTCTTTACTTAAGAAGAATCGAATTAAGGCTCTAAAATTTTGGAGCCAAGTTGATATAGGAGCACCTGATGAATGCTGGTTATGGGATGGCTGTATTAACAACCGTACCAAGCAGCCTCAATTTGCCTGGCGTCGGCACGGCATCAGCTCTTCAACTCAGCACCACCCACAACGTGTGGCTATGTGGTTCAGCTGGGGAGATCTGGGCTACACCTCAGTTAAAACTACATGCGGTGAGAAGTACTGCTGTAACCCCTTTCATTTAATACCTCAGAATATCGGTGTCTTTGTCGATCAAGACAGTTATATCGAAAGCTTTGAACTGGCTTGCCAATTACACACTCTTAAGCAACAGGTCCAAGAGTATGTAATGGAAGAGCATATGAAAACACAACAACTCAGGGAAGATGAATCAGAAGATATCGATGCTCGTGCTCGAATGCTGCTTAATCCAGAAACTGAATATGGCGAACGCTTCGTGGCAGTAATGACTGACATGCTCGCTGGACGCCATGTATCACAAACTGAACCCGATGAACCAGGGCTTTATAGAGCACCTGTTGATAACGGTGATGCTGCTGACACTATCGATGAAACTGATGATGAATACTAATGCCGTATGTTTTACTGCTACTTGCATTACTTACAGGATGTGCTTCATCAGAACCACCTGTATTGGAATCAGAAGAGTTCAGCGAATGTCTTAATGAAGTCCGCAGTCAGGGCCTAGATGCTTGGGTTGCACGTTGTACTACTTGTGCAGATTTCGCACATACTAGTGCTGATAAATGCTATATCCACATTTATCATAAATAACACTTATCCTTATTAGAGAGTCATTTAATTATGTCACGTCGAACAGATCTATTACAAGAACTTATTAAGTCCGATAAATTCGGAGATGATAAGGAACAGGAGCAGAAATTCCTTACTGCAACTGCGGAGTTGATCCTTACCGATCTAATCAATATCGCTACTAATGGTGTTGAGAAGCATGGTGCTGGAGTACTCGTCATTAATCTAGTCAATGGTAGTACAACGTTTATGTCAGGGGATGACCTTGGTCATGACATTGTTCAATCAGAGCAGATGGAAGATGAGGAAACTACAAAGATGTTACGTCAGCTACTTGAAAAAGTAGATGAAAATGACTGGTCTACACATGTACTTATAACTCTACTTAGTGATGCTGGAACAAGAACATTTGCAGTTGAGGCAGGTGGGAGCCAAGATAGCCTCCGAGCGCTCGCAGCTCAATTTAGCGGATAAACTCAGTACCGAAGGTTTAAAACTACCGCTATATCCAACTCCACAGATCATAGAAAGGGCTCGTGAAGTTATGGGCGGAATCGATTTTGACCCCACTTCTGACCCTGTACAACAGGCTTTAGTAAACGCTACATCGGTACCCTCTATCGAGGTGAATCCACTCCAAGAACACTGGCACGGCAACGTATGGGTAGCCCCTAAAGGTGCTGTTCGTAATAGCCGCATCTGGCTAAATAAAACTATCAATGAATACCGTAATGGTTACATTAATAGCTTTATCTTCTTTAGCAGTGCTTCTGAACTACTACGTGCAGCGCCTGTTATCTGGGACTATCCAATCTGCATACCATTCAAACGAATCAAGCAGCTAAGAGCTACTCCTAAAGGCTTTGATCCTGTATGTCCGTCTACGTGGAACTTAATTGTCTATGGCCCACCTACTGATGTGGCCATGGAATCAATCGATAAGCTTAGTCTGTTCTATAGTTATTTCCGTGATATTGGTCGAATCATATTCAACGAGTACGCGGGAGATAACTGGCAAAAAGATCTTGAATATTACGAAGAGCAGAAAGGTAATCTTTAATGTCTAAGCATATTGCGAAAGAATATTTCTACCACTTACCTTCCGGTGCTTGTGTGCATCCATATCGTCTCATCCATAAGGATGGAACATTAATGTGGCAACATGCTTTGATGCTGTATGGAGAAGACCTCTGTTTCTTGCCGCACACAGAAGCACAAGAGGCTCACATAATAAAAACTGCTCAGCGCCTAGAGGAACTGAACAGTTGGATCTCTCAAGATCTTGAGCCGTGGGAATGTTTCATCCCTTATGCATGGTATGTACCTTTTGAACCTGAACTTGCTGACGGTATTTCTGTCTACTTCACCCACCTAGTACACGATACGGATATAGTCTATGAACAACTTCTACCACACATTCAAGAACATGAGAACTTAGAGATAAGGGGGAATTATCTATTTTTCCAGCGATGTTAGGGCACCTATCGGTGCCTTTATCACAGCACAAGAGATTCTTTTCTCTTGTTTAACTATCATAACGGTTATGGAAAAGGACTACACAGAAGATCAAATCATCCGCCGTAATAGACGGATGTACTTTAAATATGATGACAAAAATGATTGGGAGCTTAAATCATGAAGACAGAGAAGACAACACCGTTGAGACTGGAGGTCGCTTACAACGAAGAGACCAACACGCTCTCTATTGAATGGGATGAGCACGACCAACGTGCAATTGATTTAGGCGTAAACAACTGGACAGAGGAGGAGTGGCTGAACAAACTAAAGGAAGCCAATGATCTGCTGGAGGAAGATCTAACTGGAGAGTAATTCTCTCAAGACGTCTCTGATGATCTCGTTT
>PVBE012826098.1_pt1 | contig 13556 bp, 10 predicted proteins | sample 1631181 | NCBI WGS metagenome assembly PVBE01 (sample SAMN08397723, study PRJNA350692) | Marine metagenome, whole genome shotgun sequencing project. | isolation source: water | place: Pacific Ocean | collected 2012-04 | reverse complement strand
GACTTCGGCCTTTCTAGTCCGTCTACCTAGCGTGCGGCCAATTGCTGTGTTCGCGGCGAAACTTCCTGCTCGGACTCCGGCTGCGAGTCCGGCCGAGACTCCGGCCGAGACTCCGGCCGAGACTCCGGCCGAGAAGAGGAAGCCATGGTCAGCGGGTTGTTCGCCGCAAGCCACGTCGCGTGTTGCCCGGGCGTTTCGATGATGATCCGCGCGGGCATCAGGCCATGGCCGATCCCACAGATCTCGGCGCATTGGATGTCATGTTCGCCCGTCTGGGTGGCTTCGAACCAACCGGTGATCACACGCTCGGGAATCGCATCCTGCTTGAGTCGGAAGACCGGCACCGAAAAGCTGTGAATGACGTCCAAGCTCGAGAGCTTGAAGTGATAGAGCGTGTCCTTGGCAATGTGCAGCTCGTTGACCGTGCGGATGTCGTCCGCCGTGTCGAAGACGTCGTCCAGCCCGGGATGCTGAAAGGTCCAGGCCCATTGCTGCGCGATCACGCGCACCGTCGAGTTTGCCTCGGGCAGATCCTGCTTGATGTCGTACCAGACGTTGACCGCCAGCACGATGATGATGACGTCGAAGACGAGGACCGGGACGTGCGCCCGATGGATCCACTTCATGTGCCGATGCTGGTTGCCTGTAATGTACAGCGACGGGACACCTTCCTGCTTCTTGAAACGGAAGAGGAAGGAAAAAAACACGCTGCAGGCGATCAGGAAGGGCACGCCGACCAGCAGGGTGATGACATCGATGAGAAAATCGATATCAGCCGAGTAAGTCGATATCGAAGGGACGAGAGAGTTGAGAATCATGCTTGATCTGCCTCTGACTCCCGCTCGTTCTCCGCCGGGAGTGCTCGGAGTAAAGGAGTGGTGAACCCTGGAACGCGGCCTAGAGAATGACGAACGCGTATGTGACCACGATGAAAGCGACAATCCCGGCAGTCGTGATCGTGAAGAGCCGAGTCGCGAGATATTCAGAAGTCGGCATTTCCGGCTCCTCGTGGTCGTCGTCTGACATCTACTATCCCCTATCTCCTGCTATCTCGGATCTCGTCTTCCCGTTCTCTCGACTCGAACTCCGCCAACCCTCATCCAGGGTCGGTCGTCAGTCGATCTGCTTGTGCGGCTCCATCGGGATGACCGATCCTGGTCGTCGAAAAGGCTATTTCCCAAGCGTCTGGATATGCGCGATCACGTCTCGAATCGCATCGTCATCGGGCAGCGTCGCCACCATGCCAATCATCGCTGGGCCCAGCGGGTCACCCGGTAGGCTCCCGCGGGCGCCGGTCTTGTATTTCTGGATCGCGGAATAGAGATACCAGTCGCTCATGCCTGTGAGCGCCGGCGCCCCCATCTGCTGATTTCCACTCCCGTCGGGCATATGACAGGCGACGCAGATGGCGTAGAAGGCCGCACCCCTGCTCGCGTTCCCCGACCCATTGTTCTCAGGCGGGTGCTCGACGCGCGGCAAGCTGGCCACATAGGCCGCCACGTCCTTCAGATCCGCTTCCTCGCGAAGCCAAAGCGACATCGGGTACATGCGGAGTCCACCGAGGTCGTCTGGATGCGGCCCACGAACGCCGGTCTTGAACTTCTCGAGCTGTGCCTCGAGGTACCACTGACTCATCCCGCCGATACCGGGTGCCAGGTGGACCGCGTTCCCGCCGCCGTCAGGGCCGTGACATTGTGCGCAAAACTGAAAGAGCTGCTCACCCCGGACCAGATCGGCCGAGGCCTCGGCGGGGGGGGCGCCCTGCGCGGCGACTAACACGGGCAGACCCGCCGACACAATGATGAAAAGAGCCGTGGTGGCCAGTTGCCTGAACAAAGTCGTCCCTCTTCTCTTTCTCGCTCTACTCGCTGTTGGCTTTCGCGTTGTCTTGTTCGATGGGTCCTTCGCTACGAGTCGCCGGTCCATCAATCTTGGTCCTGCCAATCTTGGTCCTGCGCGCGCGTCCTGTCCACGCCCCGATCGAGTCAGGGAAGCGCGACCAATCCCAACACATCGTTCCGACTATTTATGTCTCGTCTTCCCGTCCCGGTCCCCGTCCGCGCGAATCGACACAGCCGGCCGGGCTCGTGACCACGGGAAGCTCTCAACGTCAACCTCAGCCTCAACGAAAACGAGCGACTCCCGCAAACGGGCGCGAGAACCAGCGCCAAGCACGACCTACCTGTCTGTCAGATCGCCAGATCGCTTCGCGTGGTAGCCCATCGACCCAAAATTCTCAAACCCGACGCGGCCTTTCGGACCCGTCGAGGCGCCCCCACAGAGTCCGATCGAGCCCATTCGGGAGCCCGGAGAACGTAGCGGCGAGATTCTCTCCGCAGTCAGGTTCGAGCCATTTCATAGTCGAATTCGCTACAAGATTTTGCTGCACAGCGGAGGCTTCGTCAGGCGGTCACCGGATTGAATGGGTAGAGAAGCAAGTAGATCAACACACCGGTCACCGAGACATACATCCAAACCGGCCAGCCGATCCGCGCGATCCGGCGATGGCGCGCCCGGTCGTCCCTCAAACCGAGCACGATCAACGAGATCGCAATCACCGGCACCGTCATCGCGAGCAAAACGTGGGATCCCAGCAACACCAGGTACGCCGCCTTGGCCCAGCCTTCGACATTGAAGGTCGTATTCTCGAAATTCCTCCAGACCTTGTGGGTCACGTAGAGCAGCAGGAAGAGACTCGAGACCGCGAAGGCGGAAATCATCACGCGCCTGTGCTGCTCGAGCTCCCCCCGCCTGGCCAGCCAGCGCCCGACGAGGAGCAGGATCGTCGCCGTAGCGTTCAGGGCGGCGTTGATCGGCGGAAGAACCGAAAAATCCATATTGGGCGGGACGCTAGACCATATTCACGAAGCTGGTCGCCGGGAGCGGCTGCGCGCCGCAGATCCGGGCCCTCGGACCGGAGAGTCGATCGCGCGCGACCTTGCGCTACCTCGAGGATCGACGAGGAGAGTCGCGCCCGGAAATGCGGTGCGATGGCCGTCCGCAGCACAGCGCTCATGAATGGTCCGGTCTGGAGGCCCGGCCTCCAGCAACCGAACCGGGATCGGGAACGCAGCCTGCGGCTGCGGGGGCGCTACAGAAGACGCCGCGCGCGCGCAAAGAGGCCGAGCGCTGTCGCGTGCAGCAGGTCGCCGATCTGCCGATCCGCCCGCCCGGCGCAGGCCCGCGCGTGGGTCCCCTCGAGGATGATGCCCAGCCGATAGCAGGCGAGCACCGTATACCAATCGATTGCGTCGACGCTGCGGCGGGTCCGGTCGCGATAATGATCCCGCAGCTCGGCGGCGCTCGGAAGTCCGGCGAACACTCCCTGGCCCACCCCGACGGGGCTCTTGCCCTGCTCGTCGGGCCAAGTCGCCAGCAGGGCTCCGAGATCGAGCAGCGGATCACCCACCGTCGAGAGCTCCCAATCGACGATCGCGGCGAGCTCGGGGCCGTCGAAGCAGAACATCACATTGGCGAGGTGATAGTCACCGTGCAGAATTCCGGGCTCGAATTCCGCCGGTCGATTTCGATCCAGCCAGTCCGCGACGCGATCCACACCGGGGATCTCGGGGCCCGGATAAGCCTGCATCTCGCTGTAGCTCTCGAGCTGGTGGCGCCAGCGAGGCACCTGCCGCTCGAGATAGCCCTCCGGCCGACCGAAACCCTCCAGACCCACGGCGAGATAGTCGACCGCGCCCAGCGTCGCGATACCCTCTGCCATCGCGAAACCCATGGCCCGACGCACGTCCGGATCGCCTTCATGGAGCTCGGGCAGACCTTCTGAGGCGTTGAATCCATCGACCGGCTCCATCAAGTAGAAGGAAGCCCCGAGCACGGCTTCGTCTGGACAGGCGGCGATCAGGCCGGGATGCGGCACCTCGGTGCGTTGGAGTGCGCCGAGCACGCGCGCCTCGCGTCGCATCGTCTCGTCGCTATTCGCGCGTTTGTGAATCGGTGGGCGACGCAGTACGAAATAACGGCCTCCTCGCTCGAATCGGATCAGGATGTTTTGCGTTCCTCCGACCAGGCGATCGACGACGCCGATCTCACCCGGTGGAAAACCTTGCTCGTCCATCCAGACGTTCAAGATTTCGAGATCGACGCCCTCTATCTGCTGGGATTTTGCGCCTTGCGACATGCGAGGTTCCTCTGGGGCTCGCGCCACCCGAAGGCCTGATCACTCGGACGGTATCATTCGAAGCGCTGCCCTGCGGCGCCAGCAGACTCTCGATCGCGCTCCTCGAGAGTGAGGCGCTTCGCTGCGCGCGAAGCAATCCTCCCCCCCGGCCCCCGGCCCCCGGCCTCGCCTTCGCAGCCGCTGCAATTTCATCAGGCGTTTCCGTGTTCACCACCCTCTTCTTCATCTTCATGGGCACCGATCGGATCCTGCCGAGAAGTCGCGTCAGCGCGGAGGCCCGGGTCCACAGCCTCGTCGTCCGCCGGCCCGCGCAGTCGATCCACCTCGAAGCCTCGATAGCCCGCGCGAAAACCCGCGCGCACGAAAGCCTCGGCCAGCGCCGAGCTCCGCGCTTTCTCGCCATCGATCTCCTCGACCTGGATTCGTTTCAGCCCCAGGCGTCCGGCTCCCGCAGCCAACGCGCGCAGAGCGGCATCGAGTCGCCCGGGCTCGGAATTTCGCCCTGTCCCCTCGAAGCTCAGGACCCGCTGGCCACCCCCATCGATGAAGAGGCACGGCGTCCCGTCGACCAGTACCACGCCGGCTCCGACTGCGCGCCGCGGGCGGCCCCGTTTGCGCCGCGTCTGTGGCCATTCGAGCTGACTGCCGTAGGGCTGCGCCGGGTCCAGGGCCGCGAGCAACAGCGCATCGGGTCGCTCGGAGGGGCCGCGCAGCGCTCGAAGCCGATCGACCGCACCCGGCACCGCAAACTGAGCACTCGTCATGCCCTGGACGAAATTCCCGCGGCGAATCCGTCCCGCCTCCTCCATCTCTCGCAGCACCGGATAGATCGCGCCGAATCCGCCCAGCTGGGTTTCGAGATTCATCGCCTGCCTCGACAACACGCCGTGTCGTTCGAGAAAGAGCAGCGTCCTGGCATGCAGCCTCTCGGTCGAGCTGGGCGGATGCGCGAGCAACGGAGCGACCAGGGACCAGCGACCGGAGGTCGCGGAGGCCGGTGCGCGTCGTCCGCGCCGGCGATTTGGGGGCGGCCGCGAAGCGAGGGCACGAAGCGGCGCGAAGGTGTCGTTCGTCACGAGGCCTCGCCAGACCAGCGCCCAGAGCGCCTCGAACAGGTCGTCGCTGGCTTTCCCGCCGATCGCCTGGACCAGCTCGCCGAAGAAGGAGGCGCCCCGAGCTTCGAGATGCTCGACGATCGCCCGCTGAATCGGCGAGCCTTCCTTCGCCTCGGCATCCGCCTGCGCCGACGCATCGACGAGCATCGCGATCCGATCGCGGCGATACAGCGCAACCCGCCCGTCCCTCTCCCCGATGGCGCTCTGCCCGACCCAGACGATCTGGCCTAGCGCGCCCATGGCGTCGAGCATCGCGGGCTCGAAACCCGGCAGCCGCGCCGGCAGGATCGAACGTTCGAGCTCGGCGAAGGAGAGCGGCAAGCCCTCGAGCCGATCGATGATTTCGTCCAGACGAGGCGCAGCGCGACGACCGACGCCACCGGGCGGGCCGACAGCATGCCAGTCGAGAAGGAAGCGCCCGAGCACGTCCGCTGCGACCGGCGAAATTTCGTCGCGCAATCGATTCAGCGTGCCGCGCTTGATGCGTCGCAGCACATCGGGTTCACACCATTCCCGGCCCTGGCCGCGCGGATCGAACTCGCCCGAAATCAGCTTTCCCTGACTTGCCAGGGCCTCGAGGATCGGCTCGATCTGGGCGGGCAAGAGCCCGAAACGCGAAGCCATCCGCGGCGTCGCAAAGGCCGCATGACTGCGGGCGAAGCGCATCAGCAGCTGCGTGAGCGGCGCCGCCGCCGGCTCCAGAAAGGCTGCAGGAAGATCCACCGGCGCCGCAACGCCCAGCGCATCGCGGTAGAGCGCCGCGTCTTCCGCGGCGATTGCGCGCGTCTCTCCCGCCAACTCGATGCGCGCGACGCGTCGCGCGGCGAGCAGGCTCTTCATCGAAGCGTCGAGCGCGGTTTCGTCTCCCTCGAAGCGGACCAGCAGCTCCGGGTCGGACAGATCTCCGATGCGTCGCAGCAGGTCGTGAAGGCCATCCCCATGCCTGGCACGCGTCTCGGGGTCGAGGCTCTGAAGCCGCGCTTCGACAGCGTCGATGATCTCGACGTCGAGTAGCTCGCGGAGCGCCTCCGCACCCAGCAATTCCCGAAGCATGTGCCGGTCGAGTGAAAGCGCCTGGCTGCGTCGCTCGGCGACCGGCATGTCGAGCTGGTAGAGGTAGGTCGCCGTATAGGCGAAGACCAGGGAGCGGGCGAAGGGGGAGGCCGAGGGTGTCTCCACATCGTCGACGCCGATCGCCCGCGAGCGGATTCCCCTCATCAGCTCGATCAAGCCGGGCACGTCGAACACGTCCTGCAGGCAGGATCGATAGGTCTCGAGCACAATCGGGAAATCCGGAAAAGCAGAGGCCACGGCCTGGAGGTTCTGGGCGCGAAGACGCTGGGTCCAGAGCGGTGTGCGCGCCCCCGGTCGACGTCGCGGCAACAGCAGCGCGCGCGCGGCGTTCTCACGAAACTGTGATGCGAAGAGCGCCGAGCTGCCGAGCTGCGAAACGATCCGCTCTTCGATCTCGTCCGGATCCGGTAGGAAGTGGCCGAGCGGCGGCAATCGATCGGCGTCGGCGAATCGAAACACGATGCCGTCGTCGGTCCAGAGCGGCTGAGCATCGAAGGCCGAATGCTCCGCGAGCTGCGAGGCGATGGCGAGGGCCCAGGGAGCATGGATTCGCGAACCGAAGGGAGAGAGAATGCAGAGTCGCCAGTCGCCCAGCTCATCGCGGAAGCGCTCGATCGTGATGCGCTCGTCCGTCGGGCAGGCTCCCGTCCAGTCCCGCTGCTCGTCGAGATAGGCGACCAGATTGCGCGCGGCGAACTCGTCGAGGCCTCGCTCTTCGACGAGCCAGTCCCGCGCGTCTTCGCGCTGCGCGAGCTCGCGCGTGAATCGTCCCAGGGCCCGGCCGAGCTCGATCGGCCGACCCGGCCCGTCCCCGTGCCAGAAGGGCAGCCGCCCGATCTCTCCGGGTGCGGGCGCCACGATCACCCGATCGCGCGTGATCTCCAGCGCCCGCCAGCTCGAGGCGCCGAGCGTCAGCACATCGCCGGGCTTCGTCTCGTGAACCATCTCCTCGTCGAGCTCGCCGATGCGGGGGCCACCAGGGCCGAGATGCACGGCATATTGGCCGCGATCAGGAATCGTGCCGCCGGACATCAGTGCGATGCGTCCCGCGCCCTCGCGCGCTTCGAGCCGGTCGGTCTCGCGATCCCAGAGAATCCGAGGCCGCAGCTGCGCAAAGTCCGTCGAGGGGTAGCGTCCGGCCAGCATGTCGAGGACGGATTCGAGAAGCGCTCGGGGTAGCCGCCGGTAGCTCGCGGTCCGCGCCAGCAGCGCTTCGAGCTCGTCGATGTGGATCGGCTCCTCCGCAGCCAGCGCCACGACCTGCTGGGCCAGCACGTCGAGGGGATTGCTGGGAACGCAGATCGGCTCGACATCGCCCGCCCGCATGCCCTCTGCCACGACCGCGGCTTCGAGTAGATCGGCGCGGTGTTTCGGAAAGATCGTGCCCCGGCTGACCTCTCCCACCGCATGGCCCGCACGACCGATTCGCTGCAGGCCTCGGCCGATCGCACCCGGACTCTCGACTAGCATCACGAGCTCGACCGACGCCATGTCGATGCCGAGCTCGAGGGAGCTCGTCGCGACGATCGCACGCAGCTTCCCCGCCGCCAGCGCGGCCTCGATCTCGCGGCGTTTCTCATGCGCAAGGCTACCGTGGTGAGCTCGAACCAGCGCCTCCCCGGAAAGCTCGTTCAGGCGCTGGGCGAGGCGTTCGCAGAGCCCGCGACTGTTCACGAAGATGATCGAGCTGCGATGTGCGCGAATGCCCTCGAGAAGCTCTGGATAGATCGCCGGCCAGAGACTCTTGTCGCTCTCGTCCTCCCCCACCGCACGCAGCGGTCGCCCAGCCTGCTCCGGATCGCGACGCCCTCCCAGCTGCGGCCGAGTCATGTCGGGCACAGGCACCGAGACCTCGAGATCGATCGAAGGGGCGCGACTGACATCGACGATCTCGACCTCGCGGTCGCCGCCCAGAAAGCGCGCGATCTCCTCCGCAGGCCGCGCCGTCGCCGACAATCCGATGCGCTGGGGATCGCCCGCCGAAGCCAGGCGGGCGACGCGTTCGAGCGAGAGCCCGAGATGAACGCCGCGCTTGTTCGGCGCCAGCGCGTGGATCTCGTCGACGATGATCGTGTCGACGCTTCGCAGGCTCTCGCGCTGCTTCGAACCCAGGATCAGATACAGCGACTCCGGGGTCGTGACCAGAATCTCGGCGGGGCGGCGTGCTTGCTGTCGGCGTTCCTTGGCGGTGCTGTCGCCCGTCCGGATTGCGACCCGCGGCGCTCGGAAGCGCTCCGCCCGACCAGCGGACTCGGCGGCCCGGGCGATTTCCGAGAGCGGGAGCCGCAGATTGCGCTCGATGTCGTAGACCAACGCCTTCAGTGGCGAGATGTAGAGAACCCGCACGCCGGGCTGGCTGTCTTCGGGAAGCCGACCGAGACGATCGATGGCTTCGAGGAAGGCGGCCAGCGTCTTGCCGCTGCCCGTCGGCGCGATCAGCAGTGCGTGCTTGCGTGCGACCAGCAGCGGCCAGCCCGCTCGTTGCACCGGCGTCGGCGCATCGAAATGGCGCTCGAGCCAGGCACGGGTCGCCGGGTCGAAACGCGTCGGCAGACCGTCCATCGAAACCTCAGTCCGCGACCCGGCCCGAAGACTCGAACCCGAGCGCGAGCGACGTGATGTCTCGAACCGATCGCTGCGAGACGCGCCGCCCGCAGAGATCCGGAATCGCGCGGCGGGCCCGATCGCCGCAGAGCCGCATCGGCTAGGGGATCAGTTGCGTCTTCGCGTCGACCAGCTCGCGCATTACCGGCCCCATCAAGGCCTCCTGCCGCAGACAGCGCTTCTGGAAGAACTGCATCAGCTCCTCCTCGCGCGCCGCGCCGTGTTCGAGCACGAAGGCTTCGAGATCGGCCTCCCGATCGAGGGGCTTCGTGCTTCGCCCGAGCAGCTTGTCGATCTCCGCCTCTTCTTCACCCGCCATCTGCGGCCAGATCGATTCGACGCGTCTCAAATACGAGGCGTTGCGCCAGGCCGTGTCGAGCTCGTAGGAGAGGAAGCCGTCTGTCTCAGAACGCAGGCTCGCGAGCTTGTCGACGAGTAGCTCATGACTGCTGCCGTAGGCTGTACTCGCCGGCTCGGGAATCGAAATCGTCGGCAGCGCCAACCCGACGCCATCCGCCATGATTTCGATGCAGGCGCGCGACCAGACCCAGTACCAGCCGAGGTACTGCACGAGATCGACCGTGTCCGGCGGCTCGACGATCAGCGGGGCGCAGGTATAGGGCGTGTAGAGATTGAAGCGGATACTGTGATAGTCGAGAGTCTCCTTGGGAATTCGTTTGCCTACCTTCTTGTAATAGCGCTCGAAGGCCGGCACCAGATCACCGAGAGGCTCCGCCATGTCGCGCCCACGCATGCCTGCGAGATCCGCCGCCGGATCCCCGAGACAGGCGAGCTCGAGATCGAGTAGTGCTGTCACTCGACCGTTCTCGAAGACGAACTGGCCCGAGTCGACGGCGAGACACGAGACCTCCTCGCGATCCCGCGGCACGTTGCGATGCAGCCAATCCGTTACGAATTCGAGCAGCGGCTCGGGACGCTTCTTCGAATCGCGATAGTTCTTCTCCCAGCGATCGAGATCGCAGAACCCCAGGGCCTCCGCCCCCTTCGGGCGATCGATTCCGATCTCCTCGAAGCGCTTCGGATCGATCGAGTGCAGATCCGCCAGCAGATCCATGTAGTGGTCGAGGACGGCGACGCGCTCCTCCTCGTTCTCGGCGGTCGCCAGGTTCGCGCGGCCCGGGCTCTTGTCCATCACGATGGCCGGCGGATCGGGACAGAATCCGTAGACATGGGGAACGGGGATGCCCTCCGATTCGAGCACCTGAAGAACCCGGCTCTCGTGCTCGAGGGGATAGGCGCCATGGTCGAGCGCACCGCGTTCGCCGCGCAGGTAGATCTCGAGCTTCTGGCCATCGCGATCGAGCTCGAGAAAGAAGGCGGGACGCCAACGCGCCTGCCGCTCGAAGGAGACGATGCGCGCCCCCAGCTCCTTCTCGATCCAATCAAATCCGCGCTGCCAGCTCTCGTCGAGATCCGCGCGCGACTGCGCCTCTTGCTCGTCGTCTTGGCTTTTCGTCATGGAGTCGATGCTAGCAGCCCACCAGCGAACCCCCGCTGCCCTGGATCCGGTCCGGATTGGACATTTCTGCCCCAGTCGGGGGCCTTGCCCACCTGGTGCCCTCCAGAGCCCGGCGGGGCGGAATCTCCGAGGCCGCCGCCCCCTATGCCATACTGCAGCCTGCGGAGGAGCTATGGAGCCAGACCGCGACCGGCCACACATCCTCGCCCTCTGCCGCAGCGGCCGCCACAGCTTCTCGAAGGAGCGCGAAGCCTCGCTGCGACTGCTCGCGGGGCTCGGCGTCGAAGGCGATATCCATTGTGGCGAGCAGGTAAAGCACCACTCGCGAGTCGCGGTCGACCCGACTCAGCCAAACCTGCGCCAGGTCCACTTGATGCAGAGCGAGCTCGTCGACGAGCTCCGTGAGACGGGATTCCAGCTCGAGCCCGGTCAGCTGGGTGAGAACGTGACGTCGACCGGCCTCGACCTGCTCGGCCTACCGCCGGGGACGATCCTTTGTCTGGGCACACAGGCCCGCATCGAAGTGACGGGCCTGCGCAATCCATGCGCTCAGATCGAAAGCTTCCAGCGCGGACTCTTGTCGCCGCTCATCGGTCGAGACGTCGACGGCCAACTGATCCGCCGCGCGGGTATCATGGCCATCGTCCGAATCGGAGGCGAGATCCAGGAGGGCGATCCGATTCGAATCACGCTCCCGGCCGAACCCCATCGCCCTCTCGAATGCGTCTAGCCGGGATTCCGCCCCGTCCCGACCGACCTTCTACACCGGGAGCTCGAGCAACGCCACCGGCCATCGTTGCAACCGATGCGGCGCGAAGAGGAAGAGGAGAGTTCATGACCAACAGCCAGCGCGATACCGAATCTGCCCGGCGCACCGCCGCGGACGCGCTCGCAGCGGACGCCGCAAGCCTTTGCGAAGCGACTCGCCTGGCCTGGCAATGGCATGGTCGGCAGACCCGCAAGGGCAAGCCCAGCCCCTACCTGAGCCATCTTCTGCAGGTCCAGGGTCTCGTCATCGATCACGGCGGTGACACCGAGCAGGCGATCGCGGCGCTGCTCCACGACGCCCTCGAAGACGCCGAGTCCCCCGACGAACGCGCCCAAAGGGAATCGGAGATTCGCGCCCGATTCGGGTCTGGCGTAATGCGCATCGTGCTCGACTGCACCGACACGACGCCCGAGGAAGCCGGCCTGAGAAAGGGCCCGTGGCGGGTCCGCAAGCAGCGCTATATCGCCCAGCTCGAGTCGGCTCCGGCGAGTAGCCTGCTCGTGCCCGCCTGCGACAAGCACCACAACCTCTCGGACCTGATCGGCGACCTCCGCCACGAAGGCACGGGCAGCTTCTCGCGCTTCAACGCCGGCCCCACCGAACAGCTCTGGTATTTCGAGTCGCTAATCGAAATCTTCCAGCCGAGCGTACCCCCGCGCCTCGCCAGCGACCTCGAAGGGCTGCTGAGCGAGCTGGACCGATTCGTCAACGCGGACCCCGCTGCGGAATCCGAGCATTGAAACATCCTGATCCACACGTCGACGACCAGTCGACACCACGCTACCAGCAGGACACAACGACGTTTTCACTTCTTATGCCCTCTTGCGCTGGTGGCATCCGCTCATATCCCCTGGTCAGATAATCGGCGACGCACTTCCTGCACGAGATCGGGAATCGTCGAGACACGATTCGGCGGGCGCGCGCGGGGCCGCCTCCGCGTGCCTTGCAATGCCTGCTGCAAATCGCCTCGCGCCTGTCTCGTGCAAAGGCCGTGGATTCCGTCCGTCCCGCGAGACACGGCCTTCCTTGCGCCGCGGCTATCCCCCGCTCCGCTCGTCCCACATGGATGCGAATACGACACTGATCTAGAATCCACGACACCATGAAGAGACAACGCCTCTCCCTGTTCCTTCTATTCTTCTCGGCACTGATCCTTTGGACCGCCCCGAATGCGCTCGCCCAGCCATTGGCGACCCCGGCGGAGGCCGCCAGGCGGATCGGGCTCTCCGATGCGGCCATCGCCCGGGTGAATAACGGCGAGGTCGTCGCCGAAGAGCTCGAAGCGTCGAGCGACAAGGACCTCTCGCTGGCCGTCGTGGCACGCATCGCTGCAGACCTCGACACAGTCCACGAGTTCGTCCGAGCGGACCGCCTCGCAGAGTTCCAGACGGTCACCCTCGATCGCGGACCCATCGACCCCGCGAATCCGTCGCTCGTGGCCCTCGAGCTTCCGGAGGAGATGCTGAAGAAGCTCGCGTCCGACCCCGGCGATCTGTTCTACATGTCCGAGAAGGAGGCGCAGAGCGTGGAGGCCGCCGGCAAGCAGGGCACTGCCGCCGCCCTGGCGGCCTACCAGAAGGTCCTGGCCGAGCGGGCCCGAAGCTACTGGGAGCGCGGAATCGATGCCATCGAGCCGTACATGGGCAAGGGGCGCTCCCCCAAGATCGACCTCAGGCACGCGAATGAGGCCGCCCGCAGGCTAGTCCTGAACCCGGACTTCCAGACCGAGCTCGACGCCATTCCCGCGAAGGCCGCGGGAAACGCGGAACACCGGCTCTACTGGGCCCTCCAGAAGGGCCGCGACCAACTGGCTCCCGTTCTCATCCACCGCATCCTCGACAAGAAGGAGAGCGGCGAGCTCATCATCGAGAGACGCTTCTACAGCGGCTACGACTACGATTCGATGCAGATCGTCGTCGGCGTACTGTCAGCAAGGACCGGGCATTGCGCGATCTTCTATATGAACCACACCTACACTGCGCAGGTGGCCGGCTTCGGCGGAGGCGCGAAGCGGTCGATCGGGCGCAAGCTGCTCAAGAAGGAGCTGATCGCCGAAATGCAGCGCGCCCAGAAGGCGATCCCGTAGCCTGCCCGTCGCCTGACGGTGGGTAAGTAGTTCGTTTCACGCATTGCTCGCTCGGGTGCGGCCGGTGGCATCGACGCTACGACTGCTTCGGCCGATCCCCCGCGCCGCTCGCGATCGACGTGTCCCTGCAAACTCGAGCTCATCCTACTCTAAGGGCTCGCGAAAGAATAACTCCCGGTTTTCAGGCCGGCGCGATGGTGTAGTTCCACCTGGGTAAAGTTGCGTCTTTGGTGAGGGCGAGGTCGCGCATCTGGGCATCGGTGATTTTCACCCCCTTCTTGTAGCGTCTT
>PVBE011870886.1_pt1 | contig 13556 bp, 10 predicted proteins | sample 1631181 | NCBI WGS metagenome assembly PVBE01 (sample SAMN08397723, study PRJNA350692) | Marine metagenome, whole genome shotgun sequencing project. | isolation source: water | place: Pacific Ocean | collected 2012-04 | reverse complement strand
TGTATTTCTTTTTAAAATCTTTCTGGTTTTTTAAAGAAAGCCCAAAACTTGGTTTTGAAAAGCCATAACCGAGTGCCTTTTCCGGGCAAGCTGCTACACAATCAAGGTCTTTCATGCAATCCTGACTGACCACTTTCCCAAACTTTTCAATCTCTTTATGTACGATGATATTCGAATCGCAGACGGTGGTGCAAATTCCACATTGGTTGCAATTTCCTTTGAGTAAGATTTTTCCTGGAGCTACACGGTCGGAAAGAGCAAACAGAGCGCCATACGGACAAGCATTCTGACAAAAACTCCGCGAACCCAAAAACCATACGATCACAAATCCACATATAAAAAAAGTGAGCAGCATAATACCCACACCGGGAAGGTTTCTCCAAAAATCGTCTGTAATGAAAGAAGCCCACCCTTCACCGGCTGAGAGAATTCTCCACTGCGGAGCCTCAAGGCCGAGCAACATTCGTTCGAACTGGGGCCACACAAACAGGTAAACCAAAATCACAAATGGGATTAAGATAAAAACCCGTGAGCTAAAAGGTTTGGGGCGAAGTTTGAATTTTTCCAAAAGCCATGCGCAGAGGTCTTGAAGGGCAAGAATGTGACACCCCCAGGAACAGAAAAACCGCCCAAAAATGAGTGTTGCCACCATCGTTAAAGCCATAAAAAGGAATCCGGCAGTGATAATGCCGAGGTGTATGGTGTGCAACACCTCGTTAAACTCTAGGGGAGCAAGGGTTTGGCCATTTACCAACCAATGGGTGATGTGAAGACCCATCAACACATAAACCGAGGTAAGGCTAACAGCCCTCCATCGGCTGTATTTATTCGTGGAGATAGCGGATTGGCTCACCTGTTACGGTTGGTTAGTACACAAGCACCTTACCCGTCCAGGTTCCATTAGAGTTTACTGCTCTCAAAATGTACAACCCCGATTGGGAAACCGTAAATTTCATTTCGTTGTTGACGGTTGATTGTTCAAACAATACCTCATCCAGTTTTCTTCCGGTGGATTCGAGGAGTTCAAACTTGCATGAACCTTCGCAACCTTCGGGAATTGAAATGAAAAACACCCCGAAATTCGGATTCGGATGAACATTGATCAATCCAGCAATTAAAATGGACGAAATGCCGGTATATTCCTCTACTTCTGTAGTTTGATTTGTTGTCTTGCTACAACCATTTTGATCGGTGTATGTATAAGAAATATCATGAACGCCAGCCCCGGCTATTGAGGGATCAAACTGATTGCCAGATACCCCAGGTCCTGAGAAAATTCCGCCTGCAGGAGTTCCTGATAGTGTAGCTGCACCATCCGTATCGAAATAAGTGATTGCCAGCCCTGAAAAACTGGGCACGGTTGCTGACATGATTTCAACGGTAACCGGAATCCGCGCACTTTCACAAATCTTGTCGCCTGGCCTTACTTCCCAATCATAGAAACAATAGTAGTAATCTGCCCCTGCAGATGATGACTTAATTGTTAGCAAGCTGCTCACTTCATAAGGATAATTCACACCACCATCGTTTCGATATAAATCAGGAGAACTACCGGAGGCCCAACCCAACTGGAAGTTAAGCCCGGTTGGCACATCAAAATTGAGGTCAACCCTGCTTTCGCCATCGGGCACATTGGCCTGCACAGATTTCAATACCGCACCCAGGCTGTTTCGAAGTTGTATGGTTCGCAATCCTGCTCCATCAGCAAATACCTTTACGGAAGCTATCACACAAGGATTCTTCACATCGAAGATCAAATGTTGGTCTCCGGTATAATAACCGCCTCCGCCAATGTTATTGTCAAACGGACCAACCATACTTTTCTTCCCACTTTTTATAATGGCATCGGCTACATAATAAGTGGTGGTTTGGTGAATCGTTGGTGTCTGAAAGCTCGAGCCTGTGTCAACAAGGTTCCCTCCTGAAGCCTGATCGTACCACACCAAAGTTTCGTTTCCAATTCCTGTAATCAGGAAACTTGCGGAATCGCAAACCGCAGCGGGGGTAGTAACCGTAGGTTGACTCACTCCAGGAAGAGCAATAACCGTAACGACATCGGATGTATCGATACCGCAGGGTGAATTGACAATGACGCTATAGTTACCTGGAAGGGTTACATCAATTGACTGTGTAATTGCACCTGTGGACCATTGATACGAATAGCCCGCGTTAGCTTTAAGGTTGAGCGTTTCACCACTACATAAATAAGTAGTATCGTGGGCCTGAATTTCTGCAAATGGCGCACTGAGGTTAGGCAACTGTTCCGTAAGGGTGATTGGTACGGCCATCCAGTTGTTGGTATCGGTAGCTTCAAGAAAGTAGTTGTGTGGATCTATTTCAACCACTAAATAATAATCTCCATTGCAGGTGGTTGGGGGAATATCTACCCACATTCCGTCAAGGTGCTGATAATATATATCTGTAAAGCCGGAAGAAATTCCCTGTACCACTGCCGAGCAACTGTACGCACCGCCTCCGAGGCCGAAATTCGGGAAATCGGGAGTGGTTAGAATGGTGCCGGTATCGCTTTCGCAGTGGCCATTGTAGTAATCGCAGGTACCGTAATCCATCAGGCAAAACGCCAATTTCGATCCATTACCAATCACCGGCCATTCCAGTGGATTCGGATTGCCTGCCTGTTCAAGTCGAAGCGTGTAAAACCCCCATTCATCCACGTGCATGTGTCCGTGTGTAGGGTGATAAGTCATCGCCCCGGCCGGCCGGTCGTAATAGGTCATTGTATTTCCCGATTTGTGAAAAATCCTTTGATTAATCAATTGCCTCGGATCTGACCCATCGGGACAAGTACCCGGAAAAGTCAGAAATGTGTCGGTGCCGCATATAAAGATGTCAACCGCATGAACCTCCAGTGGACCAAAACCGATGTTTGGCGTTGTTACTGAAACCCTCAATCTACCGTCATCAGAACCGTTTCCGGATTGCGAAAACTCAATTACGCCCTGGCTTCCGGTAACCAATAAAGGGTCGTCCCCGGCTTTTAAATCAGGTAAGAGATCGCAGTCGGTTGTGCCGTCAGGACAGATACAACCGCTGGCATCAGTGGTTGTGCATGGTGACTGAGCATGGGTGATGTTGAGGAGCGCGATGAGCAGTAAACTACTACAGAATATTTTTTCGAACATATAAACTGGATAATAAATTAATGACAGGAATTTCCAAATTTAACAAATTGCCTTCGTGTCAGACCCCCCGAGGATTATGATTTTGGTCATTTTTTGCAATTTGTAACATTAAACCACCCCAGCCCCAATACTTTTTCCGCCATCAACATGAAAAACCTGGCCGGTTATAAATTTAGCCTTGCCGGAAGAAAGGAACGCAACCATATCGGCTATATCCTGTGGTGACCCCATAGTTCTGGTTGGTTGGGCGTTGATCAGTTTCTCAAGAACATCTGTTGGAAGTTTTTGGGTTAAAGGCGTGTCGATCAATCCAGGAGCAACTGCATTAACGTTTACACCAACTCTTCCCAACTCAAGCGCGAGGGCACGTGTAAGACCAACCACACCGGCTTTTGAGGCAGAATAATTGGTTTGACCGGGATTGCCCAGCCATGCCCTGGAAGCAATGTTAACAATAGATCCCATTCTGTTTTCGCGCATAATCTTTGCAGCTTCACGACACATTAACCAAGTGCCACGCAGGTTGACGTTCAATACCTTATCAAATTCTTCGGTTGACATTTTCCAGATCATCTTGTCGCGAATGATGCCTGCGTTGTTTACCAAAACAGCGACATCGTCCTGACCTTTTTTCTCGATAACTGTAGCGAAGAATTGCCTAACACTTTCCTCGTTGCCAACATCGCATCGGACAAAAATTGCTCTCTCGTTGCCAATTGAGTCAACAGCATCTTCGGCCGCTGTTTCATCTAATTCTGCGATGATTACGAAGTGATTTTCACTTGCTAATTTTCGGGCTATAGCTAGACCGATTCCTTTTCCTCCTCCGGTAACAATTGCTGTTTTCATGATTATTCAAAGGTGTTTTGCAATACACGATTCTCCAATTCAGTTTTCTTCTCCTGCCCGGATTCCATATCCAAATCCATAAAATCAAAATACACTTTTTCGGTTTCTGCTTCATCCAAAAGCGTTTCAGCCGTCACAAACAATTCATCATTTTCTGCACTGATGTGATCCTGCAAATCCGACAGATAGCTTTTCAGGTCTATTCTGACCTTATCCCAATCTCTGGAAGATATTGATTGGGATAGTTGTTCAAGGGTTTCTGCGAAACTATCATGGTGATCCTTCAGAGCTTCAACCATGGTTAAACCAAGCGTTTCGCTCTTTTGAAATAACAAAGGGAACAATACGGTTTCCTCCTTTTTGTGATGATAGTTATGGCCATATTCTTTAAAAAAACCTAGGAGTTTGGATAAACTCTCTTCGTGCAAATCCAATCTCTCATCCTCAATTATACTGTTTAGCTTTTCTACCGCTTTTAAAATCACATCGTGCTCATGATAAAGCATTTTTATTGCTGGCGAAGTCATGTTTCCTGATCGTATTTGCTGTTTTTGTGATTATTCATTTTCATTGAAAGCCTTTGTCCATTCATGCCCCAGTTATTGAGGAGACAGGCTTTCACGGTTTGGAACGCATGTTCCAAACTGTTCAAAGTAGTCTTGGGGTGAGTTTATGTTCATCAATATCCCAGCATCCTCAACGTCCACTTTTGTTCTGGGATACGTTGCAAGAGCTTCCTTCAGGTTTTCAAAGTGACGAATGGAGCCGGCAATTTCTCGGACTGCATATGGTGAAATTAAAATGGGATGCCCACTCATCCCCTTATACATTGGAGAGGTGTAGCCATCTTCGGTTGAATTCTGATACAATCTGTTCAAAAGGTGGGTACCAACGAATGGCATATCTACATCTTGAATGAACACAGGAAAATTTCCTTCAGTTCGTTTTAATCCTTGCACAATTGACGAAATCCGACCCTTTTTCGGTGCACTATTTTGCACCACTGTGATAGCAGATTTCAGATCACTCATTTCTCTCCTGGCCAAATGACATTTCAACTCCGGACTAACCACAACTATCGGCTTTTTACTACCAAAATCGACATAGGAACTAATAATTTTTGAAAGGAATGTATGGCTCAAATCAAAGGGCAGCAAAGCTTTATGGTATTCCATCCGTTTCGATTTTCCTGCCGCCAATACGACAACTTCGCAATTCATTTTCCAAAGTTAATTAAAATACCTTAACGAACGATCGTTAGGTTCATAAACAGTTGAAAATCAGCGAGTTAGGTGTTTTTTGGAAAATATTTATGCCAAAATATTTGGTTTACGAAAAGTTGCATTCTACTTTTATTCCTTCAAATCTTGTTTATCGGACAGTAATTGTCCATCAAAAACTTAAGAATGTCGGACACATTAAATGGCATTTTGAAAACTTCTAAGGAGCTTGCATTTGATCTTCATTTTACTAAGGCTTCAGAATGGAAAAATCAAGAAGAAGGACGAATATTGATTGGGCACCTACCCATTTATTTTCCTCGTGAAATTGTTCATGCTGCCAACGGACTTCCCGTTGGAATTTTAGGTGCTGGTGACAGAAAGCAAATCATCAAAGGAGATGCCTATTATCAATCTTACATCTGTCACATTCCGAGGGGTGTGATTGAAATGGCCCTCGATGACAATCTGGACGACTTCGATGGCTTTGTTTTTCCTTCCATTTGCGATGTTATCAGGAATCTGAGTGGCATGTTTCAGTTATTGATCGAAGGGAAGTTTGCCAAGTATTTTGATTTCCCTCAAAACTTCGAAACTGAAACAGGTGGGCATTTTTACCGAACCGAAATCAACGATGTTTTGGGTAAAATGTTCAAAATAAACGGAGTGGAAGCCACCGTTGACAGACTGAACAAATCCATTGAGTTGTTTAACATCAACCGCAGACTGTTGAGCAGAATTTATGATATCAGGCAGAGTTATCCTTGGCGCATGGCCTATGATGACCTCTACTGCATCATAAGAGCAGGATTGACAATTCCCGTTGAGGAACACAATACCATGCTTGAAAAGGTGATTGAAGTTATAGATCAAGAAATCGGTGAACCGATGGACAAGATAAAAGTGGTGGTGACCGGAGCATTTTGCGAACAACCCCCGCTTGGCCTTATCAAATCTATTGAAATTGCCGGATGCTATGTGGTTGATGACGACTTCTTGCTAGGCCAACGATGGATCCAGGGAGATATTGATGCAACCTCGGACGACCCAATTGGTGCACTGGTTGATGCTTACCTCAATCGAAGCACTTTTTCGTCAGCAGTGTACGATGTACATAACCATAAAGAAGATCGGCTGATTGAATTAGCTCAGAAAAGAGGTGCAGATGGGATTTTGTTTGCGGGTCCGAGTTTTTGTGATCCTGCCATGTTAGACTGGCCTCAAATGCAAACAGCCTGCGAAAAAGCCGGAGTGCGGTACATCAGTTTCCAGTACAACGAAAACTCAGGTCAATTTAAAGTCATCAAAGAACAAGTTGGTGCATTTTCCGACTCCATAAAGTTATGGGAGGATGAACCCGAATTAGTCAATTAATTAAAGAAGAAATAAATATGCCCGAAAAAGTAGCCAAGGAAAAAAGCATGATTCTCCAAAAGGAGATGTTGGCTAATCAATTCAAAGAGTTGACATTGGCAAAAGAATCCGGGAAAAAAGTGGTTTACACTTTCGTCCCCGGAAACTTATCAGAATTGGTTCATGCGTTTGACATGTTGCTGGTTTATCCTGAGATTAATGCTTTGCAATCAGGAATGCGGAAGAAATCAGGAAGTTATATACGCGATGCTGAAAAGATTGGTCATTCCGAAGATGTTTGCACCTACGTGAAATGCGATATCGGGATGATGGTGAACGGAAACATTGGCCCGACAGGAGAGAAGATTCCCGATCCCGATTTGTTGCTGCTGAGCTACACCGGTTGTTTCACTTTCATGAAATGGTTCGAAAACCTGGAAAGGTTGTATCCCGGAGTTCCGGTAGCCATGTTGCACACCCCATATCAGGAAGGTGGAAAGATCACCGATGACATGGTGGAGTATATGGTGAAGCAATTGAAGGAAGATGTGATTCCGAAAATGGAACAAGTTTCGGGGAAGAAATTTGACGAGAGTAAGCTGTCCGAAATTCTTGGTCGCGCATCCAAATCGCAGGATTTGATCTTCAACATTTTTGAAACCACTAAAGCAACCCCATCGCCCATTGATGCCTACTTTGCGGGGGTTTATTACATCGGCCCAATTAACGCAGGTTTCAGAGGCACACCGGAAGCATTGGATTATTATCAGGCTCTTTACGATGAGGTGTTGGAAAGGGTTGAGCTGGGTCTGGGGCCAATTACCCCTGAAGGTGAGATGAAAGAAGAGAAATTCAGATTGGTGGTTGAAGGACCTCCAAACTGGACAAGCTTCCGTCAATTCTGGAAATTATTTTACGACATGGGAGCCGTAACGGTAGCATCATCATACACCAAGGTTGGAGGTGTTTATGACCTAGGATTTCGTCATGATCCAGATGAACCATTGGAGAGTTTGGCAAAATACTGCATGAATTGCTACACCAACCTCAACCTTCCACAGAGAATCGATCTCCTGGAGAAGTGTATAAAAGATTACAACGCTGATGGATTCTTGGTCAACTCAATAAAAAGCTGCAACTCGTTTTCAGCCGGCCAGCTTTTGATGATGCGCGAATTGGAAGAACGCCTCAGCATTCCGGTTGGCTTCATAGAATCTGACCTGGTTGACCCCCGGTACTTTTCATATTCCAACATTAAAAACCGTCTCGATTCGTTTTTCCAGATGTTGAGTCAACGAAAAATGATTCAAAAACATGAAGCTGTAACCAGTGAATAAATAGGACTAAAGACCAAAGCCAATAGCCAAAAGCTCTATAACATGAAAAAATACTACTTAGGAATTGACCTCGGTTCCACTACTTCAAAAGCGGTAATCGTCAACGAGAATGATGAAATAGTTGGGCGTGGAATCACCAACACACGAGCTAATTATGAAGTAGCTGCAGACATCGCAAAGGAAGCCGCTCTTTACAATGCGCGTTTTCACATTCTGAAGATGCGTTTCAAATCAGAATCGGAACAACATCCTGAATTGATAAAATACATTGAGGAATTGGAAGACGTTTTCCAATACCTTCAATTCGATGCACGCCTCGATAAGCTCTACGATCAGCTTATGATGACCGTTAATGAAGTGCATTCCGGTGACAAAAAAGAACAAGTAGTTGGTTATCTGAACCAGATTTTCAGTGAGATAAGACCACAGATAAAATCAGAATATATTGATGGAAATCTCGGTTCAAAAAATCAGTTCTTCCGCGACATTGTAAGCGAAAAGTACAATGAGAAAGTAGAAGAAATGGAGAAAGAGTTTTTTGAACCCATGATGATCCTTTTTGATAAAAGTATCAACCCGGTGGAGAATGAGATTATCAGTTTCGATTTCGAGGATTTGATTACCAAGGGAATGGATCTGCTGAACAACAAGTTTGCTGGTTTGGCTGATAAGGTTCATGAAAACGACAGCATGGATTTTGATGCTGAGCTAAACCTTTTAAAAGGGAACTATCAAAAGATTTCTGATTCACTGCGGGGCCAGATTGAGCAAATTTCAAGTGAGCAGATTCACATTGCCAACATGGTGGGCACCGGGTATGGTCGGGCCTTGCTGCCATTCCCTGAAGATTGCATTAAGTCTGAAATTCTGTGCCACGCTTTCGGAGCACACGCCATTTTCCCCGATACAAGGACAGTTTTGGATATAGGAGGTCAGGACACCAAGGCCATTCAGGTAGATCAATATGGCCTTGTTACCAGCTTTCACATGAACGACCGTTGTGCGGCAGGTTGTGGCCGATACCTGGGATACATAGCAGATGAATTGAATATTTCACTGAATGAATTGGGACCCCTGGCTTTGGATTCTCAAAAGGAAGTGAACATCTGCTCTACCTGTACTGTATTTGCTGGAGCGGAACTTCGTGAATTACTCAATGTGGGTGAAAAGCGGGAAGACATTTTAGCAGGTTTGCACAAAGCCATTGTAATGCGAGCCTTGTCGCTACTGGCAAGATCGGGTGGGGTGCGCAATGAATTCACCTTCACAGGTGGAGTTGCCAGAAACCAGGCTGTTTTGAAATATGTTTCCGACCTGATCAGAAAGAGCTACGGTGACGATATTACGATCAACATTCACACCGATTCCATTTTTATGGGAGCGTTAGGAGGGGCTATGTTCGCCCGAAGGCATATTGAAGTTGATCTGCCGGCCAAGACCAAACAAAAGATGACTGCTTAAAGTCAAGTAGAAGTTGCAAACCAGAAACGCAATGACTATTAACCAAATAAACGAATAACAAATGGCAAACAACCAATACACCCTGGGAATTGATGTGGGAGGCAGTTACATCAAGGCGGTGCTGATGAATTATTCAGATCAGCCATCTGTCATCGACAAGCACGTTGAAAAGATCAGAAAAAGAAATCCATCGGATGTTTGCGATGAGATCATCAAGTATTTGTTAGATAAAAACAAGTTGCAGTACGAGGATATTGCTTACCTCGCGTCTACCGGTGAAGGTGAAATGGTTACTCGTAAAACCGGCCACTTCTACAGCATGACAACACATTCCAAAGGGGGCGAATTTCTTTGCCCCGGTGCAAAAACTGTGGTTGACATGGGTGCCCTTTACGTGCGAGCCATTAAAATTGGCGAGAAAGCCCGGGTGATGGATTACAAAATGACCGGCCAATGCGCATCAGGGTCAGGGTCTTTTATTGAGAATATTTCGAGGTATCTCGGTTTGGCCATCGAAGAAGTGGGCAATGTAAGCCTGCAATCAGATGAACCAGAAGTACCCTCCGGAATTTGTGCAGTTTTGGCCGAAACCGATGTCATTAACATGGTTTCAAGGGGCATTACCACCCCCAACATCATAAAGGGAATTCACATGTCTGTTGGCGGAAGGATAGTGAAATTGCTCTCATCGCTCAAGGCAGAATCGCCTATCGCGTTGATGGGAGGTCTATCTATTAATGTCGGTATGATAGAGGCGATCAAAGAATTAATGAGTGAAAGCAAACACGAATTTGAAGTAGTAACCCATCCCGATGCCATTTATTCAGGAGCAATAGGAGCGGCCGTTTGGGGAGGATTCAGACACAATAAGCTCAAGCAAAAAGAACAAATGCAAACTTGTTGATCAACGACAAAACCCGGGGTAAAATGAAGACTCTTCAATCAGACCAACCGTTGGGAAAAGTCATTCCCAATATTGCACAATTGCTTCGAAGGAATGTGGAGAACTGGGCCAACAAACCGGTTTACCAAGAAAAAAAAGGTGAAGAGTATGTCCCCATAATCTGGAGCGATTTCTACACAAATGTCGAAAACATAGCCTTCAACCTAAGGCAATATGGTTTTTCTCGTGGGGATAAAATGGTTTTCTTTTCAAGGAACAGGTTGGAGATGCTCGAAATGGAAATGGCCGTAATGTCAACAGGTGGTGTTTCTGTGCCCATTTTTTCCAATTTCAACCAAGCCACTGCTGAATTGCTTATCAACCACTCAGATGCCAGGTTTTTATGTGTTTCTGGCGAATTGCAACTCTCAAGAGTTAGTCCTCAATTAGAGTTGCAGCAAACCTTTGTGCTAGATGAGATAGGTGAAAACGAGTTTCCCAACCTCACCGCATATAGCAAATTACTTAAAGAAAAAACCGATCCGGCATTTACCCTAAGTTTCGATGCTTCTGCAGATGAAGTCTGTTTGAACATGTACACATCTGGAACCATGGGTACGCCAAAATGTGTGCAGTTAACTCATCAAAACATATTGTCACAGCAGGCGGCATTGCAACAATTGTGGAGCCTCGATGAAAACGACAGATTCCTGAGCTACCTTCCCTGGCATCACAGCTTTGGTGGAATATTCGAAAAATTTTGTGCCCTGTGTAACGGAGCAGTGCTTTCACTTGAGTCGAGCTATGGGAAGGATCCAAAAGAGATATTCGAAAATTGGAAGATGGTTAAGCCATCAGTCTTTTTCAGTATTCCAAAAGTGTATAAGGAATTAGTGGATCTGACCAAACAAGACCAGGAAGCCGAAGAATTGTTTTTTCATTCAGGGTTGAAATTCATTTTCACAGCTGCCGCAGCTTTGCCAGAAAAACTATCTAAAGAATTTGAAGAGCGAGGGATATCGGTTATTGAAGGCTGGGGGTTGACTGAAACATCGCCATGTTGCACAATCACTGATCCTGATATATCCAGGGAAAATGGAGTGGTTGGAAAACCCATACCAGGGGTTAGCATCAGGTTGGCCGGGGACAGTGAGATCGAAGTGCAAGGTCCTAATGTAATGGTTGGTTACTATAACAATGAGGAAGCCAACGAAGGAATTTTCACGGAAGATGGTTGGTTTCGCACCGGTGATGTTGGTGAATTCACGGAAAGCGGACTAAAACTAATTGCCCGCAAGGACAGAATATTCAAATTGTTGAATGGCGAAAAAGTTATTCCAACGGAGCTGGAGCAGATCATTGAAAAACAGTGCCATTACATTAAATACGCCATGGTGTGCGGCAATGGCGATGAATATCCGGTAGCGCTGCTTTTCCCCAATCGCGACCTTTTGAAGAATCCCGATTACCACTTGTCACCCGAAGAGGGCTGTTTTTGTCCAAAGAGCCTCGATGAATTGGGAAAATGCCTCCGGGGTTGTCTGCGGGATGCGAATTGTGCCATCGGCCAAAAGTTCTCCAGAATAAAAGCTGCAATGATCATAGATGAGGAACTCACACTTGATAATCAGACCCTTACCCCATCGATGAAAGTTGCACCGAATAAAGTAGTAAGTACTTACAAAGTTCACCTCGCCAATTTATACGGTTCCAATTTTCCTGTTGAGCAGGAAAACTATGTCATTCAATTGGATGAATCTGCGAACATAAATATTGTTGAGAACGTGTCGAAGGCTTAGTGATCGGAGTTCTGCTTTCAAACACTATTAACCATTACCTCGAAAGACAGCGAAAAAAACGATGAACAGTTATAAAATAAACGCAACTAACAAGTTAAAGGATTGCATGGGCGAATATTTTCGTTCCATGAAGAATGGAGAAAAAAAAGTTGCGTGGTGCACCAGTGTGGGTCCTGCTGAATTGTTGAGGTCTTTTGGTTTTGAAGTTTATTTTCCAGAGAACCATGGTGCTCTCCTGGGTGCAACAAGAAAAGCAACAGAGTTTATTCCTGCGGCTGTTAAGCTTGGCTACTCCGGTCATGTGTGCTCCTACACCACAGCCGATATCGGCTCGTTTCTCAGCCAGGAAACCCCTCTTCAAAAACATTATGGCCTCGATGCACCACCGCGGCCTGACTTGATTGTTTACAATACCAACCAGTGCAGAGAAGTAGAAGATTGGTTCACATTTTATGCTAATCACTTCAACTGCCCGATTGCAGGAATTCTGCCTCCCAGACATCTCGATGAAGTTACCAGGGCTGAGATAGACCTGGTGGTGGAACAGTTCAAAAGAATAATTCCTGTATGCGAACAAGCGTCAGGTCAGAAATTTGACCTCGACCGATTCAAAGAGGTTGTGCGGTTAAGCAAGGAAGCCACATTATTATGGCAGCAGGTTTTAAAAACATCGAAAGCCACTCCTGCTCCGCTGAGCTTTTTTGATGGCACTATACACATGGGGCCAATTGTGGTGTTGAGAGGAACGCAACAAGCCAAAAGCTATTATGAAGAACTTCTCACGGAAATGGAAGCAAATGTGGCACAGGGCATTGGGTTTCTGCAAAAAGAAAACAGCCGAATATTCTGGGACGGCATGCCTATTTGGGGAAAACTAAGAACGCTTTCAGATCTGTTTGTTCAAAACAACTCGGCCATAGTGGCTTCAACCTATTGCAATAGCTGGATTTTCGATGATTTCGATGAAAGCGATCCGTTTGAATCTACAGCACTTGCCTATACAAAGATATTTATCAATCGAAGTGAAAAAGCCAAAATGGAGTTTCTTAAAGGTTGGATACAGGAGTTCAAAATAGATGGAGTCATTTTCCATGATTCCAAAACATGTTTTAATAATTCCAATTCCAGATTCGGAATGCCACTTCGCTTGAAAGAAGAAACCGGCCTGCCCACTCTGGTAATTGAAGGAGATTTGTGCGATCTGCGGTTCTTTTCAGAGGGGCAATCCATCACCAAGATTGAGACTTTTGTTGAACAGATTGAAAGTCGGAAACTCGTAATGTGAGAGGGAAAAAGTAAAAAGTAGAGCCTGTTTGACGCATGTATTCAGGTTGAGGGATACAAAATTGATTGACATTCCAACAGCCAAAACCAATAGCAAGAAGCCAATAGCAAAAGCAAAAAAATGACCAGCGACCAACTGAAAATCGGAATAATAGGACTTGGACCTGTTGGCATGACAATGGCCGTTCACCTTCAGGAGGCAGGATGCGAGGTTGTGCTTTGCGATA
>PVBE010731275.1_pt1 | contig 13557 bp, 9 predicted proteins | sample 1631181 | NCBI WGS metagenome assembly PVBE01 (sample SAMN08397723, study PRJNA350692) | Marine metagenome, whole genome shotgun sequencing project. | isolation source: water | place: Pacific Ocean | collected 2012-04 | reverse complement strand
CGTGCACGGGCTCGGCGGCTCGATGCACATGTTTGCGCCGGACAAGGGCTTCTGGGGCGGTTGGGGGATCGTCGGGCAGCAGGTTCCGATGGCGGTGGGGCTCGGCTTCGCTCAGCGGTATCGCGGCACCGGGGGTGTGACGATCGTCTTCTTCGGCGACGGGGCGCTCCAACAGGGAGCGATCCACGAGGCGTTCAACATGGCGTCGATCTGGGACGTGCCGATCGTCTTCGTGCTGGAGAACAACCGCTACGGCATGGGGACGGCGGTCTCGCGGGTATCGGCGCTGGAGCCGGCGCACGCGATGGCGTCGTCGTACAACTTCCGACACGCGTCCATCGACGGCATGAACGTGCTCGACACCTACGCCGCGTTCTCCGAAGCGATCGCGTACGCGCGGACCGAGAGTCGGCCGTACTTTCTGGAGATGCGTTGCTCGCGTTTCCGCGGACACTCGATGTCCGACCCGGGCAAGTACCGGACGAAGGACCAGCTCGCGGAGGAGAAGGCGCAGGATCCGATCCCAAAGCTCGCCAAGGTGCTCGTCGACGCCGGGCAGGCGACCGAGGAGGAGCTCGCCGCGCTCGACAAGGACGTGAAGGCGGCGATGAAGGAAGTCCTGAAGAAAGCGGAATCGGCCCCGTGGCCGGACCCGTCGCGGATTCGCGAGTTCGTCTACAGGTCTCCGATCTCCTGAGGGCGTCACCATGACCGAGACGTTGTTTCGAGAGGCGCTCAACCAGGCGATGTGCGAGGAGATGGAGCGGGACCCCCTCGTCTTCCTCATGGGTGAGGAGGTCGCGCGCTACGACGGCGCCTACAAGGTGTCGCGGGGTATGCTCGATCGCTTCGGCGACAAGCGCGTCATCGACAGCCCGATCGCCGAGCTCGGCTTCGTCAACCTCGGCGTCGGTGCCGCCATGGGCGGCTGCCGGCCGATCATCGAGATGATGACCTTCAACTTCGCGATGCTCGCGCTCGACGCGATGATCAACACTGCGGCGAAGGCCCACCAGATGACCGCCGGAATGCTCCACGTGCCGATGGTGCTGCGAGGCGCCGGAGGGGCCGGCGGCGCGCTGGCCGCGCAGCACTCCCAGGCGTTGGAGGCGCAGTACACCCATGCGCCCGGGCTCAAGGTGGTGATGCCGTCGACCCCTTACGACGCCAAGGGGTTGCTCAAGTCGGCGATCCGCGACGACGACCCGGTCGTCTTCATCGAGTCCGAGGCGCTCTACTCGAGCAAGGGCGAGGTTCCCGACGAGGAGTACCTCGTGCCGCTCGGCAGGGGCGACGTGAAGCGCGCCGGCGACGACGTAACCGTGATCGCGTGGTCTCGGCAGATGCGCCAGCTGATCGACGCGGTCGACCGCTACGTCGAGGTGCTCGGCGTCGACATCGAGTTGATCGACCCGCGCACGCTCCGACCGCTGGACGACGCGCTGATCTTCGAGTCTGTGAAGAAGACGAACCGGGTCGTGATCGTCGAGGAGGGTTGGCAGTATAACGGCGTGGGCGCCGAGATCGCCGACCGCATCCAGCGGGAGTGTTTCGACTTCCTCGACGCACCCGTCGTGCGCGTGCACAGTCTCGACGTCCCGATGCCCTACTCGCCGCCGCTCGAGCAGCTGGTGCTTCCGAGCGAGGAGCGCATCTCCGACGCGATCCGTCGCGTCTGCTATCTCTGACCCGACCTGATCGATCCGCGCGCCGGTGAGCTTGCCGACGCCGCGATCACAGCCCGAAACGACGCATGGCCGAAGTCATCGAGATGATCCAGCTCAGCCCCACCATGGAAGAGGGCGTGCTGGTGATGTGGTTGAAGCAGAAGGGCGACTCGATTGCGGCCGGTGATCTCATCGCCGAGGTCGAGACCGACAAGGCCACCATGGAGATGGAGTCGTTCTTCGACGGCGTGATCCTCGAGGTCTTCGCCGAGGCTGGCGATGCGGTCCCGGTGGGCGGCCCGCTCGCGATCGTCGGCGAAGCGGGTGAAGACGTCGCCGACCTGGTTGCGGAGCTCCGGAGCGCGCCGCCGAAGGGGCTGTCGGCACCGGCGGGCCTCTCGTCGGCTTCGTCTCCGCCAGGACCGCCGTCAGCGGGCGCCCCGGCGCCACCGCTCTCCGGCTCGCCTCAGCTGCCCGAGGCGGAGGCGCCCGTCGCGTCGCCGACCGCAGGCGCCGCTTCGAGCCCCGGCACCGAACCCCCGCCGTCGCGTGCTCGACGCTCTGACGGACGCGTGCTCAGCTCTCCACTGGCGAGGAAGATCGCGGCAGAGCGGGGTGTCGACATCGGGGATGTCGTCGGCACCGGTCCCGCGGGGCGGGTGGTTCGGCGTGACGTCGAGGCGTGGGAGCCGGCCGCGGCGTCAGTGCGGCCCTCTGGTGCAGCGGCCGCAAGGCCGGCTCGACTCGAGGCGCAGACGGTTCGTCTGTCGCAGATGCGCAAGGCGATCGCCCGCAACCTGACGGAGGCCTGGAAGGCGCCCGCGTTCAGTCTGACGCGCGAGGTCGACATGGCGCGGTCGCTCGCCTTCCGGGCCGAGGTCAACAGCGCGTTCGAGCGTGACGGCACCGGGCGGAAGCTCTCGGTGAACGACCTGATCGTGAAGGCATGCGGCATGGCCCTGGCCGCGGTGCCGGACATGAACGTCGCGTACGCCGGCGACGCGTTGGTGATGTATCCGCATGCCGACATCGGGGTCGCGGTCGCGATCGACGGAGGCCTGATCACCCCGGTGATCCGCAGTGTGGAGCAGAAGACGCTGACGGCGATCTCGGCGGAGTCGCGCTCGCTGGCCGAGCGAGCCCGCGCGAAGAAGCTGCAGCCGGACGAGTTCACCGGGGCGACGTTCTCGATCTCCAACCTCGGCATGTACGGCGTCGACCACTTCGGCGCGGTGCTGAACCCGCCCGCGGCGGGCATCCTCGCCGTCGGGCAGACGCGGCGCGTGCCGATCGTCTCCGAAGACCTTTCGTTTGCGGTCGGCCAGCGGATGAGCATCACCTTGACGTGCGACCACCGCGCCGTAGACGGTGCAACCGGCGCCACGTTCCTGCAATATGTGGCGCGGTACCTGGAGAGTCCCCCACTGATGCTCGTGTGACGCGATGAAGAAGTTCCTGGCTGGCTGCGGCTGTCTCACAATCCTGCTCGTCGTCGCGGTGCTCGCCGGCGGGTACTGGTTCATCTACCGGCCGGTCAGCGACATGATCTCCGTCTGTCGCGAGGCGGGCGCCGAGTTCGAGGCGATGGGTGAGCTCGACGAAGAGGTCGAAAACGACGAGCCGTTCGAGGAACCCAAGGACGGTCTGCTGACCGAGGAACAGGTGACCCGGTTCGCCGCCGTGCAGCGTGCGATCGTCACCAGCGCGGAGGAGCGCGGGGAGATGGTCGAGGAGCAGTATCAGGCGATGCACGAGCTCGGCGACTACCAACAGGGCGAGCGGCCGCGGATCCGAGAGCTGGCCGCCGCGTTCCGCGACCTGGCGGAGCTCGCGCACGCGGTGAAGCGGGACCAGGTCGACGCCCTCAACGATCAGGCATTCTCCGTGGCCGAGTATCAGTGGGTGAAGACGCGGTTCTACGAGGCGTACGGCGTCGGGATCATCGCGGTGAATCCGGGCGCGATCCCGGACTTCGACTCGGTTCGACAGGGGTTCCAGAACGGCGATCTCGACATCGACTTCGACTCGATCGCCGGCGGCGTCCGAGAGCTGCAGGCCGAGGCGCCCGCCGAGAACGTGGCGCTGATCACGCCCTACCGCACCGAGATCGCCGATTGGATCCCGCACGCGTCGCTCGGGCTGTAGCGCTCCAGCCCTCCACCCCTCCAGGTCGACGTGGGGCCTCGGGGCCGGTCGAGGCGATAGCCGGGCTGGTCGCCGAGACGAAGGACTCGGTCGGATTCCCTTCCCGATCCGGGCTCTTGGCGCTACCGCGGCCCCGCGCTCTTGCCGCCGTCGTCGACTCGCTCAGCGGCCGAAACTCGAGCCCGCGTCGAAGCTCCACGCCGCGTCGAAGAGGCCGCCGGCCAGCGCCCCGCCCTCTGCCCAGACCAGGAAGTCGGGCACGACGAAGCGCGACGTGTAGGGCTGGAGCCGGAAGAGGAGGTGCTCGGACCCCGGCGTCGCGTAGAACGCTGCCTGCAGGCGATCCCCGGCCGGGAAGACGACGGCCAGTGAAGCGTTCGCGTAGGGTGTGCCGTCGACCTCTATCGTGCCGTCGCCCCAGCTCGCGTCGATCGCGGCCGCCGCCGGAATGTCGGCCGAGGGGACACCGAGCCAGATGATGTTGCGCTCTGCCATCAGCGCATCGTCGACCTCCGACGCGGGGAGGCCGCAGCCGTGGCCGCCGCCGATGATCGACCAGGTCGAGAGCAGGAATGCCGCGTATGCCGGGTAGGAAGCCGGTCCGTCGTCGGCCCATGCGAAGCAGAACGGGCGCTCCAACGCCTGGTTGAGTGGACCGCTCGACCCCGCGCTCTTGCCGTCCTGGGGGCCGATCTCCAGCGGACCGTCGGGGATGTCGAGCGCCTCGCCGTCGACCTCGACCGACGTCACTCCCCGGGCGTTGAGCGCCGCCCCGTCGATCACGAGGCTGCGCACGTTGGTCGTGGTCAGGGTGACGCTGTCGTCGCCGTTCGGGGCTGACTCGAGCACGAAGTCCGCCATCGGGTCGTCGACCGCCCCGACCGTGACGTACGAGTGTGTAGGGGTGACCCAGACCGAGGGCGACGTGAAGGTGAACTCGAGCTCGAACGGGTCGAGGCGCCGGTCGTCGATGACCTCGAAAAGCCCTGGCCAGTCGACACAATCGGCGCCGGGCTCGGGGTCGACGTTCCACCAATGCCCGGCGTCGGGCTGCTCGTGGTAGTTCAGATCGTCGGTGATCGTGGCCATCAGCTCCGCCATCGCCCGCCCCTCACTGACGGGCACGTTGTCGTCATCAGCGCCGTGGATGATGTAGACGGCGCGCCGCGCCAGGTTGGTCGCGTAATCCGTCGTGAAGCTCGACGCCTGGGTGCGGCCGAAGACGCCGGTCGCGCGGGGGCTGCCGCCGTAGGTGTCGAAAGACCGCCAGCCCGCGCTCGGGCCCACCACCGCGAAGCGGCCGGGGAAGAGAACGCCGAACTGCCACGTGCCGTGGCCGCCCATCGAGTGCCCGGTCACGTAGACGCGCGTCGGATCGATGTCGTAGAGCGCGCTCGCATGGTCGAGGATCTCGAGCCCGTCCTGCCGCCCCCACACCTCCCAATCGAAACCGAACGGGCGGCGGTTGGTCGGGGCGACGATCCACAGCGACTCCTTCTGCGCGTACGCCCGTGCCTGGCCGATCGCCTGGACGCCGGCCCCGTGCAGACTGAGGACCAGGCCGTGGGAAGCGTCGGGGTCGGTGGGCGGAGCAACGCCGAAGTACTGCGCCGATGCGTCGATGCGGGACCGGAAGGTCCGACGATGGTGGGCCGTGGGATCGACCGCGATCAGCTCTACCGTGAATTCGTAGATCGCCGACAGGTCCGGCGACTCGATCTGCAGCGTGACCGGCAGCGTGGCCTCGGCCTCGGTCGGGGCGACCGTCGGAGCGATCTCGAACGCGATCTGTGTGGTCGCGGCCGGCGTCAGCGACGGGTAGGTCACCTCGGTCTCGGCCAACCAATCCGATGCGACGACGCGGGCGACGATGTCGCGAATCGGTCCCTGGGTGAGAATGCTCGTGTGCACGCCGAGCCAATCCGTATCGGTGTCGCCGACACGCGGGTCGGGCAGGATCACGTCGGCGAGATTGGGGAAGACCTCGTCGGGGGTCGTCTGGAGCACGAAGCGCGGATCTCCGCGACCGCCGAAGGTCTGGACGACGAGGGTGTTGTCGCCGGCGGCGGTGACGAAGGGGATTCGGTGGCGGCCGCTGCCGTATACGTCGCCGGGCTGTCGGGCGTCGCCGAGATAGACCCGCGCGACGCGGTCGGCTTGGGCGATCAGGCCCGTGGGCTCGTCGGTGGAGAACACGGCGACGGCGTACCCGACGCCGTTGGGCTCGGGCAGCGACCCGTCCGGGCGCAGGATCCAGCTGGTCCACTCGACTCCGCTCGCGTCGACGCCGGCGGCGGTCGGCGCGACGAAGGTCCCCGCCTCGATGGCGTCGTCGATCGGGTCGGCGTTGGGATCGGCCACGTCGGCGACGAGCCACTCGTAGAGCGTGTACGGGACCGCCTCCGAGACAACGGTGATCGGCTTCGGACCGCCCACGTCGGTGCCCCCGTCGCCAGCGTCGTCGGCCGCGTCTCCGGCGGCGTCGACTTCACCATCGGCCGCGACATCGGCGCCCGTGTCGGCCGATGACTCGCCGCCCGCAGCGCCGTCGCCGCCGCAGGCCGCGAGGTGGGGGAACGCCGCCAGGAGCAGCGCGGCGGCGAAGACCAGGGCGAATCGTGCGTGTGTCATGCCGGGATACTACGCGATGCCGGCCCGGTGCCAACCCCCGGTGCGGGGCGCGAGGCGGCGGTCGCCAGGGAGGGCGCCTACGAGATCGAGCTCCAACGGGGAGAGATGCACCGCGTGCGGCCGACCGACTTCCTCGAAGAGACGACCCGTGAGTTCGTCGCCGAGCTCTTCGACGTGGCCGGAAACCGGGCAGCTCAACTCGGCGGGGGTGCTCGAGATCTCGGTAGGCGGCGCGTGGGGCGCGGTCTGCGATACCGGTTTCGACGCCGCCGAAGCACGGGTCGCCTGCCGGCAACTCGGTGGAGATGTCGTCGAGCTCGCCACCGGGCAGGGGGGCGTCACGAGTCCATACGTGGTGTCCGCGATGGCCTGCACCGGCACCGAACCTATTGGTACGAGACGTGGGAGATCGAGAACGAGACGCCGAGTGATTACCTGCTCGATGCGTCGATCCGCTGCCGACGTTGGGTGTCCGGCTCGTGGGGAATGCGGACCCTGCAGGAGACTTCGTGCTCGTTCGGCGTGTTCGACTCGTCGTTCGACCCGGCCGACCCGCTGGACTCGTGCGTCTCGTTCCACTTCGTCACGGGTACCGCGACGGTGAACTTCGACATTCCGGCGTGGGATTCGGTCGTGCTCGTGATGACGACGAGGAGCTCGAGCTGGCTCACCGACGAGTATTTCGTCACGATCGACGAGCGCTGAGCGCCGACATCGGCCAGGCTACCTACCCGGAGACGGGTAGGAGCGCTGGTCGTTCGTGCGGGTGGACGGGCGCCGGCCGCGGGTGCCGGCTGGGGTGCCTACCAGAGGCCCGGCACGAGCGCGCGTCGCTCCTGCGGGTAGTCGGGGAAACGCTCCCGGTACCACGCGTGGGTCTCGGCGGCCCGCGGTGCGAGATTCGAAATCGTCCAGGCGAGGAAGGCGGCGGTCGGCAGGCACCATGTCGCGAGGGCCCAGCCGGTCCACTCGACGATCTCGCCGAGATAGTGCGGCGACGACACCCAACGGAACGCGCCGCCGGTCGGCACCTGATACCCGGAGTCGCCGGGTCGTCGCAGGTTCCTCAAGATCGAGTCGCTGTGGTGGTTGAGCCAGTAGCCGCCGACGAAGAGCGCGAGGCCGAGGACGAAGCGTGGGTCGACCAACCAGCTCGCGTCGCGCGGCGGTCCGAGCGTGAAGAGCCAGCGCGCCTGGACGTAAGCGATGACGATGTTCGTGGTGAACGCGAGCCCGCAGACCAGCGCGGGCATCCGCTTGTCGGTGGTGCGCATGCGCAGTGGGTAGATCCAGGCCCGGTAGACGTAGTGGGCGAGGTACATCGCGAGGAAGGCAATCGAGACCGGGTCGCCGCGTCGGTCGCCGACGAGGAAGAGCACTGCGAAGACCACGGCCGGGGGCGTCTCCATGACGACCCACGCGGCTCGGGCGGGCACGGTGGGCCCCCACCCTGCACGGGCGTGCTTCCCGTAGGGAGCGGAGACGAACTGGAGGGTGACGAAGGTCAGGGCGGCGAGCGCGAACCAGCCGAGCACGACGATGTGGTGCAGCGAGGCTTCGGTCATCGCTCGCAGATGGGTGGATGGGCAGGGCGGCTGGCTGCGACACTTGCGTTGGATCGAAGGGTGCCGGAGAATCCGGCCGCTCTCACACCACCCGCTCGCGTCGCTGACTCAGGAGGTCCCCATGATTCGTCAGCTCGTCGTCTCCGTCACGCTCTTCGCGCTTCTGATCCCGGCGGCAGCGTTCGCTCAGGTCTGCGTCGAGCTCGATCTCGAGCAGGACAACCTGGCGGAATCCGACCGCGCGGGCGCACTGATCCTGCTCCGTCAGGAGTTCGAGGAGCAGGGCCGGACCGTCGTGGACGAGGGGTGCGTCGCCACGTACTTAGTCCATCACGTCCAGCTCGGAAACAGCGTCAACGTCACGCTGCGGGGCCCGGAGGGGCAACGCCGTCTGACGGCCGAGATCATCGAAGAGCTGCCCGCGGTGTACTCGCAGATCGTGTACGGGCTGCTGAACGAGGTCGACCCGGGCACGATGGCGTCGACGAGCCGCGACAACGTGACGATGGCGCAGGACGCACCGCGCCGGGTGCAGAGCGACAATATGTTCTACCTGCGCCTCGGTGGGGGCTCGGTATGGGGTCGGGGATTCGCGGGCGGTCCGGCGTTCGGTCTCGGATGGCGTTACGAGTTGAACCACATCGGCATCGACGCGTCGCTGCTCAACCTGGTGGTGCCGAACGAAGCCGACGGGGTGAACGGGAGCTGGGCGCGCATCGCGGTCTACTACTTCCTCGACGGCATCGAGAGCTCCAGCCCGTACTTCGGCGGCGGCCTCTCGTGGGGCTCGACGGCCCTGTGCGACGACGTGGCTGTGGAGGACGACGTGGTCTGCTTCTCGGGGAGCGGTCTGCAGGCCGAGCTGACGGCGGGTTACGAGTTGTTGCGCGCCGCCACGATCCGGCTCTTCTTCGAGGCGAATGCCGTGCTGCCGTTCTACATGGCCGATCAGGAGGTGCTCGGCGTCTCCTTCGGCGAGGGCGACGTATACCCGGTCACGACCACGCTCTCGATCGGGCTCGGCTTCGGCAAGCGAAACCGCGGATATCGCTGAGAAGCAGCGGGTGAGCGCGCTTTACGCGCCCGTCGGGGTCCGATAGCGTCCGGCCCACCCCTTGTCTATTGGAGCCGCCATGCGTTCGTGGACCCTCTTCGCGCCCGTCCTCGCCGTCGTCCTCGCCGCGCCCGCATCGGCGCAGAGCCCGGTCCCGGCGGCCGCTGTTGCCGAGGGGGTGGTCGTCACGGTGGTCGAGGCGGGGGCGGAGCCCCGGGCGCACCTGCGCTATCAACTCGACCAGATGGGGCCGCAGTCCATGGTCATGGACATGCGCTCGACGATGACGATGAACATGGGCTTCGGCTCGATGACCCAGGCGATGCCGACGATCCGTACGATCATGCGCATCAGCGAGGTCACGCCGCTGGCGGCCGGGAACGCGCGCATCGCGTTCGCGCTCGACAGCATGGAGGCGCTTCCCTCCCAGGAGGTCGAGCCGATGGTGATGAACGCCATCCAGGCGGGCCTCGGCCAGGTGGGCCAGATGTCCGGGTGGATCGACGTCGACAGCCGGGGCGCGTACATCGACGGGAACTTCGAGCTCAGCGGCGCCGACCCCTCGCTCGCCGAGCTCCTGTCGTCGATGGAGGACTCGATGAACCAGATGACGATCCCCTTTCCCGAAGAGCCCGTCGGACAGGGGGCACGCTGGACTGTCGACATGGCCATCGACAGCGGCGGAATGTCGCTCTCGCAAACGGCGACCTACGAGCTGAGGTCGCGCAACGACGAGCAGGTCGAGCTCGCCGTCTCGATGACGCAGGCGGCCGGCGCACAGACGATCGAGCAGCCCGGGATGCCGTCCGTCGAGCTCACCCAATACAGCGGTTCCGGGCAGGGTACGACGACGGTGCGGTTTGCCGAGGTCGTTCCGACGGCGGAGATCTCGATCGACGTGTCGACCACGACCGCGATGGACATGGGGGAGGCGATGGGCGGTCGCATCGAGACCTCGATGCAGATGCGCATGGACACGACGATCCGGCCGGGCGCGGAGTAGGCTCGTCTCGGTGAAGGACCGCGTCAGGCGTGGTCGCGGAAGAGGCGGATTCCGAGGTCGTCGCGACGCCGGTCGGGGACGAGACTGCGGCGAGCCGCGACGCGCGCGTTCACCGAGCCGTCGAGCCAGCCCCCGCCTCGGATGACCCGCGCGGCCTCCGGGTCGCTGCTCGGGGAGGGGGCGACGCGATCGCCCTCGATGCGGGGACCGTCGGGGCGGTACGTGGTCTCGCACCAGTCGAGCGTGTTGCCCGCCATGCCGCGGACGCCGTACACGCTGTCGTCGACCGGGCACGAGTCCACGGGCGCCACGCCCGGTCTTGCGACGTGGCTCTCCCTCGTGTGTGCCCACGAGGGGTCGAATACGTCTCCCCAAGGGTAGGCCCGTCCGTCGGCGCCTCGCGCCGCTTTCTCCCACTCGAGCTCGCCGGGAAGCCGCCACGGTTGCCGGGTCCGATCGGCGTACCACCTCGCGTAGGCTCGCGCGGAAGCCAGATCGACCATCGTGACCGGCGTATCGTGCCGCCAGACGAGACCGCCCGCGCCGTCTCGCAGATGGAACTCCCCGCGTCCGAACCGCTCGTACAGCGGCGCTCCGACCTCGCCCTCGGTCGCGTTGTCCCGGGGCACGTGGCGCAGCGCCAACTCCTCGGAGCCCGCGTCGACCAGAGAATCGAGGAAGCGCAGGTACTCCTCGTTGGTGACCGGGAAGCGCCGGACCACCAATGCGTCGAGCCAGAGTCGGGTTCGAGGGAGGGCGCGCGGAGCCAGGGGATCGCCGCCGACTTCGAACCAGCCCGCGGCGACGTAGATCTCGTCGTGCGCCAGCGATCCGGAGGGCGGCAACGCGATCGGGCACGCGTCCTCGCCGTCCGGGGGCGCGCAGACGACGTGCTGTTGGCGGCCGGCCCGAACCGGGTACCGCACGGGTCGGTGGTCGTCGGAGGCGAGCATCGCGACGTAACTCCCCATCGGCAGGGGGACGCCACGCAACGGGGTAATGCCGAGCACGCGGTCGAACGTCTGGACCCGCCTGCGGTTGCGCACGATGTTGGTATAGAGCGCGACCTCGGCGCCCGGCGGATCGGTGTCCAGGGTGAGCGACCCGTCACCCTCGAGATATGCGAAATGGTCGTCTCGCGCAGGGCTCGGTTCGGGCAGTGATCCGGCATGGATCCGAAGCAGGTTCTCGGCGCGGGTGGTGGTCGTCGCGTCGTCGGCCTCCTCGCCTCTTTCGTGCTCGCTCCGGTAGCGGTCCGCGAGCGCCTCGTGGGCCTCCGGAAGCGCTGGCGCGTGCGTCAGGGCGGCGTGGAGCAGGAGCTCCGCCTCGAGCTCGTGGAGCTCGGCTCGGCGTTCCAGGCTCTCGGCCTCGTCGAGACGCCTCCAGCCGGGGGCTTTGCGGTCCTCGGATGCCCATCCCGGCACGCCGTACAGGAGCGTCCGGGCGTCGTTGCGGAGCTCCGCGGCGCGAGCACGGAGAGCGTTGGCTTCGGGCGTGATGGCGCCGGCCTGCTGGACGATCTCCAGGGCACGGTCGCGCTTGCGGATGCCGTCGAGCCAGTCGCCGACCTCCGCGGCGAGGTCACGCGCGTCGGCGAAGCGATCGTCGGGCTCGCGTGCCATCGCCCGGTTGCAGGCGACGGAGAGCTCCGGGGGGATCGGCAGCGGCGGCTGCCCCTCGTCGTCGCCGTCGTCTCGCGGCAGGCCGAGGACGCCCTCGTGCGTCCGCAGCGGCGTCGGTGCTGCCGCGATGAGCTGGACGAGCACTTCGGTGGCGCGGCGTCCGGCGTAGGGTGTCCGGCCCGTGAGGAGCTCGTAGAGGATGGTACCCAGGGCGTAGACGTCGGTACGCGCGTCGATCCGGTCGACCTCACCCCGCGCCTGTTCGGGCGCCATGTACATCGGCGTACCTGCCACGGGCCCTCCCCCCGAGGACTCCGCGGTCGGCGACGGACTGGTGTCGGCCGCAGCGGGCGTGTGTGCGGTGTTGCGGGCCAGCCCCCAGTCGACGAGGAGGACCTCGCCGTGGTCGCCGACCATCACGTTGCTGGGCTTGATGTCGCAGTGGACGAACCCTCGGCTGTGCGCGTAGGCGACCGCCTCGCAGACCCGCTGAAACGCGGCGACCACGCGGCGCAACGACCACCCCGACGGTGATGTCGCCCACTGGCCGTTGCGCGACGCCTCGTGCAGCTCGGCCATCACGTGCCGCAGTGTCTTGCCCCGCACCTCGGGCATCGTGAACCAGAAGCGTCCGTCGCTGGTCGTCCCCGTCTCGAACACGGGTGGGATGCCCGGGTGCTGAAGTTGGGCGGTCGTCCGGGACTCTTCGAGGAAGCGCAGGACCGCACGCGCCTTCTTCGCGGCTTCCGGTCGCAGCACCTTCAGTGCGATGACGCGGCCGAGCTCCGGGTCGCGCACGCGCCGCACCTCGCCCGTCGCGCCCAGTCCGAGCAAGCCGAGATCTTCGAAGCGCTCGATCCGGAGCGGACTGGTCTTCGTAGGCGGCAGCGGCGCGGTGTCTGTGCCCAACAGTGGAACCCCGCGCAGGCGCTGCGTCGTCTTGTGGGCCGGCAGCGGCACGGTCACCGGGAGACCGTCGGCGTCGAGCTCGGCGGAGGTGCTCGGCGCTGTCCGGGTGATCCCGTCCGTCACCAGCGTCGCGTCCTGGTCGGTGACCCGGGGAACGTCTCCCGTGTCGAGCAGCGATCGCCGCACGAGGGATAGCAACTCGGCGATGGCCTCGGTCGAGAGGTCGTGCCGCTCGGCGAAACTGACGAGGTCGTCGACGTTCATCGACCGGAGCCTACCTGGCAGGAAGTGCGCTCTCCCGAGTGTAGCAGACCGAATCGAAATGCTCCCGTCGCATTGGAACGGGCACGCCGCCTCGGGTGACGCGGGGGACACCGGCGCCGACGGCAGCGACGGCTCGCCGGACCCCGATGGCGACGGCGGCGGTGGTGATGCTGGCGCCTGCGATCCCGCCGCGCCGGTCTGTGATCCCGGATGCGATGCCGGATCGTTCTGCAACGATCTCTGCGCCTGCGAACCCAACACGCTCGATGTCTACGACGCCGATCGGGAGTTCCGGGTGGCTTCGTCCACCGCCTGTTCCGACATCGCCCTCGGACTCCGGGTGACGTGGGAGGGCAGGGTTCCGATGTCGACGCTGCTCCCCGAGTCGGTGCTGTTGGCGACCGGGGACATGTTCGACGTGCCGCGCTACGAGGCGGCCAACGCATACGTGGGTGCCGTGCTGCGTGCGGTGCACTACACGCGCTTCGACGATGCGCTCGCGGCGGGTGATTTCGAGCTGATGTCCGACGACGAGCGGTTGGCGTTGGTCGCCGCGGTCTTCCTCGCCGATACGCGCGTTCCGCTGTCGTCGATCGCCACCGAGCTCGCGGCCTTCTGTCCCGACCTGGCGCTCGGGTCGGAGAAGGCGGACATCCCGGAGACGACGACCAGCCGTTACGGCTTCTTCTGCCCCGCG
>PVBE010024133.1_pt1 | contig 13557 bp, 9 predicted proteins | sample 1631181 | NCBI WGS metagenome assembly PVBE01 (sample SAMN08397723, study PRJNA350692) | Marine metagenome, whole genome shotgun sequencing project. | isolation source: water | place: Pacific Ocean | collected 2012-04 | reverse complement strand
TACCGGGGTAACCCCAATTCCAGACGTAGACGAATCCGTAGACCCAGGTTGCGATGGGGTAGACCTGAACCGGAACTACCAGTTCGAGTGGGGCGCTCCTCTAGGGGCCACCGGACCCATCTTCCCGGGATTCTGCTATGCAGATGGGCCTAACAACGACGTCTACAACGGTCCCGTGGATACCGTCGACCAAGACGGGGACGGGAGACTAAACGAGGACCATGTGGATGGTAAAGACGACGATGCCGATGGTCTTGTCGACGAGGACTGGATGGGCGGGAACAGCGAGCCAGAGACCAAATTCATCCAGGATATGACTGAGATGAACGATGACAACGAGGATGGTGCCTCCGAGTTCAAGTCTACTTTGACATGGCACTCCTATTCCGAGCTAGTGCTCTGGCCGTGGGGGCACTGCACGGACTGCTACACTCCGGATGATGAGTACTTGGTATACCACGGGCAGATGATGGGGCAGATGACAGATTACGCCCCAATGCAGTCATCCGACCTCTATCCCACCACTGGGGATTTCTGCGACTGGCATTACGGCGTTCATAACTCGTACTGCTATACGATGGAAATCGGTAACGCATTCCACGAGTTCCCAGAGGATATAGCCCACATCTCAGTGAGAAACTTGGGCGTCCCATTCTACATGGTCGAGATGGCAGACGATCCACAATATAGGGCAATAGTGGGTATTCAGAACACAACTGCAACACAGTGGTTGCAGGAACCAACAGACGTGGATGTCCCCTCCAAAGGCGACATTCCTGTCGGCCTGTGCTTGGATCCGTTGTTCCCCTTCACTCCTGATGTAGAAAGGACGCACCTCATGTGGCGGTTCGTGGAACCCACAAGGCAGCAGAACGACTTCGGCCCCACCGATTGGGTCGAGGTCCCTTGGGAGATGTCTGCGTTCAGTGAGACTTCGGAACAGTGCACGCTTCTTGATGGATCGAACGGAACCCAATTGGTTGGATTGGTCCCACTTCCGGACACATCGGTAGGGAAGATACAGTACAAGGCTATGCTTGGCACAACCAATGGTGCCTTCCCGTTCACCTACCCAACCGTGGAAGAAGGAGGAAACTACTACGAATTGGCAATTCCATACAGGGCAGATTTCGGAGATGCGATCCTCAGCATCCTGATGTTCCTGGTCATTGCCACGTTCGTGTGGGGCGGACTAGGGTTCACACTCAGGGAGATGTTCTCAGAGGAGGATAGCATTCTTGGAATGCCTCCGGAAGAAATCCCGGACTCCGTAGTAATCAAATCCGGAAAGGGCGAGTGAGGGGATATTTTGGATTCGCAGACAGGAAAGTCAAGCGACCAGTTCAGTGGCAGGCTGGGTCTAATCTTCGCAACCATTGGGGCTGCCATCGGGACTGGAAACATCTGGAGGTTCCCGCGGATGGTCGGTGCCAATGGGGGCGGCTCGTTCCTCGTTCCTTGGTTGATTTTCCTCTTCCTCTGGTCGGTCCCCCTGATTATCGCAGAGTTCGCATTGGGGAAGAGGAGCAGGGTCGGCACCGTTGGGACGTTCCGTATATTCGCCGGACGAAGGTTCGCATGGATGGGCCTATGGACCGCATGGATAAACTGTGCAATAGGGTTCTACTACGCGGTTGTCACCGGCTGGTGCTTGAACTACTTCCAGATTGCCATCAGGGGAGGCCTCTCGGAAGAGGTGGACACGATAGAGGTCTGGAACTCATTCCTCCAGGCCCCTGAACAGGTCATCTTCTTCCAGATGATCACGGTCCTCATCACCTTGGCAGCCATTTGGGGTGGTGCAAAGGCGATCGAGAAGGCGAACGTGACTCTGATGGTCTCACTGTTCGTCCTCCTCTTCACAGCCCTATTCCTGTCATTCGTTATGGACGTCAAGGACGGCACCCTTGACGGATTCATCTACATGTTCAGTATCCAACCGGAGTACCTGGTCCAACCCGAGACTTGGATCAATGGGCTCTCACAGTCAGCTTGGTCCTGCTCTGCAGGGATGGGGATGGCGATAACCTACTCGGTGTACATGAGGAAGGACGAGGACACGACACTCAACGCAGCCACTATGTGCCTTGCTAACAACAGCATCAGCATAATTGCAGGACTAACCGTAATGATGGCAGTGTTCTCGGTTTCCTCTGACCCACTAGGGGCGGTAAGCGGGGGTAGCTCCGCCATCACCTTCCTCGTCCTGCCCGAAGTCTTCGCCCAGGCCCCAGGTGGACCAGTCGTCCAACTCGCCATGGTTGCCATCTTCTTCCTAGCACTCTCCTTCGCTGCCCTGACATCGATGATTTCGACGGTCGAACTCTGCGTCAGGAACTTCGTCGATCACGGCTTCGACCGATCAAGGTCGGTCGCTCTCACGGGCTTTGCGATTTTCCTATTCGGAATACCCAGTGCTATACTCTGGATCAAGATCGACCCCTCTACCGGAGTAGCCTTCCCACAGTTCCTAGAGGTGCAAGACCACATCTGGGGGTATGGTTTGATGTTCAGCGGCCTGTTCATGGCATACACCATCTGGAAGTACGGGTGGTCAAGGTACAAGGCATGGCAGATAGACAACGACGTATACGGATTCAGCTTCAGGGACTACCTGGACCACGGAGTTTCAGCCTTCCGTGAGGATTACATCAACACCGGAGACAACGACTGGTGGATAGGGCGCTGGTGGGACTACATCATGTACCTGGGATTCCCGTTGATGTTCTCCGTCCTGATGCTCTCCTACTTCGCAGACCTCCTCGCCAACGTCGACGATCCGTGGAACCCATCGAACCCCCATGGGATTTCCATTATCCTCCTCTTCTGGGGAGTTACTGCCTCCCTGTTCATCGGATTCAACAAGCTCCTGATCTCGAGGCCATTATTCAGAAACGTCCCAGAGGGCGCGGAAGCCCCCATCGACAACCTCCCAGGTGGGTCCGACCCCCACATCTTCCAAGTTGGAGACGAGCTTCCAGACCACGTCATCGAGGAACTGGGTCTGGCTTGAGGCTTCAAGATGAGTGGGACCAGCGTTCCGGGCCGCTGGGTAATGCACTGGGACGAGGTCGAGGTCTTCGACGCCAACGCCTCCAGTCTCGGAATCGCTGAGACCGACCTCATGAAAGCAGCGGGGGAGGCCCTGGCAGAAGAAGTCGCGAAGAGGTCGGTCGAGGGAGCCGTCCTGTTCCTCTGCGGACCCGGGAACAACGGCGGAGACGGCTTCGTCGCTGCATGCTCCGCCTCCCTTGCAGGATGCAGGGTCTCCGTTTTGTCAAGCCACGCTGAGTCCAAAACCGCGACATCGTCCATAGCCAGGGAAACGGCATCCGGGGAATTGCCCATCCACGTCTGGCCAGAAAGGCCCGATGGAGATTGGGACCTGATCGTCGACTGCCTCCTCGGAGCAGGTGGTCCGGGCGACGGCACAGAACTGCGACCTCCGATCAGGGAGGTTGCTGCATGGGCGTCTTCTACCGGTTTGCCGGTGATTTCCTGCGACATACCAACCGGTCTGGGAGGGCCAGACTCCATGCAACCGGTTTGCACCGTCACCTTCCACTCACTCAAGATGGGGATGTCCGAATCCAGCTGCGGAGATATAGTGGTCTCAGACCTACCATGGCCAACAGAAGTCAGAAACTGCGGAGTCGGGGACTCTCGCAGATACCCCCCAATTGAATCCGAGGCCAGAAAGGGAGACAGGGGGAGATTGCTCGTTGTGGGAGGCGGGCCATACCACGGAGCCCCCCTCCTATCAGGGATGGCTGCCGCGAGAAGCGGATGCGACTTGGTTCACGTTGCTATGCCCGCGAGAGCATCGAGCAGGGCGAAATGGCCTGCCAGCCTGATACCAGAAGACCTCGCCGACACAGAATTCCTGACCTCTGACTCAGTGGGGCAGCTGTCAGAATTCATCGATTCTGGAAGGTCTCCAGACGCAATTGTGATTGGACCGGGAATTGGCAGGGAGGGGGATAGCATCGAGGCCGTCAGGGCGATCATCTCCATCTCAGCCAGCAAGTCGATACCAATAGTGATCGATGCAGATGCCATCTCAGCGCTCCCTGTGGGGGAGTGGCCGGAAGCCCTCATTGGCGTGGCAACGCCACACTCGAGGGAGGCCGAGAGGTGGCTATCCGGGACTTCGCCAGCGAAGGTCTTGGAGAATTGCGCAGGAGAGGACTCCGCCTTGGTCATCACAGGGCACGAGGACGAGGTCTTCGGCCCTGAGGGGAGGCATTGCTACGCCACTGGAGGGCATCCAAGGATGGCCGTCGGTGGTACGGGGGACCTACTTGCAGGGGTGATAGGGGGCTTGCTCGCTCAGGGCATGCCTCCTTGGCCCGCAGCAAGGCTTGCTTGCGCACTACTCAGAGAGGCTGGCTCCGGAGCAGCGGAGGAAAAAGGACCAGGCCTGATAGCCGATGACGTACCCGTTCATATCGCACACACGCTCTCGGAATGGACGAGGTGTGAATGATGCTGGTAAGTGATGACTACCCCCTCAGCAAGATGCTCAGAGAGTACGCAATGTACTGTGCAGTGGGATGCTTCAACGTGGCAGTTTTCGCCGCGCTGTACCTGCTTTTCAACAACTACAACAAATGGACGCCGTACGTAGAGACCGTCGCATGGGCGGCTTCTTTCCTAATCAGCTCAATTCAGGCCTATGCCCTACACAGGTGGATAACATTCGAGTCCGACTCCGAGATACGATCCAGCTTCAGGAAGCTCATGACCGTCTATGGGGTGCTGTGGGCGGTTTCCACGATGACGTTCCACATCATGTTCGAGATAATCGGAATCAGCCAGATTGTGTCTTGGGTGGTCAACACTTCCGCATTCGGCTTCCTCACTTTCCTTGCACTCCGGTACTATGCATTCCCCCTCGCGGATGGTCGGGTGACTCGCAAAGAAAGGCTAGATGCATTCCGAGAACGACGTAGGGCTTGAAGTGGCCCCGTTCATGGCAGAGTCGTGACGAAGGGCGTTCGAGGCACCCGGGACTTCTATCCCGAAGACATGAGAGTGCGTAATTGGCTGTTCGAGAGGTTCCATAGCGCGGCTCTCTCCCATGGGTTCGAAGAGTACGATGCACCTGTGTTGGAGACCGAGGAACTCTACACAAGGAAGTCAGGGGAGGAGATTACCCAGCAACTGTACAACTTCGAGGACAAGGGTGGCCGCAAGGTTGCCCTAAGGCCCGAGATGACACCTACTCTGGCACGGATGGTTATGGCAAGATCAGGTGCCCTGCCACTCCCAATCAAGTGGTACTCAATCCCTCAGTGCTGGCGCTACGAGAGGACCCAGAGGGGACGAGGCCGAGAGCACTACCAGTGGAACGTCGATATCTGGGGGGCTGATGGGGTGGAGGCGGATGCGGAACTAATCTCCGTCCTAGTTCACTTCTTCCGCAGCGTTGGCCTATCCTCTGATGACTTGGTGATCAGGGTTAGCAGCAGGAAGGTCCTGGAGGAGGTCTTGGGATCACTGGGGATATCAGGAGAGGATTTCTCCAAGACATGCATCGTGATAGACAAGATGGATAAACTGCCAGCGGAAGTGGTAGAATCGCAGTTGACAGAGTTGGGACTTGACCAGGGGGCGATCTCCACCATACAATCGGTCCTCAGCATCACCAATCTGAAGGATCTCGAGAATGCCCTGGGAGAGAACAGCGAGGCAGTGGCCGAGCTGATGTCCATCTTCTCCCTCTCCGAGTCGTACGGGATCAGCGACTGGATGGAGCTAGATGCATCAGTAGTTCGTGGTCTGGCATACTACACTGGCCCGGTATTCGAGGCACACGACAGAGCCGGAGAACTGCGAGCGGTCTGTGGGGGAGGTCGCTACGATAGGCTGATTGGGACCCTAGGGGGGAAGGACCTGCCAGCAACCGGTTTCGGTTTCGGAGACATGGTAGTGATGGAGCTATTGCATGCGAAGGGTCTGGTTCCCGAGCTCCAGCTTGGAGTCCAGGACATCGTCTTCGGAATGGGTGAGGAGCTTAGAGGGGCAGCAATGAGGGTGGCATCATCGATCAGATCCAGTGGGAGGAGCGCCGACTTGGTATTGGAGGACAAGCGAATGAAGTGGGTCTTCAGGCATGCCGAGAGGATTGGTGCAGAGAGGCTGGTGATGATTATGCCAGAAGAGTGGTCAAAGGGCCAAGTGAAGGTGAAGCACCTGTCTACTGGGGAGGAGTCTGACGTCCCCTTCGAGGAGCTATGACTGCCAAAGCCATGGCAGAAAGGCCAGCAAGGATCCCAAATCCGGGAAGGCCACCTGGTAGTCCTCCATCGTCATCCCCGCCATCCTCGTCACCATCCGGGTCTACGGCTTCAGTCATGTTGATGATCGGGAAGTTCACCTCAACGTCCATCCCATCCTCGTTGTTCGAGTAATAGAACCAGAACTCTCCAGTGCAATCTAGGACTATGCATGTGATATCATTCACTCCCGGTTTTGAGTACTCCACCTGGAGAGCCGGCTCTTCCTGGCTCTTGTTCCAGACTGTCATGTTGTTATCGACGGGGATCTCCCACCTCACCTGCTCTTCCTCGTAGTTGTTCCCAACCGCTGGGAAGACCTGAGTCGCTACGATGATGTTGCCCCTATACAGACTCAGGGTCAGGTCTTTGCAGTTGGAGTCCTGCTCTGGGTCGCAGTCGGCAGAGTAGATCTTGACTCCAACCTCGATCAGGATTGTTCCATTCGGATTCAGATACATGTTCTCTTTGAAATTGTCCTGACTCCTGCAGTTGAACGAGACATCGACTTGCTGCCCGGAGTTGAAAGTCTTCGCCCCATAACCAGTCTCGGAGGAACCCGTGGAGTCATTGCTGTCGAAATGACTCCAGCAAGATGCGAGATCAGAGGTTCCCCAGTAGTGCATATGGGGGTTATCCACCGAAGGCTGCCTCGGATCATCAGCCGCCTGTGCGGATGCTGGTGCTGCCATTACAGAAGAAAGGAGGAAAAACACCACACTGAGTACAATGAGTCTGTTTGCCATCATCTCTCTCTCCTGTGGGTCATGTTTGAGGCTTCTCCATTCTCGTTCACTAGTCAAACCTCTGGAATCCACCGTCAGAGGAACGCTCCTTGGCCTTCCTAGCGATGTTCAGAGCCTCGCCCAGCATGTTGGCGCTGACCATCTCCCTGCCCAGTCTCTCATGAGCCACGCCTGTTATGATGGACATCACTTTGATCGTGTCCCCGAATGCTGGATCCTGCCTCGCTCCGAATATCACATTCGCATTGGGTGAGAGGCGTGCAGTCATCAGGTCAACGACCTGGTTCGCCTGCTCGAGAGTCATGTAAGGGCCCCCAGTGACGTGAATGAGGGCTCCAGTTGCACCATCTATCTCTATGTCCAGGAGAGGGTGGTTCAAGGATTCGTGAACGACTTCCTCGGGCCCCTGGTCGCTCTCTCCGTAGAGCATCATCGTCACACCACCACCCGTCATTATTGAACGGACGTCAGCGAAATCGAGATTGATCAGGCTCGGCAGGGTGATGGTCTCAACCACTCCCTTCACAATCTCGGCGATCAATTGGTCCATGATGCTGAAGGCTTCGTCCAGTGGAAGATTGGGAACGAAGTGCAGAAGTCTGTTGTTATCTAGGACTAGGACAGCATCAGCAGCCTTCCTCACTAGCTCAAGGCCCTCGAGCGCGAGCTCCATGCGCCTCCTCCTCTCTACCGTGAACGGAGTCGTAACTACCGCCACCACTAGGGCACCGGACCTCTTCGCTTCCTCAGCTACGATAGGGGCTATGCCAGTACCCGTCCCGCCTCCTAGGCCTGCAGTGACGAAGACAAGGTCGGCACCATCTACGATCTTGGTGATCACATCCCTTCCGGCCTCTGCACACCTTCTCCCCATTGCCGGGTCTCCTCCGGCTCCGAGACCCCTCGTGATGTGACGCCCTACCAGGAGCTTCTGCATGGCTCTGGTGTTGTCCAGATGCTGCTTGTCTGTGTTGATTGCTACTGTTATGGCCCCCTCGACACCTATGTGTGTGATCCTATTCATCGTGTTGTTACCAGATCCTCCGCACCCGCATACCAGTATCCTCGGGTCTGGTGGGCCGAAGTTCTCCAATTCCTTGTCAGTCAGCGCGGTCGGTATCCTTGCAGGTGCATTGGAAGCCCCTTCTGGAGCTACAGAACTACTGGGTACCTCTACCATTACAACGCCTCGTGCATCCCAGGCATTTCTGCCTATTACGCCCCCTTAGTCTCCTCTTTGCCTTCTTAACCGTTGAGGAATGAAACTAGCCTAGGAAGGCGATTATCAGACCCGCTTGAATTTGCGGGACCAACTAATTGGTACCCCCAGATATCCATCTATCACCGGAAAGCGAGATAAGGCGAGGGGCTCTCCATTGCTCTGCCGCGCTTAGCTCAGTTGGCTAGAGCACCTGACTGTAGACTGGAAACACTTGGTTGTAGGCAGCCATCAGGGGGTCCCCGGTTCAAGTCCGGGAGCGCGGACCACTATCTCCTCAATTCTTCCAGCGGGATTTGGATTGCAGGGATTCTGAATGGGAACGAGTGACGACTCGTCTTCGGGGGGTATACATCCTCTGATTTCCCCATTCTTAGTACATCATTCTTGGAAATAGAATCTCTCCCGCAATCTGGCCAAACCCCAACCTCGACTGTCACGTCATCTAGGTAATCGACCATCACAACAGGTACCATATCCAGACCCAATATTCCCGCAGCAGTCCATTTGTGGTGACCATCCAAGATAACCAGAGACTCACGATCGACGATGATAGGCTTGTAGAATCCCTTGTCAATTATCTTGTTAGTCCTCTTCCTCAAGTTCTCTGGGATAACCTGCTCGTGCCCTCTGAGGGACTCGATTTCAATGAGGATTACCCCCTCATCTCGCTCACCCATTGATTCTCAATCGTGCAAGCAGGCTCATAAATGAGTTCTAGGTCGGCGGGCCGCTAGAGGTCTGACTATGGGTTTGCACAAGCACGTAAGCGCGGCATGGAAGAACCCCAAGGAGGGAATACCTTCGAGGTACAGAATAGACAGGATGGCTGGATGGAGGAAGGAACCAGTCTTCATGCGGATCGACAAGCCAACTAGGATCGATGCTGCTAGGAGGGTCGGCTACAAGGCAAAGCAGGGAGTTGTCGTAGTAAGAACCAGAGTTCGACGTGGTGGCCTTAGGAAGGGCAAGATCCACATGAAGAGGAAACCATCCAAGGCCGGTATCAAGAAGATCACAATGGCCAAGTCAATCCAGAGGATTGCGGAGGAGAGGACGGCTAGGAGGTACCCGAATCTAGAGGTGCTCAACTCTTACTGGGTAGGTGAAGACGGCAAGAACAAGTTCTTCGAGGTCATCATGATTGATCCCGAACATCCAGCAATCAAGTCTGACAAGGACATGGGGTGGGTCTCCAGTGGAACAAGCCACCGAGGAAGAGCATTCAGGGGCAAGACAGGAGCAGGCAAGAGAGGAAGGGGACTACTCAACAAGGGCAAGGGAGCGGAGAAGCTTCGCCCAAGCCTAAAGGCGAACAAGAACCGCGGAAAGTAACATACTACTCCGTCAGATTGATGCCGAATGATGAATGGCATCCCACCATGGCGGACCGTCACGCATCGGAAATCAGGGGATTACCGGTCATTATCCCAGACGGACGCGTTCTGGGAACCGTTCATGATACGGTGATTGATGTGAACAACTGGTCATGCACCCACATTTTCGTTTCAGACCCGCCTGATGCCTTGGTTGAGGGACGCACCCATCTCGCCGTTCCGTGGACATGGGTTAGATCTGTAGGGGATGTAGTGCTATTGCGTTGGTTCCCACAGACTCCAATACCTCGAAATCTCTAGACTCAACGTTGAACTTTCTTGCGATATCGTTCAAAAGGGGAGGGTGAACCGGAATACGATGCGTTGGGTCAGTGCATTGGTTATCGCATCTCTGCTGACAACCGTGGTTTCAGTTGAGGCGATTTCCACGAGGGGCGTAATTTCATGCACAAATTCCAGTCTAGACTCCCTTCCCGAGAACTGGACCATAATGGACCAAGAGTGCATTCGCGTAGATCTGGGCACTCACAGTCCAGGGACAAACCTAGCCTTCGAAATCTACGCGGACCAGGAAATTGACATTCTATTGTTCCCGTCTAACACTGTTTCCGTTTACCAAAACGAGCAGTCATACAGGCTTGACTCGGTTTGGATGGCCGACTCAGTGTTCGAGTCATTCAGCGGAACCGGGGAGTGGCATTGGCAGACTCCTGAAGATAGGGGGGCAACTAGGTGGTACCTGGTGATAGACAACCTTGCCCATCCACAGGATTCTGGAGAGGGTGATCAGGGCGGCCTGTCAGTGGAGATTGAACTTGATGCAGGGGTAATCCTTCCAGAGCAGTTCACTCTCGCAGACTCGATCCACAGGGTCGAACCGGGAGGATACTCACTCGTCCATGGGCCATTCACCGTCGATGAGGGGACATTCGTAGAGATACATGCAAGAACCATGGCAGGAGAGCCGGACATCTTCGTAATGTCAGAGACTGCATTCTCGTACTACTCCCCATCCTCCAATTGGTCTTCTTCGCTCAGGATAACATCAGCTGATATGCTACTTGTTTCCAACGAGAGATACCTTCCCTGGGAGGCAAGCGATATCGAGGGACAGAATCTGTACATAGTCGTCGACAACAGACAGGGTCCCGGAGGGGGTGGAGCGGGCACCTCTAGCGTTGCAGTCACCGTCACAGTGACTCTTACCCCGATACTCGACCCACACATTTCCAGCCAGACCAACCTCGACTCGGTAGATGTTGGCGCCCTGGTGAACCTCTCCGCAGAGAGTACCCCAAACAAATCGGATCAGATACCAGAATCCGGCTTTTCATGGGACATCGATGGAGATGGCGTTAGCGACTGGACCGGTTCGGATGTCGAGCACCTGTGGGAAGATCCTGGAAACTACACAGTCCGACTATCCGCAACTTCGGTCGACTCTAGGAGTGCTAGCGTATCCAGAACCGTCACAGTGGTGGACATGTCTCCTCCATCGGTTTCCCTAGGGGTAACTGGGATGCTCACCAAGGGGTTCGGAGAACAGATTTCAATCAGCGCTTCGTTCACTGACAATTGGGGTTTGGAGAGCCTCGACTGGATGATCGATGGTCAGATCATACTATCCAACTACTCTCTCACAGACCAGCATTCGACACTAATTCTACCTGTCTCGGAAGAATACTCACCCGGTCAGCACGTGATTTCGCTAGTGGTCAGAGACAGGTCTGGAATGGCCACCCAGCAAGATGCCATAGTGAATTTCATCGATGTCACAGCACCGGAGATTTCACAGTACGAGTCTCAGATAGAGGTAAACTACGGAGATCAAACGATTCTGCAGATTTTCGCTCAGGATAACCAATCAGGGAACCTCGATTACACATGGACAATAGGACAGGGAACGGACAACGAGATCCAGTTCAATGGTCCTTTGGTTGTCTACGAGTTCAACACTGAGGGCCCAACTAACGTGATATGCAGGATTGAGAACGATGCCGGCCTAACCTCATATGCTGAGATCCTGGTTATCGTCAAGCAGAGCGAATCCAGCAACGGCCTAACCTTGCAAGTTATCGCCGCAATCGCAGTAACTCTCCTAATCTCGGTGTCAGTTGCCGCCTTCTTATTGTACAATTCAGCAGTGAGGCGAAGAATGTCAGAATTCTCAGGTGCTGATGAACAAGAGGAACCGGAAGCACCACCACTACCCCCTTCTCCGCAAATGCAGAAACAGATGTGGAGCAGGGAGGAGACTTCCCCTTTCCAAGCTCCTCAGGACTTCATGAGAGGCAACCAGAGCGAAACTGAGGCGTACGATCTGCTAGACAGCACCCAGCCCCAACAGGAAAGCGGAACGCACGCCGAATTGGGAGAATCACTACTTGGGGACCTCCAATCAACCCCGGAGAAGGTCGAACCCGAGACTCCCAAAGGCACAACGATCAGATGCAACTGCAGCAAATGCTCCAAGCCATTCGAGATTACTTTGCCCGAGGGCCTAGAATCAGCCTACACAAACTGCCCGCACTGTGGCTCCGAGGAGATGGTGGGTACTGTTTGAAGAGTCTGAAACCGTGATATTCAGAGTAACAATGAGGGCAATACCCTATAGCGCACCTCTAAGAGGTGCTTTCTAGAATGGAACCAGAACCGTATTCGGGAAAGGACCGAAAAGGCTCGACCAAGCTCACTCTCGTTCTTGCTTTGATATTCGTCTCCCCTTTGCTATTGCCATTCTCCAGTGTTAGCGGGGAGCCGAGATTCGAATCTAGCGACTTCGGTGTTCTCGATGAACTGAATGAGATGCTGGATGAGCGGAACTCGTTCCTTGGATCTAACTCGGTCTCACCTCTGGCAGACTCAAGAATAGACGCAGTCAGAGACTCGGTCACATCTTCGGACCCGGACACCCCGATATCTGAGGTCGGTCCAACTATCGATGGCCTCTCCCTGGTAAGCACCTCTCCTCCCCAACCAGAACATCCAGCACCCTACGATCTATTGCTGACCGGAGGCAACAACCCGGGTATGGTGGACAACATCTGGCAGACTCTATTCAACATCACCGACTACGTAATTTGGACGCAATACATAGACGACAGCGGGCAAATCTACGAGCAGTACCAGGTGGTCTCGTTCAGCGCATCCCTACTCTCCATAATTAACACGAACACGGAGGCCCTTCTCCACTCTGTCGACGTCGATGGCGATGGCGATGATGACATCCAGGTAGGATTGACGGTGGACGTAGACTTCATCTCCGGCTGGGGGATAGAAGGGGGCACACTCTGGATAGAGCCTGGAATACAATTCTCAGTGAGAGACATCGGGAACAGTGCCTCCGATCCAGATTGGGACAACATGAGTTCTCTACACGTTTCCCTGATCAAGGCATTCTCGTACTCTGCTTCCGATTCGCTACTGAACCTCGGTCAGGGGGAGAGCTACGTCTGGGTCATCGACTCCAGGTTCACCACCCCTCCGAATGACTTCAAGTTCGAAGTCGGGATAGAGAAGCTTTACTTCGATCTAGCTGGAACTGGCCAAGACTTCGCTTCGACCCTCCTTGCAGTCATAACAGATCCATTCGGCCTTGTCGACCCCCCAGATGAGTCAGGCATCACATTCGCGTCCATAGCCGCACCCTACTCTCTGAGGTTCGACAACGGTGGTCAGGACGAATGCTCCGAGAGTTACAACACATCGGAACTGTACACGAGAACCTCCCTCGAGATCTCATGCGGCGTCTCAGCTGGATTTGGCTACATTCACTATTCCCCCCCCAAAGACAACTCTGACAGGGATATGTGGGAACTGGCATACATCGAAGCGCGATTCCACCCGCATGGGGAGTCAAAGCGCCTCCCGTCCTCTGCCGAACTTATCGTGAGAACAGACAGTGTACTGCCAACATCCGGGGGCCTAACAGGTGAGAAGAGCCTCACAACCCTCGAGTACTGGGCAGATAGGAGATC
>PVBE011849681.1_pt1 | contig 13558 bp, 13 predicted proteins | sample 1631181 | NCBI WGS metagenome assembly PVBE01 (sample SAMN08397723, study PRJNA350692) | Marine metagenome, whole genome shotgun sequencing project. | isolation source: water | place: Pacific Ocean | collected 2012-04 | reverse complement strand
CGACGTTCCCGACGGAGCGTGGATCGTGCACAACATCGGCATCCCCGGCGCCGCGACGAACCCGAACGCTCCGCTGGAGTGGGCCTCCTTCTACGACATCGTCGTGGTCGACGGCGCCGACGTGGCCCTGGGCACGCTGACGATCCCCGAGATCACCGACCGCATCGAGGCGACCGCGGACAACGGCAGCCACACCTTCGACAACGACGTCACCGTGACCTGGGACGCCGCCTTCGACCCGCCGCTGACCGCCATCGCGGTGGAGACCCTGTCGCTGGGCTGCGCCACACTCCCCGCCAGCCAGTACGCGGGTAGCCTCGCGGGGGAGGACATCGTCGCCGCCTACGTGTTCGCCCCGTTCGAGATGGGCATCGAGAGCGGCGAATTCCGCGTGAGCGCGCCGGCTGACGGCCTCACCGCCGCGGACGACGTGACGATCAAGTTCGCCCACTACGAGACGGACATCTACTCGGGCGAGTGGAGCGAGGCGACGGGCACCGCCGGGGACGGCACCGTCGACATCGCGATCGAGCTGCTCTCGGTCCTCTACGTCATCCGCAACTAGCGCCTATGGCTCCTCGCCGAGGAGCCGCACCGGCGTATCCATCCGCTGAACGAACCCCTCCAGGGCGGCGCGATCGCGCTCGTCCTCCGGACTCCCCGTGCCCGGCGCAGGGAGCCTCGCCATCAACTCCTCAGCCTGACGAAGCAGGGCCCGCCGGTCCGAGGAGTAGGTGCGGGCGCGGTCCAGGGCATCGTCGGCGGCTCCCACCGGATCGGCTGCGTGGAACTGGGCCTGCGCGAGGGCGGCGGCGGCGGCGGCGGCTTCTTCGGCCCGAATCGCGGCGAGCCGCTCCACTTCGACCGCGGCTGCTTCGGCCGCTTGTTCGGCTTCGGCCCACGAGGCCCGGATCGCGGGCACGGCGCCGACCCCGGGCGGGTCCTCGCCCCAACGGGCGCGGTACCAGGCTTCGAACGACTGCTCCCGCACGCCGAGCGCATCGAGGGCCTCCAGGTCGCCCTCGGGGAGGGCCGCCGCTTCGGCGCGGACCATGCCCACCCAGGTCTCGGACAGATCGCGCAGTTCGCCGCGCAGCGGAGGCTCGGGGGCGCTCTCGGACCAGGCGATCGCCGTCCACACGTCGACCGCCCCATCGGGCACCGCCGCCTCCCAGCCGCGGGGGGCGAAGCGGCCGCGCTCCAGCACCGCCGAGCCATCGTCGAGCCGCACGAGGCGGTACTTGCCGTGGTGCACGGCGGCGGCGATGAGCAGGCCGACGCAGACGAGCACCAGCGCGATGGCGGCGGCCCGGGGGAGCCAGGCGATCAGCCCGTCCTCAGGCAGGAACGGATCGTCGCCGGGCGGGGGAGTCGGCGGCGTGGGGGTCTCAGCCATCGACCGAAGGATAGTAGACTCGCCCCCCCGTGGAGATCACCGACCCCGAAGGAGCGCTCAAGCTCGCTGGCGAGTTGTACGCCCAGGACGGCACGCCATGCGCGACGTGCACGTGTTCGTACATGACGTTGAAGCAGGGAGCGGGCACGTCGTTGGGCTTCTCCTCGGGGGGCGGCTTGGCGCTGCGGGTCTGTCGGATCGGCCGCGAGCCGCTGACCGCGGACGACGGCACGCAAGAACTGTGGTGTGAGGACTACACCGGGTTCGCCTCGATCGTTCCCATCAGCGCCGACGATCTGACCCAACTGCAGGCAGAAGCGAGCCGCGGCTTCCTCGCCGATCTGGCCCAGGGAGTCCGTCCCCTGCCCCGCACCGCCGACGACCTCCGCTGGTACGACCGCGGCTTCCGCGAAGGCTGGCTTCCGCCGCACCGCGTGGAGGTCGGGAGCAGCCTCGAAGGGGAGCGCATCCGGGGGCCGTGGGAGCAGTTCCAGGTCATCGGGGTGACCCCCGCGTTCGGCGACGGACACACCCCCGCCCTGGGCGACGTCATCCTCCAGGCCAAGGACCGCCGCAGCTACCTGCTGCAGCTGCGCCCCGACGCGGAGTTCGTCGAGGGCGTCACCCAACCGCACGCGTGGTGGGTCAGCCAGGTCAGCACCGGGGCCGCGCTGCCCCTGGAGTCACCGGTGGATGCGCGTCGAGGCGCCCGCATGTTGGTGGTCCGAGGGGGCGAGTCGGTCCTGAGTCCGCATGCCTGCCGCTACCTCGATCGCGACGAGGTCGACGGGGCGCTGGAGCAGATCGCCGAAGAAGCGGTGCGGACCGCCCACGCGGCGATGAAGCGGGGCCAGGACCCGATCGCACGGGTGGTGCTGCGGCGCGGACTGCGCGCCCGACCCACCCACACGGCGCTGGTGGCGCTGCGGGACCTGCTCGGTGACTGAGGAGAAGCGCGGCCGGATCGTGGTCGGCGTGGTGGTCGCGATCTTCGCGTTGCACCGGCTCGCCGTGCTGCTGTCAGCCGGCGACTTCCTCTACCCGCTGGAGCCCTCGGAGGCGAAGAACTCGCAGATCGCGTGGGACCTGATGTCGGGCCGCTTCGGCAGCGACGGGTACGAGGCCGGCAACTACATCGCCAACAGCGGATCGATCCACCACGGCTCCTACAGCTCCATGGCGCTGAGCTACTGGGGCGTCAGTCGGTTCTTCGGGTACGGACTGCTGTCGATCCGGCTGGTCCCGTTCCTGTTCACCACCGCGGCGGTGCTGGTCTGGCTGGAGGTCCTCCGGCGGCACTTCGGGCTCGTCGCGGCGGTGGTCTCGGGCATCGCCCTGACGCTGGTGCCGACGCTGTTCTTCGCCTTCCAGCTGACGTTCCTGGGGTGCCACCCCGAGTCGGTGCTCCCGCTCGCGCTGACGATCGGCGTGTGGGCGACGTGGTGCAAAGCGGGCGGATCGGACGAGCGGCTGTCGGGCCTGCTGGGAGCGTGCATCGGCTACTCGATGATCTTCAGCTACCTGCTGTGGCCGTTCCTGGGGCTGATGGGCGCGCTGTCCCTCGTTCCTCCGGTGGTCAAGCCCGGGCTCAAGGCGCTGCGCGCGATGGGGATCGGCGGCCTGATCGGGCTCTGGCCGCTGTGGCTCATCTTGCTGTTCGGCGGGCCGGGGGCGCTGTTCGGCTCGGCGATCACGGAGCGGGAAGAGACGACGCTCACGAACATGGCGACCGGCGCGGGGCTGTCGATGGACCTGTGGGTCCAGACGATCTGGGAGAACCTGCCGGCTGCGTTCCACGACTTCTGGATGAACGAACGGGAAGCCGGAGGCCTGTGGGGCGGGATGAACTTCGAGCCGGTGGCGTACCGGATGCTCGCGTTCGGCCCGCTGCTGCTGCTGCCGTGGGCGGCAACGGAGAAGGACGCGACGAACCGTCGGCTGCTGCTGCTGATCGGGGGCGCGCCGACCATCGTCTACCTGTGGCTCTGCTTCGCCAGCCCGTGGAAGCCCCACGTGCCGGTTCGCTACTTCATCCCGTTCGCGCTGCTGGGCTTTTCGGCCCCCGCGGTGATGGTCGGGATCGGCGTGCGCGACGCCCGAACGGGCGAAGGCCTGCGCCGCGTGGCGGGGGTGCTGCTCGCCGTCGTCGCCGCCGGAACGCTGCTGTGGCAGGCGCCGCCCCGGCTGACCGAAGCGAACGCCGCGATCCGGCTGGACCGGGCCGGCGAGCTGCTGCGGCACCGGTACGTGACCTACTACAACCTGGGCTTCGGGACGATCTGGGCCGAACTGGTGGACGACGCCAACGACCTGATCGACGTGCGCACCGCGCAGGGCGATCCCAACGGCTCGGCTGGCTTCCAGGCGGGCATGTGGGGGAGCGGCCGCCGGTTGGCCCTCGGCGAAGGCGACTGGGAGTCCCCGCCGCTGGAGTGGGGCTCGATGCAGGCCGGGCTCAACGAGTGGTTCGAGCGGCAGCGCTACAAGGAACCGCAGGACCGGGACGACCCCACCGCCTTCGCGGCAAACGTCGGCTGGGGCGCGGGCATCCGCGCGCGCTGGAACGCCGAGCTGATGGCGCAGGTGGTCGAGGAGGGGATGGAGCGGGCGCCGGAGGGGACCTGGGAGGACCTGTTCTCAGACTCGAACCTGCAGAACCCCGAGGTGCGGATCGACGGGTGGCCGCCCGGACTCCCGTGGGAATCATTCTGGGAGGGGTACGGGTTCGGTTGGGGACGCGCCGTGCCGGACGTGCCCGCGAACGTGGACTCGCTGCCGGACGCGCTGCCTGAAGAATATCGCCCGGCCATCGTCCGAGGTATGGAAGCGGGGCGCGCCCTGGGAACCGTCCCGAAGGCCCCGCGCAAGTCGATCTTCCCGTCCGTGAGAGGTCCCGCGACATGAGCCACATGCGAATCACGAAGGTGTACACGAAGGCTGGGGATGGGGGCGAGACCCGGCTCGTGGGGGGCCAGAAGGTGCGCAAGGACGACCTCCGGATCGAGGCCTACGGCACGGTCGACGAGCTGAACGCGATCGTCGGGATCGTGCGGGTGGAGATCGAGCGATCGAAGTCGCCCGCCAAGGAGGCCAACCAGCTGAACGCGTGGCTGGAGCAGATCCAGAACGACCTGTTCAACCTGGGCAGCGATCTGGCGACCCGCACCGCGGACCGGTGGGACTCGATGCGGCTGATGGGCGCCGACGACGTCATCCGCCTCGAGAATGAGATCGACGCGATGAACGAGGTGCTGGAGCCGCTGACGGAGTTCATCCTCCCCGGCAGCGGGCCGGTCTCGGCGTTCCTGCACCAGGCCCGGACGGTGTGCCGCCGCGGCGAACGCGACACCGTGCGGCTGACCGAAGCCGAGGACACCAACCCTCAGGCGGTGAAGTACCTGAACCGGCTGAGCGACTGGCTGTTCGTGGCCGGGCGGTGGACCGCCAAGGCGATGGGCGAGCCCGAGTACCTCTGGGATCGCGACCGCTAGGCCTCACTCGAGGGCCGCCGCAAAGTCGACGGTGCCCGCCCCCAGCCCTTCGGCGTCCACCGACGAAGCGGTCGCAAGGATGCGATCGACGACCTCGTCGGCAGACCAATTCGGGTGGTTCGCGCGCAGCCGCGCGGCCAACGCCGCGACCAGGGGCGCCGACGCCGAGGTGCCGTCGAACGAGCCGTAGCCGTCCTCCGGCAGGGTCGTGAACACACACCGCCCGGGGGCGCTGATGCCGACCTCGGGACCGAAGCTGGTCCACGCGGGAGGGCTCCCGTCTTCGTCCACCGCCGCGACCGCGAGCACGCCATCGATGCGGGCGGGCCACCGGACCACCTCGGCCCCGTCGTTGCCCGCCGACGCGACTACCACCACGCCGGCCGCCCGGGCCTCCGCGAGCGCGGCTTCGACCTCGGCCATGACCGCCGCATCCACATCGTCGGGGAGCACCCCGTCGCTCAGGCTGATCACCTCCGCGCCCTCGGCGACGGCGTAGCGCACCGCCTCCGCGAGCACCGGCATGACGTTGTGGGCGGCGTCGAAGTCGCGCGCCCGCAGGAGCATCAGCGGGCAGTCCGGGCAGGCCCCCGCGACGCCGACCCCGTTGTCCGTGCGCGCCGCCAGGATCCCGGCCGCGGCGGTGCCGTGCCCCGCCAGCACCGGATCGAGGCCCTCGACCGCCTCGCGGGAGGCGTCCGCGTCCTGGTCCAGGAAGTCCCACCCGGCGAGGTCGTCCACGTACTCGTTGCCGTCGTCGTCCAGTCCGTTGGGGAGCTCGCCGGGGTTGACCCACAGCTGCCCTTCCAGGTCTTCGTGATCCAGCTGGAAGCCGTTGTCGATCACCGCGACCACGACGCCGGCGGCGCCCAGCTCCCCGGTCCACCCGACCGCGGGCAGATGCCACTGCCTCACCGCCTCGGGATCGTCGGTCGAGGGCACGACATCGACCGGGCAGGGGTCACCACACCCGCCCGCTCCGAGCGCCACGAGGGCGGCTGCTCCGATCATCGCTTGTCGCACGGGTCCGATGATCCGCCTGAATGCCCTCAGCCAGCTCAGTCGTCGTCGTCCTTCTTCGGGGGCGTTCCCCACAGATCGGTCGAGGACGGAACCACGATCTCCGGGTCGGCAGCCGGCTCCTCAGCCGGCGCGGTCTCGGTTCCCCAGACATCCGTCGCCGACGGGAGTACGAGCTCCTCCGGCGGGGCGGTCACCCCCCAGGGGTTGCTGTCGGCCGGCGCGATCGGCTCCGGCGGGGGCGCCGCCCCCCAGACGTTGGCCGCCGGCTCGATCGGTTCGGCCGCCGCGGGAGCCCCCCAGGGGTTGGACTGGGCGGGAGCAAGCGCGGGCGCCGGCGCGGGCGTCGCGCCGGTCCCCCAGGGGTCGGCCTCCACGGGGGTGAGCACCGCGATCGGCTCCGAGGACGAGCCCCAGACGTTCGGGGCGTCCAGCAGAACCTGCTGATCGGTCGGCGGCGGCTGGGGCCCCCAGATGTCGCTGACCTGCTGCTGCTGCACCTGCGGATCCGCCTGGGCGATGATGCGGAACTCGATGCGTCGATTCTCCTCGGCGCCGGCCGCCGCGCGGCTCCCGCCGAAGCCGGACGCCTCCAGCCTCGCGGGCTCCACCCCGAGGTCGATCAGCGCCTTGGCGACCGTGCCCGCGCGTCCCTCCGACAGCTTCACGTTCTTGCGTTCGTCGCCGGAGCTGTCGGTGTGCCCCTCGACGCGGAGCTGGAGGATCTGCGGGTTCTGCAGGAGCAGGTCGGCGACCGCCTGCAGCGCATCCCCCGAGTCGGCGTCCAGACGGCTCGTCCGGGACATGAAGGTGATCGGCTGAAGGAGCACGATCTGGTGCTCGGCGATCACCGCGTGGAGCGCGTCGGGGCAGCCGTCGACGTCGCGCAGCCAGTTGTACTCCTCGGCCTGGTCGGGGCAGAGGTCGAGCTCGTCGGCGATGTTGTCGCCGTCGTTGTCGGGATCGGGGCAGCCGTCCTCGTCTTCCCAGCCGTCCACCGTCTCGGCCGCGTTGGGGCAGGCGTCGTCGCCGTCGAGGATCCCGTCTTCGTCGTTGTCGGGATCCGCGCAGCCGTCGTCATCGAAGAAGCCGTCGTGGTCCTCGATCTCGCCGGGGCAGCGGTCGTCCGCGTTGTCCACGCCGTCGTAGTCGTGGTCCGGATCGGGGCAACCGTTCTCGTCCTCGAAGAAGTCGAAGTCCTCGCGCTCGTTGGGGCACTCGTCGTCGACGTCGAGGATCAGGTCGCCGTCGTTGTCGGCGTCGGGGCAGCCGTCCTCGTCCTCCCATCCGTCGAGGTCCTCGGCCTCCTTGGGGCAGGCGTCCAGCGATCGGGTGATGCCGTCCCCGTCGCGGTCGAACTTCACCTTCTCCTGCGCCGCGGCCGGAGCGGCCAGCAGCAGCGTCAGCGCGAACGCGGCAAGGAACCTCATCGGGCGGTGACCACGGGGGCGGTCACGACGAACTCGAAGTCCTCGTGCGAGCAGTCGGTGTCGTTGTCGTCGCCGGTGGCGACGAAGCCGAAGGTGTACTCGCCCGCCTCCAACGCGCGGAACGACATGCGGTCGACGAGGTCGCCCTCGAAGGAGAGCGCGATCGGTCCGGGGGTCTCCGACGGCGGGATCGTGCAGTCGGACAAGCCGTCGTCTTCCCCGACGCAGTAATCGGGCACGTCGCCATGCAACTCGATGGGGAAGCCCTGGAGGTCGTCCCAGTCGTACAGGGCGAGGCCGTCCGAGGTCTCGAACCGATCGACCATGTCGCCGTAGGAGGCGGCGAGCACGACCTCGTTGAAGTTCAGCATGAAGTGGTCGTCGTACTCCATCACCTGCTCGAAGCCCGGGTCGACCCCGTCGAACTCGAAGTCGAGGCCGCAGACGATCCCACCTTCGGGGATCTCCAGCGACGTGACCTGCTCCGTGCGCGCCGCGACCACGCCCGAGGTTGCCTCCCAGTTGCCGCCCACGCCCCACTCGCACCCGTAGGTGGCGGGGAAGAAGACGTCGAGCTCCAGAGACTCCGGCTCGTGCTCGTCGCACACGTCGCGCAGGGCCTGGACCGAATCGATCGACCCGAGGTCAGCGAGCCCGGTGCAGCCAGCGGCGAACGCCAAGACGGTGATCGAGAACATCCACGAACGCATTTGCCAGCCCCTCTCACCGCGAGTGTAGGGCGGGCCCCCCCTTCGCGGAAGCGTCACGCACTCAAATCCGGCGCAGTACGCCCAATCGGACCGCCTCCTCGAGGCAGGCCTCGTAAATGGCGTCGGTGTCCGCGCGCCGGTCCAGCAGCGACGGCTCGGGCAGCGCGTCGAACGCCGCTTCCAGCTCCGGCTGGCCCGTGAGCCCCTCGGGGATGGCGTCGCGAAGCCCGGTCAGGCACTCGTCCGCGTAGATGACCTCGGGGTCGGCGTCGATCACCGGAAGCGTCGCCGGCGCCGCCGGCGTGTTCGTGAGCAAGCGCTCTTCGTCGAGCACATCGAGCAGGTTGTTCGCCGCGGCATCCCGAGCCGTGAGCGGCTCCAGCTCGTGGAGGTACTCCAGCAGCGCCAGGCACGAGGTGTGGTCGTAGACGCTGTGGCTGACCGCCCCCTGCTTGACCCAGGGACCGGCGATCACCGTCGGCACCCGGAAGCCCAGCTGGTCGTGGCCCGACTCCGGACGATCGTCCTGCGCCAGCGGCGGCGGCACGTGGTCGAAGAAGCCGCCGTGCTCGTCGTACGTGATCACCAGCAGGCAGCGGTCCCAGTGGGGGCTGTTGGCCAGCGCCTCGTAGACCGACGCGATCAGCACCTGCCCGGCCATCGGATGGGCCGGCGGGTGATCGTCGTTGCGACCGAAGATCGGGTCGATGTACGTCACCGCGGGGAGCAGCCCCACCTCGGCGTTGTGGAAGAAGTCCTCCAGCGGGATGTACTCCTCGCGCGCCAGCGTGAGATCCCGCAGCAAGAACCCGAACGGCAGGTTTCCGAAGTAGTTGGCCCACCCCACGCCAGCCTCGTCGAGCCGCTCGAAGATGTGCGCGAAGTCCTCCTCGGGCTGCTCGTTCCCGAACCCTCCGCCGTTCTGACCCGCCAGGTAGTAGAAGCGGTTCGGCCACGTCTGGGCCATCAGCGAGCAGTACCACCGGTCGCAGACGACGCCCGCGTCGGCGATCGCGTAGGTCGCAGGCAGGCCGTCCCGCCCCCAGTAGCCCATCGCCTGGTGCCCCGAGCTGGGATGACGCTGCTCGTTCTCGCGCACGAAGCCGTCGTTGGCGCCCTCGTTGAACTGGTCGTGGGAGCTCCCCCAGCTGTGCGGCGGATCGTCGATGCAGGCGCCGTCGGCGGGGTGCACGAGCACCGACTCGCCGGCCAGGTTCGGGTTGCTCATTTCCTCGGTGAGGCCGTCGACGTCGGTGTTCCCCTCCTCCAGTGACATCGCGCCGAGGAAGTGGTCGAAGGAGCGGTTCTCCATCATCAGGAACACGACCGTGTCGATCCGCTCGCGGAGCAGCTCGCGGGTCACTTCGGTGGGGAGCTCGTCCTCGCCCCCCGTCGGCTCGCAGCCCGGGAGCAACGGCGTCGCACCCGCGGCCACCAGGCCCTTGAGTGCGGTCCTACGGTTGATGCGGCGCTTCGTCATGCAAGCCTCGAACTAGAAGACGATGGTCAGTGACGCGGACACCCCGCCGCCACCGTCGCGGGACACTACCGGCGCCACGCTGCCCGAGACCCGGGCATAGAGGCGGTGCGGCGTCTGCGTCTCCGCGGTGTACTCGAGGTGGCCGATCAGGCCGAACAGCGCCAGCGCGCCGCCCGCGGCCGCGAACGACAGCGTCGTGAACATGTCCGAGTAGCTGTAGACGCCGCCCGGGTCGCCGTTGACGCCCAGGTTGTCTCGCGCCGCCCACACCACGCCCGAGAGCACGGCGATCGCACCGACGAAGGCCGACCCGATCAGGCCCGTGTCACGCCGCAGCTGGAACAGGTTCGTCCGCCACGCGCGCATCATACGCAGCCTCCCCAGCCGGGTCGTCGGCGCGTGGTCGAGGTAGTGGTGCAGGTAGTGGTTCGAGCCCATCATCGCGGGCACGCCGGTCACCAGGACCGCCAACCCCGCGGGAACGCCCGCTCCGGCGATGAACGGCGCCTGCGTGCCCCCCTCGCTCGAGAGCAGGTTGACCGCCCCGGACAGCAGCGTGATGCCCATGATGACGCCGCCGGCGGCGATGAGGATACCGCCCTCGCGACGCACCGAAAGCGCGTACCGGACCGCCGTGTCCTCGCGGTCCATGTCCCGGACGGCGTCGCGGAACTCCTTGCCCATCATCTTGTCGAGCGCTTCTTTCGGCGTCGGCTCGGGCGCGGGCGCGGGCTCTTCAGCGGCCGCGGGGAGCGCCAGGAGCGTGCAGAGGATGAGGGCGAGGAGCGCAGTCGGTCGTTTCATGGCGCCGTGGTCATAGCACGCGGCTTGCTGAACGCGGGGGCCGCCCTTATGCTCCCGCGGCCCAATCAACGGAGTGTCCATGCTCAGGCATGCCCAGTACGAAATCGTGAACAGTGTCGCTGGTGTTACCCACACCTGTGATCGCGTGTTCCGTCGCGGATCCACCTTCAAGTGGCAGAGCTACCACGTGGATCCGGGCATCGGCGCCCCGTACGTCTGGATGCTCGCCCGCTGCCACGGCTGCCAGCGCCTCTTCATCCAGCCCCCGCGTTACCCCAACGAGGAGTTCCGCGAGACGCTGCGCGAGGCGATCAACAAGTCCATCGCGAACAAGTTCATCTCGTTCAAGTGGCCCGAAGAGGCCGAAGCGTAGAGACCTTTCCGGTCGGCACGGTCGTTGCCTACGATGACCTTCGTGCCCCGCGTGCTCGCCCTGGCGCTCCTGAGCGCCCTGCTGCTTCCCACCCCCGCCCTCGCCGGCAAGCCCGATGACGTCTCGGACGTCGTGGAGTTCGATCCGCAGCAGTGGCGAACGGTGGCGGAGGGCCTGCCTGCCTTCCAGGAGTACCGACAGCGCCGGCTCGTGCTCACGATCCGCAACGGCGAGTTCATCGGCCCCGGGCACCTGGGCTACCGGCGCAGCTCCTTCCGCGAGGACAACGCTTCGTTCTTCTACATCGTGGTCGAGGGGGACGCGGACTACCGCCTCACCTACTCCGACCTCATCCGGCTCAGCGGAGACCCCGTCGTCGTCAACCGGTACGAGCGCTTCATCGCCGCCGCCCGGAAGGACCAGACCTCCGGCGCGGCCCTGTTCGGCGTGGGCGTCGGCTTCGCCCTCGCGTCCGTGATCGTGAGCTCCATCGCGTTCGAGGAGTGGAACAACACGTGGTCGCCGGCGGTGCTGCCCCCGCTGTACGGCGGCACCATCACGTTCATGCTCGTGGGCGGCGGGCTGGCCGCCCAGGGCAAGCACACGCAGCAGCAGTTGGCCGAGGACTATCGGCTGGAGCGCATCCTCGATCGGGACGAAGCGTGGGCCGCGATCCAGCGCCACAACGCAGCCCTCCGACGGGAGCTCGGCCTCCCCGATGACGAGCGCATGGACGCCCCCACCGCTCAGCGCTGAAGCAGCTCCTCCATCGCGCCTTCCCAGGCCTCGATGGACTGCCACCCGGCCCACTCCCGGAACACCTTGCCGTCCCGGTCCAGGACGATGCCGTAGGGGATGACCTCGGGGTACGTGCCCCCCAGACCCGCAACCGCCGCGAGCAGCTTGGGCTGGGGCGCGGCGGGCACGATGTAGGGGGTGAAGGTCGCGCCGGTGAGGCCGAGCATGTCCTCCAGCGCACCGATGTCCGTGTCGACCGAGACGATGACGAACTTGATGTCGTCGCCTTCCCACTGCTTCACCGTGCGGTTGAGCCCGGGGAGCGACGACTGGCACGCGGGGCATCAGCTGGCCCACAGGTACAGGACGGTGATCTTGCCCGCGGCGGTGCCCGCTTCGACCTGCTGAACGACGTGGTTGAGCGCCACGGGCTGCACCGGGGCGGAGCGGTGCAGGGAGCCTCGCGGGATCAGCGTGACGAGGCCCAGGACGCCGACGAGGCCGCCCAGCACCAACACCAGCGCTTTGCGCATCAGCCGCCTACGGGTCGCAGTCGAGGAAGATCGTGTACTCGCCCTCGTTGGCGTTCGCCTCCGTCGCCGTTGCATCGACCACGAAGTAGTACGTGTAGCCGGAGACCACCTCGACGGTGCCGCTGTTGAAAATCAGGGCGCCTTCGACGCACTGGTTGTTCACGCACTCGCCGTTGGTGCCGTCCAACACGACGATGTCGTGGTTCAGGTCCGCGGGGCTGGCGTCCACGAAGCCGACCTCGATCGACCCGGTGACCGTGGAGACCCACTCGTAGGCGACTTCCGGCGCGTGGTAGTTGCCCACGTTGCAGGGGTAGCCGTCCATCGAGTCGGTCTGGCCGGGGCTCGGGCTGTCGTCGGTCCAGCTGTTGTCTCCGTCGAGGAAGTCGCCGCAGCTGATCTGGATGGCGCCGTCGGTGTCGCAGTAGGCGGCGCAACCGGGCGCGCCATTGCAGTCGTCGTCGTCGCAGTCGATGAGCTCGTCGTTGTCGTCGTCGACGCCGTTGCCGCAGTCCTCGGCGTCCTCGACCGGCTCGCAGTCGACGGCGATCTCGAAGTCGCCCTCGTCGCCCTGGTAGCCGTCCACGACGATCCAGTAGTCACCGCCCGGCTCGGTCTCGAACTCGGCCGACAGAGCGCCGAACTCGATGCAGCTCTCGCTGCTGCAGGGGATGCCCTGGTCGTCCAGGATGAAGACGTCGAGGTCGATGCCGCTGGCGTAGCTCAAGTCCACGGACACGTTGTTGGCCTGGTCCAGCGGAGCCTGGAAGTAGTAGGCGAACTCCGGCCCGGACTCGACCCAGCTGGTGCAGCTGTAGCTGTCGACCTGGTCGGTGCTGTTGGGGCCACCGTTGTTGTAGCTGTCGACGCTGCCGCAGAAGAGCGACCAGGCCTCGGCGCAGATCTCGGTGCAGACGACCTTGTCCTCGCAGGCGGGGTCGTCGCAGTCGGTCAGGCCGTTGCCGTCGTCGTCGACCTCGTTGCCGCAGACCTCAGCCGTGCTCGGGCACTCGACCTCGATGTCGAAGCTGCCCTGCGCGCCCTCGTAGCCGTCGATGACGAAGTAGTACTGCTCGCCTCCGACCGCGTCGAAGTTGATGCAGCTGTTGCCGAAGTCGGAGCAGTTGTTCCCGTTGCAGCCGCCGTTCTCGTCGATGAGGAACATGTCCAGATCGGAGCTCAGGTTGCTGATGCAGACCGTGATGGACTCGTCGACCTCCGGCCGGAACACGTACGTGTACTCGGGTCCGGTCTCTTCCCAACCGACGCAGCTGTACTGGTCGATGTTGTTGGTGCTGCCGCCGCCCCAGTTGGTCCAGGCGTCGGTGTCGCCGCAGGACAGCTCCCAGGCGTCCTCGCAGACGCCGCCGACGCCGATGACGTCGCAGTCCTCGTCGCCTTCGCAGTCCACGTCGTCGCAGTCCGCGGCGCCGTCGCCGTCGTCGTCCACGAAGTTGTCGCAGACCTCGCCGCAGATCGGGTCGTCGCCGGAGCACTCCTGATCGTCGCAGTCCACGTCGCCGTCGCCGTCGTCGTCGATGTTGTTGTTGCAGTCCTCGACGAGGCAGGCGGAGTCGCTGATG
>PVBE010110588.1_pt1 | contig 13559 bp, 8 predicted proteins | sample 1631181 | NCBI WGS metagenome assembly PVBE01 (sample SAMN08397723, study PRJNA350692) | Marine metagenome, whole genome shotgun sequencing project. | isolation source: water | place: Pacific Ocean | collected 2012-04 | reverse complement strand
AGTGAGGATTGCCATTGACGTCCCTCGCCGTCCGACCTAGGCCGTAGTTGTAGGGCATTCGATGCCCCCCAAGGACTCTGGAGTTGCAGCGGACCCGAGGTTGCCCCGCTGCCTCGCCGCGAGTCAACGAAGGATTGTGTGATGCTTGCAGACTGCAGGCAAGCTTCGGTGTTCCCGCTCCCGCGGAGTGTCCAACTCCGAACGGCGATGCGTGGATCTGACCGGCTGACCGAGATCGTCCCCGCAGACGACGAGGGCGACATCGGGGTCATCGACGTCGGTGCGATCGCCGGGGGAAGGTCCGGAAGCGAGCTCGCCGTCGCGCTTTCCTCCAGCCGAGCGGCGCCGGTTCGAGCGCCGGAGTTCGAGGTTCCTGACCGGGAGGGTCTACGATGACGAAAGCGCAGAAGAAGAAGGACAGACCGATACCGTTCCTCACGCGGGAGTACTGCAAGGGGTGCGCTCGGTGCATCGAGGCCTGCCCGAAGGACTGCATCTATTTCGAGGATCAGGTGAACGCCCTCAGCGGGCTGACCCCGATCGCGATCGACGAGGAGAAATGCAACGGCTGCGCGCTGTGCATCCTCGCCTGTCCGGAGCCCTACGGGCTGCATGCGGGCGACGTTCGCTACGATTGGGAGCTGACCGATCCGGCCAAACAGTTCGGGGAGAAGACGACGACCGCGCCGGTGCCGGTGGACATCCCGGCCGAGCGGATCCCGTTGCCCGCGGTCGAGCCCCTGATGACCAAGGGCACGTACGGGGCGGCGATCGGTGCGCTGTTGGCTGGCTGCCGGCACTTTTTCGGCTACCCGATCACGCCGTCTACCGAGGGCGCGGAGCTGATGGCCGAGGTGCTGCCGAACCTCGATGGGGTATTCATCCAGGCGGTCAGCGAGGTCGCGACGATCAACCACATGTTTGGTTGTGGCGTGGCCGGTCTTCCGTCGATGACCTTCACGTCGTCGCCCGGGCTGAGCCTCATGCTGGAGGGTATCTCCTACATGATCGGCGGCGAGGTGCCCGGGGTCATCGTGAACATCATGCGCGCGGGGCCGGGTCTCGGGAACATCGGGCCGGCGCAGGCGGACATCAAGTTGGCGTGCCGCGGGCTCGGTCACGGCAATTCGCATGCTCCGATCCTGGCGCCCGCCGATCCGCAGGAGATGCTCGATCTGACGATGTTGGCGTTCGAGCTGGCCTTCAAGTACCAGCACCCGGTCCTCGTGCTCGCCGACGGTTACCTGGGCCAGGTCACGGGCAAGGTGACCCTGCCCGACTACATGGTGAAGCCCGGGTTGCCGGCCTGGGCGGTGCACGGTGACGAGATGCACCGGCGTAACTTCGTCAGCTCCATCCGGCTCGACGAGGCCGACCAGGAGCAGTTCAACGAGAAGGTGATCGCGAAGTACGATCGGATGCACGCCGAAGAGCAGCGTGCCGACCTGTTCCGCTGCGACGACGCGGACATCCTCTTCGTCGCATCGAACACTCCGTCGCGGACGGTCAAGGGCGCGATCCAGACCTTGCGACGCCAGGGGATCAAGGCGGGTCTCTTCCGCCCGATCACCCTGTGGCCCTTCCCAATCGACGCCTACCAAGAGGCGGTCAAAGGGGTGGATCGCGTGATCGTCGTCGAGGCGAGCTACGGCCAATTGGAAGACGAGCTCCGACTGGCGCTGAGCCACGCGGGCGTCACGGAACATCCACAGATCGAGCACGTCCGTCGTTACGGAGGCAAGCTGCCGGAGACGTCCGAGATCATGAACATCGTCGGTGTCGGCGAGGAGGTGCACGCATGAGCACCGCATTCTACGAGCGATTCGAACGACACGCGCACGCCGAGGGCCTCAAGGCCCACGCCACGCACTATTGCGCCGGCTGCGGCCACGGGCTCGCCCACAAGTTCCTCGCCGAGACGATCGACGAGCTCGACGTGCAGGATCGGGTCGTCATGATCTCGCCGGTCGGCTGCAGCGTCTTCCTCTACTACTACTTCGATACGGGCAACACGCAGGCCGCCCACGGGCGGGCACCGGCCGTGGCGATCGGCCACAAGGTCGCCAACCCGGATTCGATCGTCGTCGCGTACCAGGGCGACGGCGACCTGGCGTCGATCGGTCTCGCCGAGATCGTCCACGCCGCGCAGTTGGGGATCCCGATCAGCGTGATCTTCATCAACAACGCCACCTACGCGATGACCGGCGGGCAGATGGCCCCGACGACGCTCATGGGGCAGACGACCACGACCTCACCGCACGGCCGCAGCCACCTGGAAGGCCAGCCGATGAAGGTCGCCGAGATGATCGCGTCGCTCGACGGGCCGGTCTATGTCGAGCGCGTCGCCCTCTACGACAGCAAACAGCGCAACCGCGCCAAGAAGGCGGTCAAGAAGGCGCTCACGTTGCAGGTCGAGGGGCGCGGCTTCTCGATGGTCGAGATCCTCGCCGAGTGCCCGGTACAGCTGGGCCTCGACCCGGTCGAGTCTGAGAAGTGGGTCAAGGCGAACATGGTTCCGGTCTACCCGCTGGGCGTGAAGAAGGATCGGACCGAGGAGGAGCCGTGGGGCTTCGTCACGCGCCCGAGCTTCGACCCCCAGGCCGTGCTGGACCAGATCGGTGGCGAAACCGAGAAGGCGCCGAGATTCGCGACCGAATTCCCTGCGCACATCGCCGAGGAGGATGTCGCGATCAAGCTGGCCGGTGCGGGCGGCGACGGCGCCCAGACCGCGGCGCTCCTGCTGACCCGGGCGGCGCTGAACGAGGGCTTCGACTCCACCCATATTCCGAGCTACGGACCGGAGTCGCGGGGCGGCACGTCGTACGCCGACGTTCATATCGCCGAAGACGAAGTGCTCTCGCCGGCGGCTCCGGCGCCAGATATCCTCGTCGCGTTCAACGCGCCGAGCCTCGCGAAGTTCGGGCCGTCGGTGCGCGCGGGCGGGACCATCATCTACGACAGCACCGTGATCGACGAGGAGCCGAAGCTGGCCGATGGCGTGCGCGCGTTCGGCGTGCCGGTCACCCAGCTCGCGCTCGATCTCGGCCAGAAGCGAGTGAAGAACATCGTGGCACTCGGTGCGATGATGACCGTGACGCGCATCTTCCCCGAGGAGTCACTCCTGACCGCGATCCGCCAACACCTCCACGCGAAGTGCGCGCTGATACCGCTCAACGAGAAGGCCCTCGCTTGCGGCGTTCAGGCGGTCAAGCAGCTGCACCTGTAGCGGGTCGACCATCGGGCCGGGGCTTCGCGCCCCGGTCGCCGGCCTCCACGGTCAGCCGTGCCAGCTCCGCAGGATGTCCGCCTCGCGATCGCGCTCGGGCCGGAGCAGAGCGGCGCGACCGTCGCGGCCCTGCAGATGCACCTCGAGCGGCTCCTCCAGGCGATAGTGGGTGACCCAGTTCCCTGCTTCGACGACCGGCTGGGAGGTCAACCAGTCGACATCGAGGAGGTCCGTACCGAACTCCCGGATCGTCAGGTAGCCGATGCCGAGCGAGGTGATGTTGTGGAAGAAGTGGGTGCCCTGCGAGGGGGCGACGCTTCGGGTGCCGAAGGGCGTCTCGATGATCACGCGCGCCCCGGCGATGTCTGCCCATTGCACGGGGATGCCGAGACCCGGATCGCTGGTACCCCACCGACCGGGCCCAATGAGTACGTAGGGGATCTTGTCGCCTCTCAGCCGGGCGTTGATGGCGCTGACCTCGAGGGCCACCCCCGGCGTGGTCTTCGCGTGGAGGTCCTTCGCACCGATGTGGACCACATCGCGCACGCCCTGGACGAGCCCATCGCCGAGGGCCTGATCGGAGCGACAGAAGATGCGCTCGGCAGCGACCTCGTCGAGGTCGACGGCGCTCTCGCCGTGATACTGCGAGGCCATGTGACGGGCCTGAAGCAAGATGAGCTGCGGCGGTCGCCGGTTCTTGACGTGCCCGATGCGTCCCCAGTCGCCGGTGTCGACGGCGAACTCGATCTCGACCTCGCCGGCCATCGCGCGTCGCAACATGCGGAGCGTGTCGGCGAGCGCAGGAGCGAGGGGGAAGGCCTCCCACTTGAGGACGTTGTTGAACGTGACGACGCGCGGCCCGGGGCGGTTGATGTCATCGCGGATCACGTCATCGTGCGGGTCGTAGACGCTGGCCGAGGCCTTGAGCATTCCGTCGGCCTCGGCGGTGGCGAGGTCGACCCAGACGAGGTTCGACTCGCAGCCCGCGTGGAAGTCGAGCGGCGCCGACAGGTCGAGGACGCGCACGCGGCTCTGCGAGTTGGCGACGAAGTCGCGCACGGTGAGATAGGGCGGCGTGCTCGCCGGCTGCGCGGGTGAGAAGCGGAAGACGCGTCCGCCACCGACGACCTCGTGGCCGAATCCGGCAGCGATCATCGCCACCCCGTCCTCAGCGGCCTGCCCCTTCAGCGGGTAGTAATTGCGCGACTGCGCCACGCCGGCCATGTGCGGGTAGAACCGGTCTCCGCAGCGCCGACCGACGGCCTGCTGGAGCACGATTCCCATGCGCTCCTCCTCGACCGTCTGCGGCAGGCCGCGGAAATACGCACGGGACCCCTCGAAGTACGTCGATGCCCAGACCGCCTTGATCGCCCTGCACAGCTGCTCGAGGCGCACGGTCGGCGACGGGTCGATATTCGGGAGCATCCACGTGGCGTAGACGCCGGCGAAGGGCTGGAAGCGTGAATCCTCGAGCAGACTCGACGATCGCACCGCGATCGGGCCGTCGAACGCCTCGAGGTTCCTGCCCAGGTCGGCGATCAGCTCGTCCGGAAGGGGCTGCTGCACGAACCAGCGCAGGATCTCCTCGTCGCTGCCGTGCTCGAGGAGTGGCGGTGGTGGCTCGGAGCGGACGAGGAACTTCTCGAACTCACCGGTGCCGATGATCGCGGTCCGGGGGACGCAGATCTCGAGCCCGGCGAACCGCTCGCCGAGCTCGTGGTGTTCGATCAGGGCATGCAGGAAGGCGACGCCGCGACCCTTTCCGCCGAGCGATCCGCCGCCCAGGCGGACGAACTCACTGCCCTCGGTGTAGGCCGAGAAGTCGGCGATGCGGCCGCGTTGGTCGGCTTTGCGCGCCTCGTGGAGCAACCGGATGAGGTAGGCGCGCAACTCTCCGACGCCGTCGAACTCCTCGACCTTGCGCGGTTGCAGGCGCTTGGCGAGTCGGAACATTCCGCGCGCGTTCAGCCAGGTCGAAAAGTGGTTGGCTTCGGCGTGGTATCGGACGGACTCCTCGGGAACCTCGTCGAGCAAACGCTCCAGCTCCTTCAGGTCGACGGCGCGGGCCAGCACGGTGCCGTTGGGCAGCTTGAACTCGAACTCGCCGAAACCGAGCTCGAGCCGCAGAAACGCCCGCAGCGTCGCCATCAACTTGGCCGACGTCTTGTGGGCCCACCGGACCTCGAGCTCGTCGGCGCGGGGTTCGTGTCCGGCGTCGGCGGATTGCAGCAAGACGGGCAACCCCGGGTTGCTGCGCCTCAGGCGGTCGACGAGATCGAACCCGGCGCTCTGGATGACGCCGCCGCGGGGAAAATCGACGTCGGTGATCAGCGCCATCAGCTGATCGTGGTGGATCGCCGCGAGCGCGGTCGCCTCTTCCCACGAGGTCGCGAGCAGGATCTTGGGCCGCGAACGCATCCGCATGAAGCGGTGGAGCTCGTTCAGCCCCTCGGCGCTCATCGACTGGCTCTGCTGGAGAAGCTCGGCGTAGAGCAACGCGAGGAACGACGAATAGCGCTGGACCGAATCCTCGACGACGAGGATGACCTGGACACCGGCCGCGTCGGAGTCGTGCTCGGCGTTGGCCGCGTCCTCGATGATCTTGATGATCGCGACGAGGATCTGCGCGTCGCCGGTCCACAGGAAGACGCGATCGATGGCGTTGTGATCGATGCCGCCCGGGCAGTGCTGGATGTCGGCCTCGCCGAAGGTGAGCAGGACGATCGGCAGTCCGGGGTGGCGGGCCTTGAGAGCGCGGGCGAAGTCGCTGACGTTGCTGTCGCGCAACCCGACGCCGAGCAGCACCATGTCGAAGCGCCGCCAGGCGAGGGCGCGTAGCGCCTTCTTGGCGGTCTCGACCTGGGTGATGCGCGGCGGCGCGCTCAGGCTGAGGGCGGCGAACCCGGACGACAGCCGCTCGGAGAGCTGACCGTCCTCGGAGAGAATGAAGGCGTCGTAGGCGGACGAGACCAGGAGGACCTCGTGCACCCGATGGGGCATGAGGTCGTAGAGGCCATGCTCTCGGGGGACCTGGAAGGCCTGGGTGTCCCTATTGACCATGGATTCTCCGCGATGTCGGTCTCGTTGGGCCCGGGCCGCCTCGGCTGACGGCGACCCGAGTCCGAGAGTACCCTACACCACGCCCTGATCCATCATCGCGTTGGCGACTTTGAGGAACCCGGCGATGTTCGCGCCGGTCACGTAGTCGATGTGATCGCCATCCTTGCCGTGCTCGGCGCACTGCTCGTGGATGTCGAGCATGATGCGGTGGAGGCGCGTGTCGACCTCTTCGCGAGACCAGTTGAGGTGCATCGCGTTCTGGGTCATCTCGAGCCCGCTCGTCGCGACGCCGCCGGCGTTGGCCGCCTTGCCGGGGCCGTAGAGGATGCGCGCCTCGCGGAACACGTCGACGCCCTCGGCGACCGTGGGCATGTTGGCGCCTTCGGAGACGCAGACGCAGCCGTTGCGTACGAGCAGGGCCGCCTCGCTGGCGTTGATCTCGTTCTGGGTCGCCGACGGGAAGGCGACGTCGCACGGGATCTCCCAGGGGCGCGTGCCTTCGGTGTAGGTGGCGCCGGGGAACTTGTCGGCGTACTCGCGGATGCGACCGCGGCGGACGTTCTTGAGGTCCATGACCCAGGCGAGCTTCTCGGCGTCGACGCCCTCGGGATCGTGGATGGTCCCGGAGGAGTCGGAGAGCGAGATGCACTTGCCGCCGAACTCGTTGACCTTCTCCACCGTGTACTGGGCGACGTTGCCGCTGCCGCTGACGAGGCAGGTTCGGCCCTCGAGGCTGCTGCCGCGGGTGCCGAGCATCGCTTGGGCGAAGTAGACCGCGCCGTAGCCGGTCGCCTCGGGACGGATCAGCGAGCCGCCCCACGCGAGCCCCTTGCCTGTCAGCACACCCGTGAACTCGTTGCGGAGCTTCTTGTACATGCCGAAGAGGTAGCCGATCTCCCGACCACCGACGCCGATATCACCGGCGGGGACGTCGGTCTCCGCGCCGATGTGCCGGGACAGCTCGGCCATGAACGACTGGCAGAAGCGCATGACCTCGTTGTCGCTCTTGCCCTTCGGATCGAAGTCGCTGCCGCCCTTGCCGCCGCCCATCGGCAACGTCGTGAGCGCGTTCTTGAACACCTGCTCGAAGGCCAGGAACTTCAGGATTCCGAGGTTCACGCTCGGGTGGAAGCGCAGGCCGCCCTTGTAGGGCCCGATGGCGCTGTTCATCTCCACCCGGAATCCCCGGTTCACCTGCACGTCGCCCCGGTCGTCGACCCAGGGCGCCCGGAACATGATCACCCGCTCGGGCTCGACCATGCGCTCCAGGACACGTGTGCTCCGATAGGCCGGAGTGGCATCGATCAGCGGCATCACCGATTCCACGACCTCACGTACCGCCTGATGGAACTCGGGCTGGGCCGGGTTCTTGGCGACGACATCGTTCATGAATGCATCGATCGGGCTTGCCATGGGAAGACCTCGGAATTCGTGAAGAAGCAGGCGCTCGCGGTGTCGGACGCGGCATGCGACCCGTTGCAAGGCTCATTTTCTATTGCACATCGCGCTGCGAGGGGAAACCGTTGCGAGAAGGGGGGCGACGCATTCTTGGCGGTGGGGCTCTTGAGCCCCGCGTCTGCCGCCGATATCGTGGCCCCACACCCTGGACTGACGCCGCGTACGTCGCGGCGTGACCGCGCGCCCGTCGTGCGCGCGAGGCGCGGTGCTGTTATAGTCCGGCCATCGCGTTCTCGCCGTGCTGGAGTCCGTGCGATCCAGAGCCCAGACAGTGTTGATGGTCGCGGCGGTCTTCGCGGCCTGCGACGGACCGACCGCGACACTCTACGTCGAGGACGCCGCGAGCTTCCTCGCCGACGCCGACATCAGCGTCGCCGAGCCCGAAGACACCGCCGCACCCCGAGACCGCGGGCGCCTCGAGCGGGACACGGAGACCGATCCGGACCCGGAGGACACGCGCTCGCCGGACGTTCCGTCGCCGGACGCGGACGCGGACCCGGATCCGGACCCGGCGACCGACACCGGTCGTCCCGACGCTCCGATCGACCCCGAGGATGCCTCGGATCTGGACCCGGCGTGCATCGATTATCCGGCCACCTTGGAGTTCGGTGCTCGCATCGTCGGCCGGGACCACGAGGAGGTCCTTCTGGTGCGCAACTGCGGCGGGTTCGAGGCCCGGAACCTGGTCATCGAGTCGATGATCTTCGTCAACGACGACGTGATCACCTCGGCGCCGGAGTTCACCTTCATCGAACCGCCGGACTTCCCTTTCTCGATGGGACCGCGCCAGACCTGGGCGTTCAACATCGGCTACCTGCCGACGGCGGAGGGCGAGCACTCGGCGGTGATTCGGATGCAGACGAACGTCCCGGACGGCGCAACACTCGACGTCGCGGTGAGCGGTTCCGCGTTCTGAGTCGCCCGGCGAGCCCACGAAACTGAAAGGCCGCGCGGCGTCGTAATGCCGCGCGGCCTCCAGGCTCGGCTCCCAGGGTGCGCTCCAGAATGGAAAGGAAGCCGAAACCGCATCGGGCGAGTCGCCCGAAATCGAGTCAATCGAGGATCAGGGGTCGTACTCCTGGCACCAGCCGAAGTCGCAGAAGAGCCCGGGCTCGCAGTCGTCGTCGCGCTCGCAGTCGAACTCGGGGAAGAAGAAGCAGCCGCCGTAGACGCATTCCTGGTTCGTCGGGCACGCGTCGTCGGAGATGCAGCCGCCCGGGTTCCAGCAGAAGCGGTTCACGCAGGTGAGGCCGAAGAGGCAGTCGTCTTCCGACTCGCAGTAGGTGCCGGGGATGCACCGCGAGCCGGTGCAGATGAACATGTCGCCGCAGTCGCTGTGGGTCTCGCACTCGTAGGGCTGGCATGCGAAGGCGTCGCAACGGGTGCCCTCGGGGCAGTCGCGGTCGTTCAGGCAGTCGGGAGCGGCGACGCAGATGCCGACCTCGTCTGCGCAGATGTTGCCCTCGGGGCAGTCGACGTCGCCCTCGCACTCGACGATCGACACGCACCGGTTGAGCAGGCAGAGCCGGTCGTCGCCGGGGCAGTCGTCGTCGGACTCGCAGAAGTCGCGGGGCACGCACTCGGTCGTCGGCCGGTTGCAGAACTCGTCGGGCTCGCAGTCGGCGTCTTCGCGGCAATCGCCGATCGGGAAGCAGCGGTTCGCGACGCATTGCTCGCCGTCGGGGCAGTCGTCGTCCACGCGGCACGTGCCGACGAACTCGCAGAACCCGGGGGGCGTGCAGAGGTGCGCGGGCGGGCACTCGTCGATGTCGACACACTCGATCTCGAGCGCGCACGCTCCGTCGTCGCACACCGCGAGCTCGCCGGGGCAGTCGTCGTCGTCGTCGCACTCCGGCGCGTAGACGCAGCGACCCTCGTCGCAGTGATGCGCTGCGCCGCAGTCGCCGTCTTCGTCACACTCGCCCTCGACGCAGCGTCCGAAGTCGCAGACGTCGCCGCCCGGACAATCGCGGTCGGAGAAGCAGATGCCGAACCACTCGCACACGCCGCCCTCTGCGCAGACGAAGCCGGGGGCGCAGTCGACATCGGATCTGCACTCCGGGATCGGCATGCACCGGCCGAGGTTGCACTCCTCGCCGTCGGGGCAGTCGATGTCGCGCTCGCAGGTACCGAAGGGCAGGGGGAAGCAGGCTCCGGCGACGCATTGCTCCCGCCGCGGACAGTCGCTCGACGACTCGCAGCCGTCGGGGACGATACAACGCCCGTCGATGCACTCACCGCCATCGAGGAACGCACACTGCTCGTCGAAGACGCAGATCCACGGCGGCCAGCAGGCCCCTTCGTAGCAGCGCCACAGCAACGGGCATCGGTCGTCGTCGGTACAGACCAGCGGCACGCAGTTGCCCCACTCGCAGCGGTGGTCGTCGGGGCACTCCTCGTCGATCGCGCACTCCGGCAAGGGGTTGCACGCCCCGCGCTGGCAATAGGTGCCGGCCTCGCAGTCTTCGTCGCCCGTGCACGGCTCCCAGCTCATGCAGGCGCCGTCGACACAGATTCCGTAGGGAGCGCAGTCGACGCTGTCCTCGCACTCGCGCTCGGGAATGCACTCCCGCGTCGAGAAGCGGCAGATCTCTCCGTCGTCGCAGTCGTCGTCGTGGTCGCAGCCGGTGAGCTCCTCGCAGGTTCCGGCGGCGCATTGCTCGTCGTCGTCACAATCGTCGTCGGTGAAGCAATCCGGCGCGACGCACTCGCCGCCCACGCACGCCCATGCGGCCGGGCAGTCGGAGCTGAACGTGCACTCGTCGGCTACCTCGACGCATCGCTGTCGCTCGCAGGCCTCTCCCGGTGCGCAGTCGGTGTCGTCGGTGCACTCGGGCACGAAGGCGCAGGCGCCGTCGACGCACGTCCGACCCGCCGGGCAGTCTCCGTCGCCGGTGCACCCGCCACGCGGGACGCAGGCGCCGTCTTCGCAGATCTCGCCGACCGGGCATTGGAGGTCGGTGAAGCACTCGAACGGGGCCTCGACGCAGGAGCCGTCGACGCACATCATCCCCGCTCCGCACTCCAACGGCGACCGACACTCGGGCGCGGGGTTGCAGAACCCGAGATTGCATTCCTCGCCGTCGGCGCAATCGACGTCGCGCTCGCACTCGGGTGGGGGCAGCGGGACGCACAGCCCGGAGATGCATGTCTCCTCGGGCGCGCAGTCGAGGTCGCCCGTGCACCCGTCGACCTCCTGGCAGATGCGCTGTACGCAGCTCAGGCCGAAGGGACAGGTCGACGAGTCTTCGCACGGGATCGGCGGCCAGCATTGTCCGCCGCGGCACGCCCAACCCGCCGCGCACTCGTCGTCGGTCGCACAGGTGATCGGCTGACAGGAGCCGAAATCGCAGCGCTCGTGGTCGGCACAATCCTCGTCCTCGAAGCAATCCGGGATGACGTTGCAGGTGCCGCCCGGGCCGCAGAAGGTCCCCGGCGGGCAATCGCGGTCGCTCCCGCAGCTCTCGAAGAACTCGCAGACGCCGCCGAAGCACGCGCCGCCGGGGCAGTCGGCGTCGTCTTCGCATTCGAGTTCGTCGACGCAGCTCCGGGTCATGAATGCGCAGTGCTGCCCCGCGGGGCAGTCGGCGTCGTCTTCGCATTCAGGCTCCGGCACGCACCGATCTTCGAAGCATTGGAAGCCGGATGGACACTCGGGATCGGCGCCGCAACCCTCGCTGATGCAAGCTCCGGCGACGCACACGAGTCCGTCGTCGCAGTCCGTGTCGTCGACGCACGAAGGCAGCGTCATGCACGCGCCGTCGGAGCAGATGGAGAACATCGGACAGTCGGCGTTGGTCGTGCAGCCGGACCCACCGTCAGCGCCAGTGTCGTCGGTCGCGTCCGTTGCGTCGGGCACGTCGGTCGTGTCCGGGTCCACGCCGACGATCGCGACGCAGCTTCCGTCTTCACACGCGAACCCGTCGCCGCAATCATCGGCGGTAGAGCAATCGGCTCCGACCGCGGTTTCGTTGGTGCCGCAAGCGGCAGCGAACGCGGACAGTAGAATCGTGAGCGTCCAGCGAGCTTTCACGGAGTGCCTCCGGGTTGCCCCGCGTCAGGGTGCCGTTCGGTTCCTAACGACGAGGACTGGGGGGGGGAGTCTGCAACGATCGGGCCAACGCGCCCCGCTCGGGGCTCGCTGGCATTTTGTCGAATTGTGATAGGGGGTTCTGGCCGGCAGGGTCTCGCCGTGAGCCGCCGATGAGACGCCGTCAATCGACTGACGGCGGCCGATCGGACGACCGGACGAGCCAACGGGAGTAGCGGTCGGCGAACGCTGCTTGGGCGGTATCGAAGTCTTCCTCGAACGGGCCGAGAGCGTCGCAGCACCGCACCCCCGAGGCCCCAAACTCATTCTACACCCAGCGGCGGAAGAAGTAGGGCTCCACGACGTCGAGGCCGGCTTGTCGACGGACGGCCGGCGCGCGAGAACCCTCATGTTCGGCCCCCTCGACCGCGGTGATCGCTTCGGCCAGCTCGTCGAGTCCCTCGCCGGTGGTCGCGCTGGTCCGGAAGATCGGCGCGCGCCCATGGACCCCGTCGACGGGTCGCGCAAAGCGCAGGCTCGCGCGCAGCGCGTGGTAGCTCCGCCGCGCAGCCTCCACCTGGTCGCACTTGTTGAGCACGAAGGCGTCCGGGATCTCCATGATCCCCGCCTTCATGAACTGGATCTGGTCGCCGGCCAACGGTTGCAGCACCAGGAACACGCGCTCGGCGACGTGGCGGACCTCGACCTCGCTCTGCCCGATGCCCACGGTCTCGATCAGCACGTGATCGAAGAGCGGCTCCAGCACGCGACACACCTGGAACGTGTGCCGCCCGAGCCCGCCGAGCTCCCGGTCCGACGATTGGCTGCGGAAGAAGAGGCGCGATTCGTCGGCAGGGAATCGGACCCGCGTCCGGTCTCCCAGCAGGGCCCCGCCGGAGACGACACTGGTGGGATCGACCGCGAGCACCGCCACCTTGAGGGAGTCGTCCGCAGCGATCATGCGGGTCGCCAACTCGCCGACGAGGGTCGACTTCCCGGCCCCCGGTGTCCCGGTGATGCCAGTGAATCGGGCGCGCTTTCGCTCCGGCGCTGTCCGCAGCACCGACAGTGCCTCCCGCCGCCGTTCCCCAGCGTCGGGTCGGCTGTCCTCGAAGGTCGAGATCAGCCTCGCGGTCGCGAAGAGCTCGCCGGTCAAAGCCCGGCGCGCCAGCTCAGCGGGGGTGTTGGCCATGAGCCTACGATCGTGGACCAGCGCGTCGGCTGCAAGTCTGGGGGCCCCGACCCGTGCCCCACGTCAGCGTTGGAGACGCAGCCGTCCCCCGCTTGCGGGGGACAGCGTAGCGAAGCGAAGCAAGGGGGGTAGCCTCAGTCTACCGCTGACGTGGGGCGAGGGTGGCCGTTGACGTTGGGGCGGGTGCGCCGCCGTTGACTGCCCGTGGTTCGCAGACTGCGGCTCCCCCCTCCGCCCGCCGTTGGCGGGCACCTCCCCGCGAGCGGGGAGGGGCTGTGTGACCCACGTCAGTGGTAGAGACACAGTCGTCCCCCGCTCGCGGGGGACAGCGGAGCGAAGCGGAGCAGGGGGGGAGCCTCAGTCTACCGCTGCCGTGGGCGGGCGCCGCCTTCGATGACGTCCATGATCCGGTCCATCACGTCTGCCAGTGCGTAGTCGGCAGGCGTAAAGATCGCGCGGACGCCGAGCGCTTCGAGCGCTTCGAAGTCGTCCTTGGGCACGATGCCGCCGAAGATCACCGGGATCTCGTCCCGGGCGCCCGCCGCGTCGAGCTGGGCCATCAGCTGATCGGCGAGCTCCAGGTGCGACCCGCT
>PVBE010569736.1_pt1 | contig 13563 bp, 8 predicted proteins | sample 1631181 | NCBI WGS metagenome assembly PVBE01 (sample SAMN08397723, study PRJNA350692) | Marine metagenome, whole genome shotgun sequencing project. | isolation source: water | place: Pacific Ocean | collected 2012-04 | reverse complement strand
TCTGCAGGATCGGAATGGGCCATCTGGCATCTGGTTCTCAGGCTAGGGAATCCACGATGTGCAGCAAGGAAACCTTTTATTCTACCATTCCAGGGATGATGAACTGGTAGCGAAGACCTCCGTCTCCATACCCATCTCCTGGAGCATCCGAACGAAGAGGTTGCAGAGAGGAGTGTTCTCATCCCTTCGATGCGCCACGTAGCCTCCGTGATTCAATCCCCCACCGGCGAGGATGATGGGATTGTTGCGGGGGTCGTGTGCGGCGGCGTTTCCGAGATTGCTTCCGAGAACCGTCATAGTGTGATCGAGAAGCGTTGCGCCCGCTTCACGCTGCTCCTTCATGCGACGCATCAGGCCATCGAAACATCCGAGAATGGCTCGCTCGATCTTCATGAGTTGCCCGATCTTCTCCAGGTCGCGCCCGTGATGGGAAAGGTTGTGATGTTCCGAGGCCACGCCATTCACCCGTGGAATTCCGTGATTGTTCTGGATGACGATGCTGATGACCCGGGAGGAATCCGTCTGGATGATGAGCGGCACGAGTTGAAAGAGCAGTTCGATACGACCAACGAGATCAGCCTTGTCGGAGATGTCCTCGGGGATCGATGCACCGACCTTCGGTTTGGGACGGTCGATCCATACCCCGGCTTCGGAGAGATCACGCTCGGCCTCGCGAACGGCCTCGAAGTAAGCGTCGAGCCTGTCCCGGTCGCCGGGCGAAGCCTTGCGCAGCAACCGGCCCCGCTGGTCACCAAGGGAATCAAGGATACTGCTTCCGTCGCTCAGCTTCTGCTTTTCCCGGGCCACCTCATTAGGTTTTCCCTGCAGAAACAATCTCGTGAATACCTCCGAAGGTCGATCCATCGCTGGAATCATGACGCCATTCTCGGTGTAGGACTGACTCATCGGTCCATCACTGCTCAGCGAGAGCGAGGGAAAACGGGTCACGTAACCGAGTTGCCTCGCCGCAAACTGGTCGACCGAGATTGAGTTTCGGAACCCGTCCCGCCCCGGATTGCGAGCCGCGCTCAACCAGGTCATCTCACACTGGTGTTCGCCACCCTGATCGGGATGAGACAAGCCGGAGAAAACGGTCAGATCATCGCGGTGCTCCTTCAACAGAGAGAGATACTCTGAGGCCACGTAGTCCGGACCAGACTTCGCGGGATAAAAGGCGGGCGAATAGAACCCGAGCGTATTGCAGATGAAGAGCGCCCGCTTCGGGAGGGACTCGGCGGGCTTCCCGGAACCTTCCAGCCAGGGCAGAGCCAGCGAGATCCCAGAGGCTTTGAGAAAGGTGCGGCGGTTCAAGGTCGACGAGTGCATGGTTAAATACGGAAAACTACTTGTTACGAAACATCTCGCTCTGCGCCACGGAATGGATCATCGCGCGCAGTCCATAGCCATCGCGACGTGCCGCTTCGAGGATTTCATCACGTTCCTCGCGATCGGCGAACTGGATCTCAGCGCCGGTCGCATAAGCGATCAACTGGTTGAGGATATGCCGGGCGATTTGTTCCTCCTTCTTCAGGAGAAGCCTCTTGAAGTCCCGGATCCCCGCGAATCTCTCGCCCCCCGCCGTCGTTCCAGAAGCGTCGACCCGAGGCCCCAGCCGGTATTCGCGGACAGCCCGCCCGAAGAGCTTTGTCGTGGGCCTGTCACCCTTGCCGGTAGATCGGTACCGGGTCCGAAAACCTCCAATGGGATTAAAACTCTCCAGGGCGAATCCCGGCGGATCGATCTCACGGTGACATCGGTTACAACTTTCCACACTACGGTGCGCGGCGAGTTCCTCGCGGATCGTAGTGGTGCCCCGGGTGTCGGGCTCGACCGCGCCCGCGTCCGGCGGAGGCGGACTCGGCGGTGTGCCGAGCAAGTTTGCGAGAACGAATCTCCCCCGCGGAACGGGCGAAGTATTGGTGCCATTGGCCGTCACCTTGAGAATGCTTGCCTGGGTGAGCAGACCGCCTCGGGGACTGTCCGCAGGAAGCTTTACCTTCCGGAACTCGAGCCCCTCAACACCAGGAATCCCGTAGTGCTCGGCGAGACGGCGATTCAGAAAGGTGAAGTCCGAGTCGATGAACTCCCGCACGCCACGGTCGTCCCAGATCAATTCGGAGAAGAATCGGCGGGTTTCCTCCAGCATGGACTGACGCAAAACATCGCCCCACTCGGGATAGAGTTTCTCGTCGGGCGTCGTGGCGTCGATGTCCTCGAGTTCGAGCCATTGATCGAGAAAATCCTCCACGAAGCGCTGTGACTTCTCGTCGTCGAGCATGCGGTCGACTTCCGAGGCAAGAACGGCGCTCTCGGACAGCTTGCCTTCGGCGGCGAGGAGGAAGAGCTGATCGTCCGGCAGACTCTTCCAGAGAAAATAAGAGAGACGGGTCGCCAGCGCGTAATCGTTCAGCCGGCCGGGCTCCGCCTGATGATAGAGAAACTCCGGCGAGCTGAAGATGGCGCGCAGGACGACTCGAAGGGCCTCTTCAAAGCCGCGGCCTTCTTTCAACACGGAAACGGCGAGCGTCGCCAATTTTTCGGTTTCGCCATCGCGGAGCGGGCGCCGCAAAACGCGCGGACCGATCCGGCTCACCACATCGCTAATCCGGGTCATGGGCCTTTCCCCGAGAACGATCGTGTGCTTGCCGTTCTGGCCGACCCGAAACTCAACGTCGCCGAGGAGATCGCGAGTTCGCTCGGGCGGCCATTGTTTTTCGAGAGGTCCCTCCAGCGTCAAACGGCGAATGGCGACTCCTTCGCCGGGATATTTGCGCGCGCCGACCATGAATACATTCTTTCCCTGCGGGGTCGCGTCGAGATCCGACGGGGCGAGAAAGAAGAAATCGCCGGGCTTGAAGTAGTGTTCGATTTCGACCTGCCGCGGCTTTCCTGGATCGAGTTGCCAGCTGCCGATCAGTTCCCTTTTAGCGGCGCGATCGTTTGCGCGGTAGAGGCAGAAGGTCACCGGGGTTTTCGCCTGGTAGGCGTACGCTTTCGCCACGATGCGATAGCGGCCAGCGACGGGAAACCGGATGCCCATGTTGTTCGATTGATTCGTGTGCGGACTCCGTTGCGGGCGGTTGTCGAAAAGCACGAAGGCGTCGTCCGCACGCAGGACCGTGTTGCCGCCCCGTCGAAGCTCCCTCTTGAACCACATCTGCACGTATGAATTGTTCCGATAGTCAATCAGCCGGGGTTTCATGCTGGGTCGCCGTCCCAGTTCGATCGCCTCATCGATCGCCGCGTCCGCTGCCGCAAGATAGCTGCGGATGTGCACCGGGGAAATGCCTTGATCCGCAGCGATCGTGTCGAAGGTGGAGGAAGTGTTTTCCGGAGGCAGCTTCGAGGCGATGTCACCGCCGATGCCGAGCAGGTCGTGCATTGTGTATTCGTATTCGATCCGCGTCAGGCGCCGCGCCGGCGCGCGACCGTCCGTCTTCTGTTTCACCAAACTCGTGTCCCGAAGATGTCGATGCAGCGAAGCGAGCGCTGCCTTCTTCTGGCTCTGGTCCGGACGCGGTTTCTTCGCGGGAGGCATCTCCCCGGATGCGACCATGTCGAACACCTTCTCCCACGTTCGATAGGCATCCGCATCGGCAAGGTCGAATGCGAGATCCTCGAAATTCAACGCCGTCTTCGTTGCACTGTCATGACACTCGATGCAGGAAGCCTCAATCAACGGATCCACTGCATCCTTGAAAGCCTGTCCATGAGTTGGCAGGGCGAAGAGCGGGATGATGGTCAGGATTTTCATGAGGAGTGCTCGTTCTTACTCCGCGCCCGCGGTCGGAATTCGGAAAGAAATTTCCAGGTTTTTTGGATTTTGTCTGTTCGGGTGAGAGATTTTAATTCGGAGGCATGCATGTCGGATTCCTCTCACATTGAGTGCCGGTCTTCGCTGACGATCTTCCCGTCGATCACGTGGACAACTCTCTGGGTGTAGTCGAAGAATTCGGGGTTGTGGGTGACCATCACGATGGTGGAGCCCTCCGCGTGCAGGCTGGTCAGCAGTTCCATGACTGCTTCGCCGTTCTTGGAATCGAGGTTTCCGGTGGGCTCGTCGGCGAGGAGAGTCACGGGATCTCCGGCCAGGGCTCTGGCCACCGCGACGCGCTGCTGCTGCCCACCCGAGAGCTGGGAGGGGTAGTGTTTCATGCGATGCGACATGTCTACTTTCTCAAGGGCGGCGGCCACGCGGTCCTTGCGCTCATGGGGAGGCATGCCGCGGTATTTCAGGGGCAAATCGACATTTTCGGCCACGGTGAGATCTCCGATCAGGTTGAAGCTCTGAAAGATGAAGCCGATCTCCCGATTGCGAATGCGGGCCCGCTCGGAGAACGATAGGTTTTCCACATGATTTCCATCCAGGAAATACTCTCCACTGGTCGGCGTGTCCAAGAGGCCCAACAAGGACAACAAGGTCGACTTGCCGCACCCGGAGGGCCCCGAAATCGACAGGAACTCGCCCTTGCTGACTCCGAGATCGATCCCGGCCAAGGCATGGGTTTCTACGTCGTCGGTATGGAACACCTTCGTGAGACCGCTCAGCTGAATGATTGGTTTGCCGGTCATTTCAGTTTGAGTTTGTCGTTGTCATCGTAGGACGACATATCCGACATCACCACCTCGTCACCGGGTTCGAGGCCCTTCACCACTTCGATGGTGGTGACCGAGGCCCGCCCGAAGGTGACCGGGACGCGCACCGCGAACTCGCCGTCGACGAGCTTGAAAAGCCCGACCGTGGAATGCTCCTGCCCCTGGACGGGGCGCCCGACGTAGATGACATCCGACAGGCGTTCCAACTCGATCACACCGTCGATGCTCAGGTCCGGCCGCGCACCGTCGGGCAGGTCACCGCTCAGTTCCACATCCACGGTCACCGTTCCGGCCACGACCGACGGATCGACGCGGGAAACCTTCCCTTGAATGCTCCCATTGCGGGTGTCGATGGTGGCGGGCAGGCCGATGACAACATCCTTGGCCTGGGTTTCGGCAATTTTGATGCGTGCCATGAGTTTGCTGGGCTCCACGATCTCTGCCAGGACGGCTCCCGGTCCAACGCGTTCACCGACCTCCATGGTGCGGCCGGGAACGGGCCCGATCTGCTGCACCACGCCACTGATTCCGGCGCGGACGATGAGGGAGTCGACCTCGTCCTTCTTCAGTTTCAGGGCGGCTTCCAGCTTGGTGATGTCGCTCTGCTGCACCGCCAACTGTGCAGCCGCCGATTCATCGGCAGCATCGAGACTCTTGTTTTCCAGTTCCAGTCGACGCTCCAAGTTGGTTGCCAGGGCCTGCGATTTGTTCATCGTCAGTTCCGGAATGAACTTTTTCTCGGCAAGCCTTTTGTCGGCCTCCGCGTCTGCCTTCGCAAAATTGAGCTGGGAGGCGAGTTCCGCAATTTTCACTTCCAGGGCGAGACGGGATTCTTCGAGTCGCACTTTGAGCAGGCTCAGTTTCGCCTGCGCGCTCTTCAGTTGAAACTCCAGTTCAAAGGCTTGTTGTTTCAACGGCGGATTGCTCAATTCGAGGAGGATGGTGTCCGGTTCCACGATGGCCCCGGGCAGGGTTTCGATTCGAACTACTCTTCCGCCAACCTCGGTCGGAACGACGAGGATGTCCTCGGGAAGAAGGGTCCCGTTTCCGCGCACCTGCCGGATCATCTCGCCGCGTTCCACCGTATCCAACCAGATCGTCCCACGCTCAATGGTGGGGACTGCCGGTTCCAGGCGGAGAACAAATACGGTCACTGCGAGCGCCACGAGGACGGCCGCTCCCATCATGATGAGTCGCCGGCGCTTTCGCCGAGCGGCAAGTTCAGGTCTTGAGATGTCCATCGTTACTTGGTTGCAATTCTGTTCAGGGAAAGGTTGGGCCCTCGTTCTAGTCGCTGCGCAGGCACACCGCCGGACTCACGCGCATGGCGCGCAAGGCAGGTACCATGGTCGCGGCGATCCCAACCACTGTGAGGACCGCGGCGACCGTGAGAAAGGTCGGAAGGTCGGCGGAGTTGACATTGTAGAGCAGGCTCGAGAGCACGCGAGTCAGCGTCAGGGCCCCGAGGAGGCCGATGATCACCCCTGTCAGGGTGAGCCGCAGTCCCTGTTTGAGGATCATTCCCAGAAGGTTTGCGCGCTGAGCGCCGAGGGCGAGGCGGATGCCCATTTCATTGGTGCGCTGCGCCACGGAGTAGGAAATGACTCCGTAGATTCCGATACTGGCAAGGATCAGGGCCGCAATGGCAAACATGCTGACCAGGAGGGACCGAAAACGATCCATGGCGGTGCTGAAGTCGAGGTAGGCCTGCATGGTCCGGAACTGGTTGAGCGGTTGATCGGGGTTCAAGGCGCGCACTTTCCGGGTGACCACCGGAGCAAGGGCCAGGGGATCCGCCTTGGCGCGAACTGTTAGAAAGACCGACTGGGCATCCGGTCCCTGCCATTGGGCGTAGGGCATGTTGACTTCAGGTTCCGGCTCCCGCGTGAGCCCGGCATTCTTGTGGTTGGCGAAGATTCCGACGATGCGCCAGTCCCGGCCGTAGTACTTGAGGTGTTTCCCGAGCGCGTCCTCCCCTTCGAAAGCCGAATCTGCAAGGGCCTCGTTGATCATCATGACGCGTTCGGATCCCCAGGTGTCGCGCTCGCTCAGAGGACGACCGCGCACGATTGGAATGCCGTAGGTCTTGTGGTGATCCGGAGTCACGGACCGGAGACCGGCACGGGGCCGTTGGTTGGGCAGGGGCGGCGGCCTGTCGGATCGGGAATAGGTATAGGGCCACCCTTTCTGAGTGGCCAGGACGGACACCGCGGAGACCGACTCGACCCCCGGGGTTGCTCTCATCTCATCCATGAGACGGCGCAGGAAGGCCACCCGATTCACGCGCTTCGGATAAGCCGCTCCAGTCATGGTCACTTCAACGGCAAGCAACTCATCGGCATCGATGCCGGGATCGATTTTCTGCATCGCAGCAAAGCTCTGGATCAGGAGGGCGGCTCCGATCAGGAGGACCAGTGCGAGCGAAACCTGGAGGACCGAGAATCCATTTCTAATGTAGTGGTGTGAGGGGTCGCCGGTCTGCCGGTTTGCGCCCGTGCGCATGGCATCCATGAGGTTCGGCCGCGAGGATTGCAGGGCTGGAGCAAACCCGAAGAGCACGCCCGTCACCAGAGACAGCAGCACGGTGAAGGCCAGCACGGTCCACGCGATTCCAACATCGCTCGCCCGCGGGATCGCGCCGGCATTGAATTTGAGGACGAGTTCCAGTCCGAGCCACGCCAGGAAGACTCCGGCAATCCCGCCGGCGATGGACAAGACCGCACTTTCGGTGAGCAGTTGCTTGATCAGGTCCCACCGCCGGGCACCCAGGGCGGCGCGGACCGACATTTCCCGTTGCCGGGTCAGGGCGCGCGAGAGCAGGAGATTGGCGACATTAGCCACTGCGATGAGAAGCAGGAGGGCGACCGCGCCGGTGAACATCGTCAGGGAGGAGCGGACCCCGGAAACCACCGAATCGAGGAGTGGTTCCAGTTCGATGTGAGGGCCGATCTTGAGCGCGCCGTTGTGCAATTCGAGTCCTTTGAATTCGTCGTGGATGCGCCATTGAAGCACGTTCATCTCCGCTTTCGCCTCTGTGAGAGTCACGTCTTCTTTCAGGCGCGCAATGACGGACATGATGTCGCCCCCACGTCGGTGGACGGACGCGGGCATGTGTGCGATGGAAACCCACACGTCAGAGTTCGGGTAGCGGAACCCTTCCGGCATGACGCCGATGATCTCGTAGATGTGGCGACCGTGGTTCTCGAGGGCGATGGTCTGTCCGATAATGTCGGAGTCGCTGTCGAAATGCGTCGTCCACAGGCGATGGCTGATCACCACCACGCGACGCGAACTGGGAACCTCCTCCTCCGGAAGGAAGCTCCGGCCGAGCGTCGGTTGCAGCCCGAACACCTTGAAAAAGCCGTTCGAGACAAACCGGCCCTCCAGGCCATAGGCCTGCTCGCCGTCGGAGTAAATGAAGCTCCTTGTAATCGGCCCGCTGTGATTGGCCGCCAACCCGATCGCTTCGAAGACGGTATTCTCTGCCCGCCAGTCCATGAAGTTCGCGGGCGAGGTCTGGTCGTGATAGCCGTAGGAAAACCCTTCCTGGAGATCCCCTTCCCAAACAAGAACGATGCGATCCGAATCCGGATAGTCCAGCGGCTTGAGGAGCACTCCATTGACGATCGTAAACACGATCGTGGTCGCACCGACGCCGATCGCGAGGGTGAGAACCGCCACGGCCGTGAAACCGGGATTCTTGCGCAAGAGGCGGAAGGCGAGACGAAAGTTGTGCATGTTCAGGCGAATGCGCGGCTCATGCGCTGATCACATTCAACGTCCCTCCTGCTTCAGCTTCTTGACCCAGCTTCCGTCGGCGTTGATGAAGAGAACTCCCATGTCGCGCCAGAAACTGATGCGGGAAATGGTGTGGTTGACGAGGGCGCCGGTGAGGTCATTCTGCGAGTCGACGAGGTCGTTCTGTGACTCGACGAGGTCACGGGCGTCACCCCGCCCGAGTTCCATGAGAAGCTGTTGTTCTTCGAGGCGACGTTCCGCGAGTTTGACGCCGTGTTCGCTGATTTCGTATTGGCGGCGGGCCTGTTCGAGGTCGCGGATGTCGTTGTAGACTTGGAGTTTGATGCGGTCGGCCTCGAGACTGAGGTTGCGCCCGGATCGCTGGTGCGCGATCAGTGATTGGCGGAAGGCGTTTCGCTCCTGTTTTTTGTCCGGATCAAGATCGAGCTTGAGGCCGGCCGACCAGTCGTTGAGGCGCGGTTCGAGGTCACCGTTGACGGGATTGGTGCCGACCTTGACGGAGCTCACGAAGTCGACGCCGGGAAGGAGGTCGCGGGCGAAGACCTCGATACGGCGGGCGGTGTCCTCATTCCTGTCCCGGAAGTTCTTCAGATCGAGCCGGGTGTTGACGGCGACTCTGGCAGCATCCTCGCGGGAGAGGGAGGGGTTGATGATCTTGAGTTTTTTCAGTTCATCGTCATCGAGGACAATGCGGGAGTCGACGGACAGGCCGAGTTCGATTTTGAACTCATCGAGGCGTTGGAGATAGTTCTGGATGGCATTGATCCAGGCAAGTTCGCTACTCAGCGCGGCTTGGCGGAGTTTTCCCAGTTCGGATTGCTTGGCCCGATCCTCATCGACGAGGGCGCGTTCCCGTTCGACGCTGAGTTGGAGGCCCTGGTAACCAAGCCAGTTGTTCTGGGCCGCATCGCGGGCCTGGATGAGCTGGTAGTAACTGCTGGCGATGCGAACGACGAAATCCTTTCGGAAGCGCGCAAAGTTACGAAGGGAGTAGAGGACATCTCGTTCCGCCTGGGTGAGGGTCTCGGTGACCGTGAGGGTTCCTGCTCCGCGGAGGAGGGGTTGGCTCAGGGTGGTGACCAGAGAGGAGCCCTTGATGGTGCGGAGATCTCCGTTGACGAAGCGGAGGAAATCAACGGTGAGGTTGGAAGAAATTCGCCCGCCGGTTTTGAGCAACCAGTCAACGCCCGTACTGGCGCGAGCGGCAAAGGTGCGGTCGACGACGATATTGTTGACGCTTTGGCCGACCGCGGTCCGCGTCTCGCCAATGGTAGCAGAACCTCCGGCACCCAGGATCGGAGTGAATTCGTGCCGAGCGAAGGTGAGGTCGAGGGCCTGGGTATAGAGAGCCTCCTTGCGCTGGAGGTACTCGCGATTGTGGTGGACGGCGAGGGAGAGCGCGTCGGCGAGGGTAACGATGGTGGCGCCCATTTCCACCGCGGCGGCGTCACCCAGATATTCGTAGGTTTTCCTGGATTTGGGGAAGTGAGCGAGGGAAGGAGGTTGCGGGGGATCGATGGTAAAGTCCCGTTCCATGTTCGGGACCGCCGCGCCCTTGTGTTTGATGATCTGCGAGGTCTCGCGATCGGCGGACTCGAGGAAATGACTGCGAGCACAGGAGGAGAGGACCGCAATGGGGGGCAGCACCACTGCCATGAGTGCCGATAGCCTCGCAACCCGCTGAGGGCGGGGACGGAGACAAGTAAATTCAGGAAGGGCGTTCAAGGGGCATTGGGCTTGGAGTAGTGCGCAGAGATTAATCCGCACGAACTAGGGAAATTCGGATTATTTTCCTGAAATAATTGCTCAGAACAACATCCTCAGTGAAAGTCTGTCCATTGGCGGTCAGACCGATAGGCAGCGATGGTTATGGATCGGTTCATTTCAAATGCCATGCCTTAATTTTCTTTTTCATCCGGTTGACGACATCCGGATTCGCTCCGGCCCGGTCATTCTTTTCGTGCGGATCAGTTTTCAGATTATATAACCGGACGGGTGCCGTATCCCAGATGTGCAGATTCTTGTATCTCGTGGTGTCCTTTCCGTCATGGCGAACCAAAAGCTTCCAATTGCCTTCAATACACCAGAGATATTGGAGCGTGCTGTCGGGATCTCCCGGTGTCATATCCTGGATCGAATGCGTAACGCCGAATACAGGCCTTCGCTTGCGACGGGCCTCGGCGTTGAGCAAATTAATTCCCTGCAGATTCTCAGGCGCCTTCAGACCGGCAGCTGCAGCAATCGTCGGAAAGATGTCGATCGCATGGGCTGGCGCTCTCTGTGAGTTTATCTGCCGCACGTGGCCCGGCCAGGAAACCATGATGGGGGAGCGGATTCCATTTTCAAAAGGCGAGCCCTTGGAACGCAGGGCAAAACCCTTCCATAACTTCTGATTCGGGTCGCTTGCGTTCGTGCTCGCCGCCGCCCAACCGTTGTCACAGATGTAGATCACCATGGTGTTTTCAGTGAGGTTCTTTTTATCCAGATAGCCGAGTAACTGCCCGCAGGTCTCATCAAACCACTCACACATCGCGTAGTATTTTGCGACATCCTCGGCCTGTCCCGGCTTGGTGTATTTTTCCAACAAACGCTTGGGCGGATTGTGTGGCGTATGAGGAAGGAACGGTGCATACCACAGAAGGAACGGCTTTTTTTGTTTCGTGGCCTCGTCAATGAAATCAGTCACCGGCTTCATCGACCTCCGCCCTATTTTCAACCCCACATCGCCGTGCCTGCCTCCACGTTTCGGATCCCCGTGCGTCATGCCGTGCGTGAATCCGCCATCCTTATAAGATCCTTCCCACCATTTCCCCGACTGATGTGCCAGGTAGCCGTTTGACGTCAACATCTTGATGAAACTGGGATGTTTATGGAAAGCGGCCTTCATCGGCGCATCCAGTGTCGCGCGATCTTTTCCGCCATTCACACCTAGCTCGGTATCAAGAGGCGTGCGCCCTTTATCCAGTGCCGCACGTTTTTTGGCGGGATTCCCTACATCGTTGCCCGTAATGCCATGTTGAAACGGATAGAGTCCCGTAGCCAGTGAAGCAAGGGAGGGGCGACAAAGCGGCGCGGCAACATACCCACGTTCGAATACGAGACTACGGCTGGCCAACTTGTCGAGGTGAGGTGTCTTGATGTCGGGATGCCCCATGAAGCCATAGTCTGTCCATGCCTGGTCATCACTCAGGATAAAAACGATGTTGGGTCGTTGTGATGCAGCCGGCGCGAGATTGGGATCCAATTTTTTCAAAGCCTCCACATCGCCCTGCGTCCTGCACCACTCAGTGAGCTGCGTTTTGAGCGACTTGAGTAACTCGGCATGCTTCGGGTCGTCGGCGAGATTGTTCATCTCATAGGGATCCGCTTCCAGGTCATAGAGTTCATCGGCGGGGCGGTGCTCAAAGGCCTGAATCATCCGTTCGGCGAAGTCGTCGGTCTTTGCCTTTTCCTGCCAGGTTTTGTAATAAGCCCTAGGGCTAACACGTGGATCGTGAGTGCGGCAGCTCGTATTGAACAGACGGTCAGGTTCCAGATTAAAGATATAGCGATGCGTGGGAGTGCGGATGGTGCGCATCGGGTTGTTGTTGTGATTGTTTTCCGGCCCGTTGTTGTTGCCGGTGTGCGTGCCGAAAACCACATCGCGATGCTTTTGCGAACCGTCCTTCAGCACGGGCAGGAAACTCTTGCCATCCAGGCCCTCAGGAATGGACTCCCCAGCCGCTTCAAGAAAGGTGGGCAAGACATCTGCCAGGTTGATCATGGACTCGGTCTTGCTGCCCGGCTCGATGACGCCGGGCCAGGTCGCCAGGAAGGGAACACGCAGGCCGGTATCGTAAAGATTCCACTTGCCAAAGGGCAGGTGCGCGCCCTGATCGGTGGAAAACACAAGGAGCGTGTTTTTCTTGAGGTCCTCCCGGGCATCGAGCGCATCCAGAACTTTGCCGAGCTTTTCATCCATGACGGTCACATCCTGGTAGTAATCCGCCATAGCCAGGCGCGTCTCCGGCGTATCGACATAGTTCGGCGGCACCGGGATCTTCTCAGGGTCATAGATTTCGTTCTTCTGCCACGGCTGGTGCGGCTGCGAGCAGCCGATGTACATGAAGAGCGGTTTTTCGCCCTGGTATTTCCGGATGTATTCATCCGCCCTATCAACGTCCCCGACGCCTTGGGTGTATCGGTTGCTCCTGGGCGAACTGAGCCCCCAGCCCCCATGAAGGTAGCCACTCTTGCCCACGCTCACCGTGTGATAACCCGCTTCATTGAAATAACCCGACATGACTTTGATGTCGCGCGCGATCGGGGCGCCAAAGAAATCCGCCCCACAGCGATGCGGCATCAACCCGGTCGCCACCGTCGAGCGCGAAGGGGAACACGTTGGCGAGGCCGCATAGGCATGCATGAACTGCATGGACTCCTTCGCCAGGCGCGTCATGTTCGGCGTCTTAATATAGGGATTGCCGTAGGGCTCCGAATCCTGCCAGCCGTGATCATCGGTGAAAAAGAAAATGATATTAGGCTGGTTCGATTTGCCTTCGGAAGCGGCTGTTGCTTTCTCGTCTTCGGCGATCAGCGGGCTTGCCGTGAAGCAGGCGAGCAGCGCCATGGCGATGCAATAGCATGTGTTGCGTCGGTTCAACATAAGATTTCCTCTTTTAGTGGTTAGATAGTTACTTGGCTTTGATTTATTATTGATAGGAATTTGCTCTTCAACCGAACCTCGCCCCTCTCACCGATTGGGTCGGGTAGGGAGTCCAAAGGTCGTCGACGGTCCCCAACGAAAAGATGGTAGCCAAGAATAGAAGTAAGCGTCTGATTATGGGTAAGTAAGTTCATTTTCTCCTCCTCAAATCGGCCAGAGTTTGGTTTGTCCTTAGCCGTACACGAGGTCTCTTCTTCATGCGATTATTCCAAGTCTGCCTTGATCTCGACCGGCCCCAAAAGGCCGGAGGGGCGGAGTTTCCACCCGTCTTTGACCTTGATATTGGTCAGAGTGTAGCGGTCTTTCTGCTTCTTGCCGCGATCACCGATAAGACGGTTTTGCCAGGAGTTTGCCATGGTGACTTCTAGCGTGTTTCCGCCGCTCTTCAGCACTGTTCGAATACGCCCGCCAGAAGTCCGTCGAGACACTTTTCACCCCTTTCTTCTGGGCCTCACTGAGCGTATCCCACAGCTCATCACACGATTCTTCCGTCCGATCCTTCG
>PVBE011742777.1_pt1 | contig 13564 bp, 20 predicted proteins | sample 1631181 | NCBI WGS metagenome assembly PVBE01 (sample SAMN08397723, study PRJNA350692) | Marine metagenome, whole genome shotgun sequencing project. | isolation source: water | place: Pacific Ocean | collected 2012-04 | reverse complement strand
TTCGCTGTCCTACACGGGCAGCTTCTACATCGAACTTAACCTTCTCTACCGGTCCGTAAATGGCATCGATGTGAATAAGGTTTGGCTCGTTATTCTTTTTGTTGCGCTCTGCGGCAGGGCTGTAACCCACACCTTTTTCTACAGTGATCTCGATCTCCACGTCTCCACCCTTTTCGAGTGTAAGAATAACGTGTTCAGGATCAAGCACTTCTATATCAGAAGATGCCTGTAGATCTTTGGCGGTAAGCACCCCAGGGCCTTTGCCCTTGAGTGTAATTACCTCAATGTCTTTATTAAACTTACGAAGCTTAAGACCTTTGAGGTTCATAGCGATATCTACTACAGATTCGCCGACGCCTTTGATAGTGGTGTACTCGTGCGACACGCCTTGCATGCGCATAGAAGTTACTGCTGCTCCTGGAAGGCTAGAGAGCAATACGCGACGTAGCGCGTTACCGAGTGTCATTCCATAGCCCGGAGGGAGTGGACCGATGGTAAACACTTTGTGAGAGTCGTCTCCTGAGGAGTCATCACCTGCGTGAGCAGAGAATATTGGGAGACCGATTTCTTCCTGGATGATGTGCATAAGAGAGAAGGGAAGAGTGGAAGGTTAACGACGTGAGTAGAATTCAATGACTTGGCGCACGTCAATCGCTTGTTCAAAGTCATCAGCTTGCGGTACACCAGAAACTTCTGCACGAAGCTTACTGGCATCTACCTTAAGCCAAGAGGGCGGCATGTATTTTTCATGTGCCTCGAGAATAGGACTAAAGACTGGGGAAGTTTTGCTCCTTTCGCGCACCTCGATCACATCACCATCTTTCAGGCGGTATGAAGGAGAGGTAACACGAACACCGTTCACCAAGAAGATTCCATGGCTAGTAAACTGACGAGCCTGCAATCTGGTAAATGCGAATCCTGCTCTGTAGATAGTGTTATCGAGTCTGCGCTCCAAAAACTGGAGAATCATATCACCTGTCTGCTCTTTACAAGCAGCTGCCGCTTTGTACAAGCGAACAAATTGTCTCTCAGAAAGGCCAAACATATCACGAGCCTTCTGCTTTTCTAGAAGCTGCTTTCCATACTCAGATGGGCGCCTTCCACGTGCACGTGGATCCTTACCCGGTCCGTAGGGCTTTCTCTGGAGTATCTTGTCGTACTTATCAGAACCGTAGATGTTGGTTCCGTGTCTTCGACAGCGCTTTGCTTTTGGTCCAGTAAATTTCATAGGTTATACGCGACGGCGGCCGGGTGCCCGGCAACCACCATGGGGAATGGAAGTAGTATCGATAATTGCATCAAGGTTAAGTCCGCCTCCCTGAATACCGCGGATTGCTTGCTCACGTCCGGGCCCAAGTCCGTTGACTTCAACCTGAACAGATTCAATGCCATATCCTGCGACATTCTCAGTTGCAGCTTCTGCAGCCACTTTAGCAGCATACGGAGTAGACTTTCGTGTTCCTTTAAACCCGCAAGCTCCTGCACTGCTACCTCCGAGCTTATCTCCGTTGAAGTCTGTAAATGTGATGATCGTATTGTTCTCACCGGCGTGAATACACACACGAGCCTTGGGCACTGTGCGCTTGATTTTCTTTTTCTTCTTCGCCGTTGGTTTTTTCTTATCATCAGCCATAAGTTTTAAGTCTTTGAGAGAGACGTACGTCCGGATCCTCCGGTCTTTTTCTTACCACGCTTGGTGCGTGCGTTTCTTCGACTTGTTTGTCCTCGCACTGGAAGCTTTCTTCTGTGACGGTAGCCACGCCATGTTCCGATATCCTGAACGCGCTTTATGTCCATGGATACTTTGCGAGTGAGTTCTCCTTCTACCAACTCCTGTTCGATGCGTGTTCTGAGACGACTTTCTTCGTCATCGTTGAGATCATCTGCCTTCTTGTCCTCATCGATGCTGAGTTCCTTGAGTAGCGTTGCGCTCATATTGCGGCCGATACCCTTGATGTATGTAAGGGCAATGGCGATTCGCTTTTGGCCGGGAAGAACTACTCCTGCAATACGTGGCATAATAGAGATTGGGATTAACCCTGACGCTGCTTATTTCTAGGAATGGGAGATACGATTCTGCGTACCTTTTTTCCACCTTTGATCTTTCCCTTCTTGATGCGTATTCCTGCTCGACGGATCACGAGGCGATCATCTTTGCCGATAGGTTTTACAGACGCACGAACTTTCAACGTAAGGGGGAGAAAAGATATACTTACGCTTGATGGCTACTTTGTTCCTGTGGAGGCCTCTCAGCCTCTCCAGTTTCTAGATCGATCTGTTGATCAGACCTGTAGCGGTAGCAGATACGACCCTTCTCGAGATCATAGGGGGTCATTTCAACCTTCACCCGGTCGCCAGGGAGGATGCGCACTCGATGGACTCTCATGCGTCCTGCTAGCGTACAGAGGATCATATGATCCTTCGCTTGTGGACTGAGAATTTTGACGTTGAACGTTGTATTAGGGAATGATTCTTCCACAACGCCGACGAGTTCAATAACATCCTTAGCCACAAAACGTACGGGGATACAAGCCGAAAGAGCCTACAGCCTGAAATGTGCTAGTACAAGCGCCAAGAGCAAAAAATCTAGAGTTTCTTTCAAAATAGCTTGTCAAAGTAAATAAATGTTGTCATCGCCATACAATTTTGGCCCCTTTTAGCCTTTTTAAGCGGTTTTACTTACGCAATTACCTCACATCCATTATCGGTTATGAGAAGTGTATGTTCGAAGTGTGCTGAGAGAGATCCGTCTTTGGTATTGATCGTCCAGTTATCATCTGCTTCTTTGATGCCATCTTTACCAACACAAACGATTGGTTCTACTGCAATAAGCGTATTTACGGGGAGCTTAGCGCCCGTTCCCTTGTCTCCGTAGTTTGGGATATCAGGGAACTGGTGGAGGGTTTTGCCAAGTCCGTGGCCTGTGAGGGCAGAGACAATCGAGAACCCTGCTCCCTCTACAGTGGCCTGAACAGCAGACGATATATCCCCTACTTTGGTTCCTACTTTGATGATCTCTACAGCATCTTGCAGCGCTTGATCTGTAACAGTAAGAAGTCTCTGGGCTTCACCGCTGATACTTCCTACTCCATATGTTCTACATGCATCTGTAAACAGATCGTTATAAAGAACACCGCAATCGGTTGAGACGATGTCGCCTTCCTCCAATACGTAATCTCCAGGCAGTCCATGTACGCACTGTTCGTTTACAGATGTGCAGAGCGTGGCTGGGTATCCGTGGTATCCCATAAATGCGGGCGTTGCTCCTTCGTGTTTGCGAATGAATTCCTCAGCTGCACGATCGAGCTCTTTGGTAGTGATGCCAGGGGCAACAAGTTGGCCCATAAGCTCCAAGCACTCTCCGAGAATTTTTCCTGCATGTCGAACAGATTCGATCTCCTGCGCCGTAAAGATTTGGAACTTACCCATAGGTATAGTTTACGTTAAGCAGAGATTACTGCATCTTTAATTCTCTCATAAATCTCATCCACACTCCCTTTTCCGTCAATTTCGATCACTTTACCCTCTCCTTCGTACTTCTTGATCACTGGCATCGTCTTTTCTAGGAAGAGCTCCATACGGCGCAATACTTTTTCTTGATCTGCATCATCTGCACGACCCTCTATCTCTGCACGTCCTTTGATGCGCTCCAGTGCCTCCTCTTTATCGAGTAGAATGTGCACGCATGTAAATTCTCTTCCGGATTCAGAAAGAATCTGATCGAATGCATTCATCTGATCTGCATCTCTTGGAATGCCATCGAAGAGAATTTTCTGATCGGCAGGTACAGCAGCAATAGCTTCTTTTACCACCTGCATGATGATCTCAAATGGCACAAGCTCTCCGTTATCGATGTAGCTCTTTATAGTTTCTCCAAGCTCCGATCCTGATGCTTTTATTTTTCGTAGCTCCCCTCCTGCTTCGAAAATGTAATACCCAAGTTCTGCCGCAAGCTGCTTTGCTTGCGTTCCTTTGCCACTGCCTTGTATTCCGAAGAAGACTAAATCCATTGCTCTTAGAGTATCATTCTTCTTGTTACTTTTGCGATCAAAAGTAACCAAAAATCTTAGCCACTGATGTGAACGAAGAAATAATTAGAGCACAGAGCGTGCGCTCCTCAACCCCGACAAGCGGGGCATTCGTCGCTGACAGGATTGTGAGTCGGGGTGATCTTCGTCCACACTACAGTGGCAGAGATGGTCGTTTACGGTATAGCAGGGAGAAGGGACAGCGCATGTCTGAGGCCAAACTACTATGCTTGGTGTTCAATTGCGCTAGAGCTGCGCAGCTATGATTCTCCACATACGTTTCTATTGTTCGCGTAAGTAGCAAGCAGCTCTGCATCAAGTTAGTGTTTCTTTTATAGGTTTGGACGAGTTTGCGCTGGACTTGATTTTTTTTGGTTCGTTTTTTGTATCAAGACAAAAAATGAACAAAGAGATAGATCATCCAAAAAATGAACAAGAGAAATGCATCTGCAAAGTAACAATTAATCCTGTAGCTCTTTCCTCTTCTTTTTTCTCTCTCTTCTTTCAACGAAAAAATCAACAATGCCGGCGATCATTTCAAATATGAGATCCATGGCTATACCAATTTCTCGTAGTCATGCGCCAAAAGCTGCGCATTGATCTGTCGGATCAGCTCCATGACAACACCTACAACGATGATAAGACCTGAACCGGAGATGATAAGATCTTGAGAGCTAAGTGTTGAGTACTTGGTAAATACAAGTGGAACGATAGCAACGAGACCGAGGAATGAGCCACCCCATAGGTTCATACGGGAGCTTACCTTTGCAAGGAGCTCTGCTGTCTGCTTACCTGGGCGAACACCTGGGACAAACCCTCCACGCTTCTGGATAGTCTCTGCGATGTCATCTGGCTTAAATGTGACTGAGACAAAGAAGTACGTAAACCCAATTACCAACATGAAGTATATGAGGATATAGAGTATCGAGGGATTATTGGGATTGATGTAAAGGTTGATGAAGTTACTAACATCTTGCAATGCAGGACGTGTAGCTGTTGAGAGGAACTGTCCGATAATTGCAGGGAGAGTGATTAGTGAGATAGCGAAGATGATCGGGATCATTCCTGCCTGGTTGAGGCGAATAGGAATGTTACCCTGCACTCCGCGTCCAGCTCCTTGGTTTGCGTAAGTAATTGGTATCAATCGGTGAGCATCTGTAAAGAGAACAACCGCTACAAGCATCGCAAGTGACACGATGCAGAAGAGGAAGAACGCAGCCTGCTTACCCTGCCCTGCAATAAACATTGTAGAGAGAGTAGTTGGCATGCCAGATACGATTCCGATAAAGATGATGAGAGAGATACCGTTTCCGATTCCTTTTTCTGTTATCAGTTCACCAAGCCACATAAGGAAGAGAGCACCAGTAGTTACGTAAAGCATTGGGAAGAGCACACCTGGGAAGGTGAGATCTACAAGCTGCACACCACCTGCTCCAAGGAGCACGAGGAATCCGTAACTCTGTACGAATGCCAATGGCACTGTGAGCCAACGAGTGTATTTGTTGATGACTTGTTGTCCTTGCTGTCCTTCTTTGCTGAGTGCTTCGAGCTTAGGGAAGATCACTGTGCAAAGCTGCATGATGATCGACGCGTTAATGTATGGAGATAGTCCGAGGAGTACAACCGAGAAGTTATCGATGGCACCACCTGTAAGAGCAGCAAACACACCCACCACACCTCCACCACTTCTAGACTCAAGGAATGAGCTAAGTGCAAAAGGATCTGTTCCAGGAACAGCTATGTGCGCAACGATGCGATAGACAAGAAGGAGTCCGATAGAAATCAGGATTCTCTTACGCAGTTCTTCTGAGTGCCAGAGTTGCTTTAAATATGTAAACATCAAAAGGAGTATGAAGACTTATGTGAGCACTGTCACCTTCCCTCCTGCTTTTTCGATAGCTTCTTTCGCCGACTTAGATGCAGCGTGCACAGTAATCGTAAACTTCTTTTTTACTTCACCACGGTTAAGAAGTTTTATACGTTTGCTTGTGCAGACAAGACGATTTTTTTTGAGGGAGTCGATATCATATGTTCCAGCATCCAGCTTCTTCTCCAGAGATCCAACATTCACTACCTCGTACTCGATGCGATTTGGGTTTCTAAAGCCACCCAGCTTAGGCTGGCGTTGCAGGAGTGGAGTTTGTCCACCTGCGTGTGTAAATCGTGACCTGTGTCCAGACCTAGAGCCCTGACCTTTGGAACCACGACCTGCAGTCGTACCACGGCCAGCACTATTTCCACGGCCAGCACGGCGGCGTGATTTACGAGAACCCGGTGCTGCTTTCAAAGAATGCAACATAAGCTGGGATATGGTAGAGATATTGATCTTGAGACTCAAGATATTTATAGGGGAAATAAGGGATATACAGGAGATATCAAGATATGAGATCTCCTACCCCCTATCTCCCTATTTCCCAACTCCCTAATTTATGGTAGAATAGTAGGATTCATGCGCAAATTTACAGCTTTCGCCCTTATCGGCATCCTGGCTCTCTCAGCAAGCCCGATTCCACATACTAAGGCAGCACCCGCTACCTACGTTCGTAGGGCAGAGGCTATGATGATTCTTACGAGAAATGCCGGTATCGAAGTAGATCTCAATGCCAAGAGTAAGGGGCTGTATCCAGATGTGCTCGATGGTGAGTGGTATGTTCCGTATGTCTTAAAGGGTATGGAGCTTGGACTTATGGAAGTAGATTCTGTAAGTGGGTTTGCTTTCCCTCATCGGTCTGTCTCCCGCATAGAGTTTCTTGAGATGATACAAATAGCATTCAGGCTCACCACAAATATCCCACATGAATACGAAGATGTGGATTCATATTATGCGGGTCTCTCGTGGAAGTATAACCTCCTCGGAAGTTCTGAAAACCCACATCAGCTTCAACCGAATCTTCGAATAACACACCAAGAAGCCGCGGGTGCGATTCTCAGATTGCTCAGAGCAGAACCTTCATTGCAACCAGTACCTGGGATGTTCCACTCAAAGAACGTAGCTACTACAAATCTCCACAGTTCACCTACACTCGTTCCGTTTGGAACGATAAACGTTCAGCCAACAAAGAAAGTTACTCTTGATAGTTTTGTATCTGCATCTACTCCGTACAGTGTAAAGCTTGCGATGCTAAAGCTCATTCGCCTGCGTGGAAACATGGCACACCAAACTAGGAATGACCTGTTAAAAAAGGTAAATGCCGAACGAGCCAGATACAGACTGGAACCTCTCACCGCCAACTACTATCTCGAACTCTCTGCACAACGTCATGGGAAAAACATGGCAGAGCGCGGGTACTTTAGCCACTACACACCCGAAGGTTTGAGTTATGTATATAGAATAAAAGGCGCTGGGTACTTGGATTCAAATCCAGAAGCTTGTAGCTGTGCGCAACAGTTTGATTTAGGTGGTGCTGTAGATAATGGCCCCGACTTTTTGATTACTGGAAACGAACAATGCAGTTGCGAGCCTTCGTTCTCGCTGGGTGAAAACCTTGCGAAAGGACAGCTTACTGTAGACCAAGTAATGGACGACTGGATGGATTCACCAAACCACCGAATGAATATTCTTCGTCCGGAATTTACAGAAATTGGCATCGGACTATATGAAGATGTGTGGGTGCAAAACTTTGGGAACCTAACGTTTAGGTAAGGCCTATAGCATTGCAAGTGTCTTCCCAAATTCCTCGGCTGCAGCCGGCCCGTTTCCTGTAACAATGTTTCCATCTACAGTAACTGTGTCTCCTGTGAAGGTTGCTCCGTATGTTTCGAGTACTTCTGATTGTTGACCATCTTCATTCCAGACTGTTGCCCTCTTACCAGATAGCACCTGAGCCTTTGCGAGGATAGTAGGAGCAATGCATATGGCACCAAGGGGCATATCTGCTCTGTACGCCTCGTTGGCTATTCTTAGCGCATCTGAGTCGCTTGCGTACGCAGCAGCTCCGGGGCCTCCTACAAACGCTATACGGTCGTAATTGGATACCTTAACGTCACCCAAAGACACCGTCGCCTCCTCCGATCCACCGAGTGAGCCGGCACAAGTTCCCTCTTCTTTTGATGCGATTATTATTTCAAACCCTGCAACTTCAAGACCGCTACGCGTCCCTGCGTACTCTTTATCTTGGTAACCTTCTTGAGCGATGATAATAAGGGCTTTTGGCATGGGGTGATTGTAGCATTATTTGTTTGGACTAGTTTGCGCTGTCCCTTCTCCCTGCTACACCGTAAACGATCGTCTCTGCCACTGTAGTGTGGACGAAGATCACACCGACTCACAATCCTGTCAGCGACGAATGCCCCGCTTGTCGGGGTTGAGGAGCGCACACTCTGTGCTCTCACTATTTCTTCGTTCACATCAGTGGCTAAGATTTTTGGTTACTTTGCATCTGCAAAGTAACAAGAAGAATGTATCAAGACAAAAAATGAACAAAGATAACCTATTTCTTCTTCAACCCTCCATCACGATCAACATCATCTTTACTTACTTCTGTAATCTCCATCTTCTCAAGCTCTGGAGTATCTTGTAATCCAAGATCTTTGTTAGATTTCTCAGAAGGCTTTTTGGCTTCTGCTTCCTTCTTTTTTTGATCTGAAGCACCAACCATCTCAGCACCGTGTAACCTGAGAAGAGCTTGCAAACATGCTTGAGCGTTTACAAGTTTGTTGTTGGTTCCGTAACGCTTGCTAAGCACGTTTTGGATTCCTGCGTGCTCGAGAATTGTACGAAGTGCACCACCGGCAATCACACCTGTTCCTTCGCGGGCAGGAAGAATGCGGATACGTGCAGCTTTGAATTTGTGATCAACTTCATGTGGGATGGTTCCATCGACGATTGGCACACGAACCATGTTGCGCTTTGCAACCTTGACTGCTTTTTGTACTGCAGTCTGTACTTCGTTTGCCTTTCCAGTTCCAATTCCTACGCGACCTTTTTTGTCTCCAGCCACAACCACTGCACGAAAACGCATACGGCGACCACCGGCGACCACACGGGTCACACGGTCGATAGAGAGTGTCGTCTCTTCGAACTCTGATGGTTCTTTGCGCCTTTTACGGTTACCTTGCTTGCGGTCTGGTCTGGAAGTTTTGGGGTTCATAAGATTAGAAAGTGAGGCCACCTTCGCGTGCGGCATCTGCGAGAGCCTTTACGCGACCGTGGTACTTGTAAGAGTTACGATCAAAAACAATAGTGTCTACCTTCTTGGCCTTAGCCTTCTTGGCAATCTCTGCACCGAGCTTGGCAGCACCTTCTAGGTTACATTTTGCCTTTAGCTCTTTTGTTGATGCTGCAGCTACAGTTTTACCTGTTGTGTCGTCTATTAGCTGCACGGAGATGGTAGCGAGTGAGCGGTGCACCGTAAGGCGTGGACGCTCTGTAGTACCAGAAACTTGCGCGCGAATTCTGCGCTTTCTGGCTAGCCGGTCTTGAATCTTCTTAGGGGTTTTCATGAGAGCGAATGTTTAAGCGGCAGCTGCACCGGCAGCCTTACCAGCCTTGCGGATAATAGTTTCATCTACGTACTTCACACCTTTGCCCTTGTATGGCTCTGGTGGACGGAATGCTCGGATATCTGCAGCAGCCTGACCGACGTACTCTTTGTTGATTCCTCGGATAATCAGGATCTGCTTGTTCTTTTCGTCTTGGGTGATTTCTACTCCTTCTGGAGCTGCGTAATTAATTGGATGGCTGTGGCCAAGGTTGAGCGTAACGCTCTTTCCTTTTGCTTGCGCCTTGTATCCAACACCAATGATTTCAAGTTGCTTTTCGAATCCATCAGATACACCGATTACCATGTTGTTGATGAGCTGACGTGTGAGTCCGTGGCGGGCCATGCTGTCTGCCGTATCATCGATGCGACCAACAACTACCTTCCCCTCTTCTACTTTCACAGTTACCTCAGGAAGATGCTCTATGCTGAGTTCACCCTTTGATCCTTTTACGACAACCTTGTTGCCGTTAACCTCTACGGTTACGCCATTTGGGACAGCCACTGGTTTTTTACCTATTCTAGACATATTAGGAGATAGTACAGAGAACTTCACCACCCATCTTCTTCTCGCGGGCTTGTGAGTCGGTCATAAGCCCCTGACTGGTAGTCAGGATGGCTGTTCCGAATCCATTGAGAACTGGCTTCAGTTCTGAGACGCCAACATATGCTCTGCGTCCAGGCTTACTGATGCGCTTAAGAGTGAGTGCTGCTTTATCGGGGTTGAACGTTACTTCCAGTTCGAACTTCGGCTTCTCGCCAACTTTTGCAAAGTCTGCAATCACCTCTTCTTTCTTAAGAAGTTCCAGAAGTTGTTCTTTGAGTCTGCTGTGTGGTGCCAGGCAAGTGCTCTTGCCCGCCTTCTGCGCGTTGCGCATGCGAGTAAGTAGATCGCCGATAGGGTCTGTTACGTATGTCATAATTACCAGGAGGATTTGGTTACACCGGGGATATCACCATTGGAGGCGAGTTCTCGGAAGCAAATACGGCAGACACCAAAGAAACGCATGTATCCGTGACGTCGACCGCAAAGTTCACATCGGTTGTAAATACGTGTTGAGAACTTTGGCTTTCTTCCTGCCGCTTTGTCGCGGAGGAATTTGTCGAGCCGTTTCTTTTGCTTGTGCTTGATAGAAGTTCTTGCCATAGGTTAGGAGTTGGGGGTTGGGGGTTGGGATTCATCAGATTCATATTCTTTTTTAGGTTCATCTTCCTCCCCACTCCCTACGCCCGACTCCCCATCCCCTTCGTCAGGGGCGATCTCTTCTTTTGCCTCTGCTTCTGCTGCTTCTTTTTCTTCTTTTGCTTTCTGCTCCTGTGCTTCTTTCTTTGCATCGGCTTTCTTCTCTCGCTTAAATGGAATACCAATCTCCTTAAGGAGTGCAAAACCTTCTTCGTCGGTTGTTGCAGTTGTAGTAATTACTACCTGCAATCCGAAGATCTGTTTTACATCTGGTGGTGGAACCTCCGGGAAGATTGAGTGATCTCTGAGGCCAATACTGTAGTTACCGTGGCCATCTAGTTTTGCAGAGAGTCCACGGAAGTCGCGAATTCTAGGGATAACATAGCTAATGAAACGATCGAGGAACTCCTCCATATTCTTGCCGCGCAGTGTTACCTGGCAACCTACGACCATGTTCTCACGAGTTTTGAAGTTGGAAATAGCAATGCGAGCTCGTGTAAATACAGGCTTCTGGCCAGTAATCTGCATGAGCATCTCCTCTATGTACTTGTGCATTTCTTTGCTATCCATCTTAGATTTGTTAATACCTACATTCACAGTAACTTTCTCAATAGCAGGAAGTGCGTAAGTGTTTTTGATTCCAAGCTGCTTTTTTAGCGCTGTAGTTACTGGTCCTCTTAGCCGGTCATGGAGAGTTGCGTAAGCCATAATCAGGAGCCGCGGCTAGCACCGCGAGTGGAGGAACGTTCTATTTGGTCAGGTACGGAGTGATCTTCATTCTTACCGGCACCAGTATCATCTGCGTCAACCATATCTTCTGCGCCGAATCCCATCTTCTTCCAGAATGGAGATTTGCTATCACCTGCTTTTGATGGTGCTTCTTTTGATGGTGCTTCTTTTGTAGTCGTCTTTGCAGCGTCTTTTGTAGTGCTTGCTTTCACATCTTTCTTTGCTGCTACAGTTCCCTTCTTCACTGCATCTCCACTTTGCTTTGCAATGCGTGTCTTCTTTCCTTTTTCATCAATCTTGTAACCCACTCGTGAACGCTTTTTCGTCTTTGCATCTATGAGCATTACGTTACTTGCATTGATAGACGCTTCGTATTTTACGATCTCACCAGGGCGGTTAGGGCCTGCCTTCATGTGACGTGTTCGCATATTAATATCTGCTACCACGACGCGATTTTTGTTACGAAGCACACGCAGTACCTGTCCGGTCTTACCCTTGTCTTTGCCGGTGATAACTACGACTTGGTCGCCGTGCTTTATCTTCACAGTACGTCGGGGGCAAGAGATACGATTTTCTGGTAGCCCTTTGCACGAAGCTCTCTGGCCACAGGGCCGAAGACTCGTGTTCCTTTGGGCATCTTATCTTTAGATACAATTACGCAAGCGTTGTCATCGAAACGAATTCCGCTACCGTCTTTTCTTCTTGTAAGCTTTCTTGTGCGAACAATCACTGCTCGTTCTACCGCCTTCTTCTTTACGGTTCCACGTGGTGCTGCTTCTTTTACTGCAACAACAATCGTATCACCGATACCAGCGTATCGGCGTCGGCTTCCACCGAGTACCTTGATGCACTGCACCTTTTTGGCACCCGTGTTATCAGCCACAAGAAGGACGGATTCTGTCTGGATCATGATTAGGGATTAGGGATTAGTAGTTGGGGAATCGGGACTATCAGCATCTATCTTCTTATCTTTTTCATCCTCCCCTGGCTCCTGACTACTAGCCCCAAGCCCCTCTTTCTTATCTGCTTTAGCTTTCTCCTTCTCTTTTTTGGCTTTCGCATCCTCATCCGCTCCTTTCTTCTCTCGGTTAAGCACCTCTTCTACCTCCTTATCTTCTTTGATTTCTGCCACACGAGGTACAGCCTTTAGGATCTCTGTAACCATAAAGTGCTTGTTTTTGGAGATAGGCTTACATTCTGTAATGAGTACTTCGTCTCCTGCGTAGAGATCTAGCTTGTTGCTATCGCAGAGGAACTTTTTGCTCTTACGGTAGCGCTTCTTGTACACAGGGTGGAATACATGGCGGTGCGTGGTCACGGTAACCGTGCCAGTCATTTTTGCCGATGTTACAACACCTTTCTTGGTTCTCATGATTTCTTAGAGCGGAATGGTACAGAAGGTTTTGCTTCAGTAGAAGCACTTACTGGCTCATTGTTCTTTTCGGAATACACAGTATTCATACGAGCCAATTGTTTCTTTTCGCGGATATACTTAGCTGAGTCTTTCTCGTTACCGAGCTTTACGCCAAGGCGCAGCTTTACCACTACAATTTCCTGCTGACGTATCTCTTTGCGGAGATCGTCTGCAGTCATGTTTCGTAGCTCTTTGATGGTGGTAAGTGTGACCATTAGACAGCAATTTTGGTAACAACTTTCGTCTTCAGAGGCAACTTGTAACCCGCAAGCTTAAGCGCTTCGCGAGCAGCTTCCTCCGGAAGACCATCCATTTCGAATATCACAGTTCCTGCTTTAATTATCGCACCCCAGTACTCAGGATTTCCTTTACCTGATCCCATGGGTACTTCTGCAGCTTTCTTTGTTACTGGGTTGTGTGGGAATACGCGAATCCACATCTTTCCTCCACGTGCTACAGAGCGAGTCATAGCTCTACGTGCAGCTTCTATCTGACGTGCGGTGATCTCACCGGTTACTGTACATTTTAGTCCGATAGAACCAAAAGCAAGTTGGGTACCACGTGTTGCCTTGCCCTTCCACTGTCCGCGGCGGCGCTGTACTTTCCTGTGCTTTACTTTTTTGGGTTCTAACATGAGATTACAGAGAAGTAAGGGCAGCGGATTGAACCTGTTGCACTTTCTTAAATACCATTCCTTTATAGATCCATACTTTCACACCGATCGTACCGT
>PVBE011038719.1_pt1 | contig 13564 bp, 8 predicted proteins | sample 1631181 | NCBI WGS metagenome assembly PVBE01 (sample SAMN08397723, study PRJNA350692) | Marine metagenome, whole genome shotgun sequencing project. | isolation source: water | place: Pacific Ocean | collected 2012-04 | reverse complement strand
TCGAGCAGCTGGTCGGCGCGGCCGGCGTTGCCCATCTTCCGCCACGCCTCGCCGATGCGCAGATCGAGCAGCACCCACTCGCTGAGGTCGTACTCGGTCGCCACCGACTCGCCGACGAGCGACAGCTGCGGTTCGAGTCGCCGGTAGCCGCCGAACGGGGTCTCGATGCGCGCGTATTGCCGCATGGTGCCGCGGAAGATCTCGTCGTCGGGCGGGACGAAGTTCCAGCTCAGCATCTCGACGGTCGAGCCGTCGACGTACACGTCCGTGCCCGCGGTCCCGAGGTGGCTGATGTAGCTCTGGTCGCGCGGGTGCACGAGGCGCTGGTTGGTCAGCTGTAGCATCGCCGCGCCCAGCTCGCCGAAGTGGTCCGCCAGGTCGTCGCGGCCGTGCCAGCGCGCGATGTCCGCGAAGTCGAGCAGCCCGCGGATCTGCACCGCGGCGGTGTAGGTGAAGACCTGCCGGAAGTCCCAATGCACCTCCCAGATGCTGGTCTCCGCCCCGGGCAGCCCGTTGACGATGGTCTCCTCGATGTCGTTGGCCACCTCGGTGAGGGCCTCGAAGACGGTGTCGCCGTGCAGCGTGCTGCGGTCGAGCCAGTCGCTGTCGCAGGCGTAGTGGAGGTAGGCGCGGGCCGCCCACAGCACGAGGCCGAAGCCGTCGGTCTCGACGTTCGGGCCGTTGTGGTTGAAGTCCCCCTCCTCCTTGCCGTTGCCGTAGTAGCGCACGCTGGAGATGCGGTAGTCGTCGCCGAGGTAGCCGTCGAAGAAGCCGGCCCACGCGTTGAGGAAGAACTCGACGCCCTTCCGGGCCTCGGTGGTGTGGCCGTTCATCGCCTGCGCCACCACGGCGTAGGCGCCGTCACGCACCCAACCGGTGTGCCACTCGCCGATCGGGAGCGCCGCCAGGAACATCCCGTGGTTGCGACGATTCGGCTGGATGGGCTCGAGCACCTGGCCCAGGCGCAGCACGGTCTCGGACTGGCGCCACACGCGGCGCTCGTCGTCGTTGAGGCCGGGCGGCATCGTGTCCGTGCGCCAGCCCTCGAACTCGGCCAGCGCCGCTTCGTGCAACGCGCCGGCGTCCATCTCACCGACGAAGTCGCCCCAGAGCGCCAGGATGTCCTCGACGGAGCGGTGGTCGCGGAAGTCGGCGGCCTGCGGCTCGTTCGGGTCGTCGTTGACGAAGAGGATGGCCTGCCCCCACCACGCTTCACCGCCCGCCTCGAGGGTGAAGTCGCGCTGGGTGACGAGGACCTGCGCCGCGCCGTTGCACGAGTTCCGCCCGCCCAGGTCGTTGCCGGCCTGCACGCGCCCGTAGAGGTCTCCGTCGCTGCCACAACCCGCCGCATCCACGCCGCCGATGGGCACGTAGAGGGCGTGGCCGCCACCGGGGCCGGTCTCGACGCCGTGGGTCCCGTTCCACTCGATGCGCTCGCCGCTGTCACCGGGGTCGATGCGCCCGTTGCCGAACTTGAGGTTGGGCTTGGCGTAGAACGACAGCCGCTTGTCGCCGCCGCTCTGGTGGCGCGCGCGGACGAGCAGGACCAGGGCGTTGCCGCCGTAGCCGTACGGCCCGAAGGCGTAGGTGTCGAACCGCACGCCCGCGTGCGTGGTGTTCGCGGTGATGATGTGGGTCTGCGCCTCGTAGGCGGGCGCCGTGAGGTCGTCGAGCCAGCGTCCGGAGCCGTCGACCGCGACGCCGAGGTAGATGTCGTGGGCCAGGTTCCGCCGTCCGATGCCGCCGTCGCGGCGCTCGTCGGGCGGCGCCACGAAGCGATACGGGTGCTCGAGGAATTGCGTGAGCTTGCCGGCGCGCCGGTCGAAGACCTGGAAGCCGTGGCCGTTGCCGGTCGTGAGGTGGTGCCAGGTGCGGTCCGCGGCGTGGGCCGGGAACACCAGTAGCGCGGCGAGCAGGGCGCACATTCTCACAGCGACAACTCCGGCGTGACTCAGCTGTGAGTCACTATAGAAGAGAGGGGCAGGCGTCAACCCGACCGCGGAAATGTGACACCAGCTCTCAGCTTTCTGCGAGCCCGACGCGCGCAAGCCCGCAGAACGCGTGGCCCGTGGATCTGGCACATGGGTTGCTCATGGCCTCCCCCAACACCTGATGGAGGCAAACTCGATGCGCACGCTCACCTGGATGGCGATGGCGGCCCTGGTCTTCGGCTGCGACTCCGGTAAAGACGACGGCACCGGTCCCGGCCCGAATCCCCCCGTCGAGAGCGGCGACCCCGGCGAGTGGCCCGGCGGCTCGACCGGCGGCTGGGCGAACGGTGAGGGCGTCGAGGAGCATTGGGAGCGCGCAGAGGGCAGCGGCGACACGGATGGTGACGGCCTCGCCGGCGCCGGTGAGGCCGAGGGCGGCGCGGCGCGGGACGACGGCGATGTCGCTCCGGCACCCCCGCCGGGCGAACCCGACGCGCGCAACAACCAGGGCGGCGGCCTCGAAGGCGGCGAGCTCGACGACAACGACGACTTCGAGCAGTTCCTCGAGTACGCCGAGGAAGCCGTGGAGTCGTTCGGCGCCGACCCTGCCCTGCATTGGCTCGACGTCAGCCGCCGGCACCTGATCACCGTGCGCGACCGTGCCGGCGCCACCGTGCCCGACGCGACCGTGCGCATCTCCGACGGTGACGAGCTCGTCGCCTGGGGCCGCACTCGCGCCGACGGACGCTTCGCCTTCTTCCCCAAGGCCTACGGGAGCGACGCCGCGGAGTACACCGTCGAGGCGAGCCGCGACGGCATCGGCGGTCGCGGCGTGCTCGGCGCCGATGAAGGTCTGGCCATCCGCCTCGACGGCCACCGCGACGAGCAGCAGCCGTTCCGGGTCGACGTCGCCTTCATCGTCGACGCCACCGGGTCGATGGGCGAGGAGATCGGCCGCATCAAGACGACGATCAGCGACATCGCCAGCCGCGTCGCCGAGTCCGGCCACGCCCCGGACCTGCGCTTCGCCCTCGTGAGCTACCGCGACTTCGGCGACGCCTTCGTCACCCACGCCGTGAACTTCACCGACGACGTCGACGCCTTCCAGCAGGTGGTGAACGGGCTCGAGGCGAACGGCGGCGGGGACTTCCCCGAGGCCCTCAACGAGGCGCTCCACGAGGGGATGCGCCGCCTCGAGTGGCGCCAGGAGGCCACCCTGCGGCTCGCCTTCGTGGTCGCCGACGCGCCGGCCCACCACTACGAGCAGGCGCCCTACACCTACGACCAGGCGTTGCTCGACGCGGCGACGATGGGCGTGAAGGTCTTCCCGATCGCGAGCGGCGGCAGCGACGGCATCGCCGAGCTGCAATTCCGACAGCTCGCGCAGTTCACGCTCGGCCACTTCATCTTCATCACCGAGGGCGGCGGCTCGTCCCACGGGAGCGGCGGCAGCGACTACGAGGTCGACCCCGAGGACTTCGTCGTCGAGAAGCTCGACGAGCTGGTCGTGCGGCTCGTCAACGACGAGATGGACGCCTGGAACGCCCGTCCGGAAGCGCTCTAGCTCCCTCTCTCCGCTACCCTCCGAAGCGCTCGGGATAGCCGTACTCGCGGGCGACCTCGCCCACCTCGGCCCAACATTGCGCGTGCAGGTCAGCATCCCAGTCTCGCGGGTGCGGGAACTCACCGTGCTTCTGGGCGTTGAGCTTCTGACCGAGGATCTCGCGGACCGCGGCCTCGTCGTACCCGTCGAGGCCCAGGAACTCGAAGATGTTCCCGGTCTCCTCCGGCCCCGCGATGAGATCCTCGAAGCGCACGACCCGCACGCGCGAGGGGTCGATCCCGGCGCGGATCCGATTCACGTGGCGGTAGGTCTCGGCCCACAACCAACAGACCTTCGAGAACTGGTCGCGCTCGTTCCAGGCCGCGAGATCCGGGTCGTCGTCACTCGGCCGCAGGCGCGCGGCCTCCCACGGGCCGCCGGCGTCCGGATGGTAGTAGGCGCGACGCATGCCCGAGCGGACGAAGCCGCGCGGGTCGCGCACGAGCACGAGGAAGCGGGCGTCGGGGATGTCCTGCGCGATATGCCCCGAGAACGGAGTCATATTGTGGTCCGTCTCGCCGTGGACCAGCCCCAAATCCCAGGCCTCACGAATGATCCGGCCGCGGCCCGCCCAGAAGGTGTGCTGCGTGTCGATCTCGTCCCGATACGCCCTCAGCGTCTCTTCGATGAGGTTGGGCTCGGGGTGGTGCCAGACCTTCGCGTTGCTCGCCAGGCGGAAGACGTGGGCGAGGGTCTGCGTCCCCGAGCGGCCGGTGGACAGCACGAAGAACGCCTCGTGGCGCCTTCTCACGAGAGCCGGCGCAGCGGGGCGCGGCGCCACCGCGGTGGGCGTCTGCAACTCATGAAGCGCGTCGAGGACCCGGCGCTCCGTTCCCTTGCCGAGGGGCGCAGGCAGCACGTAGATGAACGCGCTCTGATGTCCTTCGTAGCCTCCCGTCGCGATCATCTCGTCGGTCGGGAGGTAGGCGCTCAGACCGTTGGTGTAGCCGAGCACGAATGGGACCATCCCCTGCGGGGTGCGCTCGCGCAGCGTCGCCGCGGTCTCGGCCATCGGCTCACCCGGGATGCAGTGGAACATCGCCTCGCCGAGCGCGAGGATCTGCACGGTGATCCCATAGCCGGCGATGTTCGGCTCGAACCGCGCCGCCGCGACCTTCGCCCAAAGCCCGAGCAAGCTCGGCTCGATGGCAGCGTGAGCCGGATCGTCGACGGCGGCCATGCCCTGGGGCCCGGGGCGCACCGGAAGGACGACCTCGGTCGAGGAGCTTCGAATCGGCTCGGTGATGGGCGCAAGCCCGGCCTCGAGGGCGGCGAGCACCGCGTCGGCGAGGGTCACTCCGTTCGCCTTCGCGGCTTCTAGCGTGCCGGCCCACCCCAGTCGGTCACCGACCACGTGGCTCTGCTTGATGTTGCCCGCCGCGCCCTGCAGGAACATGACCGCGTCGGCGGCGCCCGCCTCGATCAGCGACTCGCGCAACTGCCCGGGATAGTCGGCGTACAAGAGGCACGCGCCGCCGAGCCCGGTCGGGTGGCAGCCATGGTTGACCATGAGCAGACGGCGGCCCGAATCCGGGAAGGTGATCTGCAGCACCGGCGTTTGGCGGTCGTATGCGCCCTCCGGGTTGGGGGCCATCACGATCTTGTCGTCCACCACCTGGCGGCGGTTGAACCCGATCTGCGCGTCGGCGACGCCCACCGCGAGCTCGCAGGGCTCCAGCGCCTGGTAGAGGGCCGGAATCGTGGCCGCCACGGTGTCGCACACGCCCAGCGCGAACATCTTGTCGAAGACGCCGAGCCCGGGGATCGCGTGGCTCAGGGTGCCCGGGCCGTAATGCGTGTGCGAGGCGTTGAGCACGACCCGATCCTCGGAGATGCCCCACTCGGCCGCGGCGACGCGGATCTCGTCCACCATCTCGGGGCCGAAGCCGAAGATGTCCGCCGACACGAAGAGCGCGCGACCGCCGCACGCGTCCTCCACGAGCAAGACCTGCACTTCGAGCCGCGAGGCGACGCCAGTGGCGACGCGCGGCAGCGACCAATAGCCCTGCAGATGGACCTCGCGCGCGGTGGGGTCCGGCGTCAGGTCGACCACCGCGTACGCCGCTCGGTACGACACCGGTGCGCGTCGTGAGGTCGCCTGCTGGAGGTCGTTGGTCAGCGAGACGATGGCGGCCGTCAGCTCCGGGGTCTCTCCAGCGAGCGCCAGGCCACGCTCGAGGTACCGCGTCGCCTCTACGATCCGGCCGGACTGGCGCGCGATGGCCGAGAGGTTGACGAGCGGCCCCGTGGGGTCCGTGCTGAACAAGGCCGCCTTGAGGAACAAGTGCTCGGCGCCGAGGATGTCGCCCCGCGCGTGCAGGAGGACCGCCAGGTCGTTGAGCGCGGTTTCGTGCCCCCCGTCTGCGGCGAGGACCTCCCGGAAGCGCGCCTCCGCGAGGTCGAGCTCGCCGTCCATGAAGGCCTGCTCGCCTTCTTGGATGAGCGCGTGCAGGGCGTCGGCTTGCTCGCTCATGCGCTCAGGCTCCGGACCGAGGGCTCGAGCAGCTTCGCGGCGCTCTCCCTGAACAAGGGCCAGCAGGCGTTCACCAGCGCCGCAGCTGCGTCCGCCGAACGCGGCGCCGCCATCGCCTCGTCCATCAAGCGCTCGATCTGCTGCTTCAGCTCTGCGGTGACCGGCCCCGCGCCTGGCATGGGGATCTGCGCCGCCAGCGCCCCGACCTCCGCCACTTGCAGCAGCGCGTCCTCGTACCGGCGCACCGCGTACATGACGCGTATCAGATTGGACAGGTGACTCACCGTCGTCGGCTGCAAGTGCGCGGCCCGGATCAGCGAGCGGATGGAGGCATGGACCTGGCCCACCTCGAACTGCAGCACGCCGAGCACATTGAACGCATCGCCGTCGTAGGGCGACAGCTCGGCGAGGCGCTCGAACGACGCGAGGGCCGTCTCGTGCGCGCCCATGTCGAGCTGCGTGAGGCCCAGGCCGTGAAGGGCCTCGGTGTCCGTCGGAGCGCTCGCGACTCGCTGCTCGAGGAGCGGACGCGCGCCGGCATAGTCACCCTCCGCGAACAGCCGTAGCCCGGGATCGATCGTAGGGGTGAAGCGATGGTGCATGACCAGCAGCGCCTCGACCTCGTCGTCCGGGAAGTGCTCGCGCAGGAACGGCTCGGCCTCCACGGGCTCGACGGTCAACGCTTCTGCGACGCTGTCATAGCTCCAGATGTTCTCGCCCGTCTTCACGTCGACGGCGGCCACGCCGATGTCGCGACTTCCATAGATCGCCAGCTCCTGTGGAGCACCACGGCGCTCCACCAGCGGGTCGAGGTGGTCGTTCATGCTCTTGTCGAGACCCGCGTTCAACGCGTCGTCCCACAAGTGCCAGCCGACGGCGTCCAGGTAGTCGCTGTGAATGAGGCGGCCCATCCCGATCGGGTCGCCCGCGCGAATGCCGCTGTAGCCGCCCCAGAAGCACATCCGCATGGTCCTCAGATCGAGGAAGTACATGTCGCGGAGCGCCTGGAACTTCTTCCCGGCCGCGTGTTGGTCCGCGTAGAGCGTGAAGATCTCTTTGTTGACGATGTCGTCGGAGCCGACGATGAGAACCGCGTCGACCCCGACCTTCTGGAGCGCCGCGAGGCCGGCGTTCCACTTCGCGCCGAGCGGCTTGTTCGGGTGCTCGACGTAGAGCCAGCCCGCGCCTTCTACGATCTCGCGCGACAACGCCCCTTCGGAGCCGACGGCCAGCGGGACGAGCTCCACGACGTCGCGGACCTGCTCCTTGATGACCGAGTAGCGGCGGAGCACCTGGTCGGTGAGCGCGTGGCGTTGCCAGACGGCCGTCAGCACACCGAAACGGACGCGCGCAGGGCGGTGCATCTGGCCCGGCGGCCGGGCCTTCACGCGCCGCTTCTTCTTGATCTTCTTCCGGCTCACGGCTGCATCGTCGTCGCTCTCGGAGCGGAGCACAACCTGCCGAGACCGGTGCGCTGGCGCCCGCTCATTGGCCCGTCTACGCTGCGCCCGATGACGTGTCTGCGAGCAGTGAAGCGGTGCGGCCGATGAGCGCGCCCAAGGAGCCGGACGCCCCCATTTCAGCGGCCCAGAAGCAGACCGCGGACGCGTTCGGTTTCAAGTGGGCGAAGCGCGAGACCTACGAGTCGCCGGCCGTCGCCGACCGGATGCGCGCGTGGCTCTTCGAGCGATATTGCGAGGGCGATCCCGAGGTCCTGGACGGGTGGCTCGCGGGGGGCCGAAAGACGATCGTCGACGCCGGGTGCGGTGCGGGTCACGCCGGGATGCTCTTCTTCGAGCATCACCTCGACGCGCACCTCTACGTGGGCGTCGACGTGTCGAGCGCGGTCCACGTCGCCCGGCGGCGCTTCGCCGAGGCCGGCCGCGCGGGGCGCTTCGTGCGCTGCGACCTCAATCACCTGCCGCTCGCAGATGGCACCGTCGACCTCATCCTCTCGGAGGGCGTGCTCCATCACACCGACGACACCGAGCAGGCCCTCGTCAACCTCTCCCGCGCGCTGCGTCCCGGCGGGCGGTTCATCTTCTACGTCTACCGGAAGAAGAGCGTCATCCGGGAGTTCGTCGACGACTACTTGCGGGAGGCCCTCGCCGGCCTCGACGACGAGGCGGCCTGGGAGGCGCTCATGCCGCTCACCCGCCTCGGCAAGGCGCTCGGCGACCTCGACGTCGAGATCGAGATCCCGGAAGACATCCCACTGCTCGGCATCGAGGCGGGGCGGATGCAGCTCCAGCGCTTCATCTATTGGCACATCTGCAAGATGTTCCACCGCGCCGACCACACCATAGGCGAGCTGAACCACATCAACTTCGACTGGTATCGGCCATCCAACTGCCACCGCCACACGGAGGAAGAGGTCCGCGGCTTCTGTGCGAGCGCCGGGCTCGAAATCGAGCGCCTGCGGGTGGAGCCGGCGGGGATCACGGTGGTCGCGCGCCGCGCGTGACCGCGCAGACGGTTTCAGGTGGGGAAGGCCCGCGCGAGCGTCGTCGCCCGGTCGTGGTGGGAGAGCAACCCGTCGAACCAGGTGCCCACCCCCTCCCCCGTGTGTACGAACGACTCGAGCGCGGCGCCCTGCGAGGCTTTGTAGCGGTCGTACGGCCCCATCGACGGCGAGTTCAAGAAGACGTGGATCGGGTGGAAGTCGAAGATCGCGACGCCCTCACCATCGATGAGCCCTGCGGGCACCCGGACCGGCTCGCCGCTCTCGAGCTCGAGGTCGTCCTCCCAGATGTGATGCAACCGCTGAAGCGCGCGACCCTGGTGGGCGAAGCGATGGGGCGAGCGCAGCACGGTCGTCGGCAGATAGAGCGAGCAGTCGATCCGCAGCGACGTGCGCTCGAGGAAGAGGCGCAGCAGATTGGTGTAGCTCACCAGCCCGTGCGTCCGAACGGAGACCGCGTCCGGGACCCAGGCCATCACCGTGTCGAGGACCGCCTCGGGCGTCTCGCCATGCGTCGTGCCGAGCATGAAGTTGGGGTGCACACCAAGCTCGAAGAGTCCGGGGTGCGCCGCAAGCCGCTCCACCGCCGGCGAGGTGTGGGTGACGAACCAGGTCGCCGGCATCGACGCATCGAGGAGCCGCTTCGCGATGGCGTCGACGACGGGGTCCGGCGCCCAGTCGATGTCGAGCGTGACCACGAACACGATCCAACCTCTCGCCTGTTTGACATGGGCTCTGCAGCGGGCCATCACGATAGAGGAACGGCCCAGGAGACACGACAGCGATGCGGGTGATCGCGATCGGGCGGACCCAGATGCTCTACGGGACAATCGAGCGGCTGCTCGCGACCGAGCACACCGTCTGTGGGATCGTGACCGGACGCGCCCAGCCCGAGTATGTCCGCACGCCCGCGGACTTCGAGCAGCTCGCGCGCGACCACGGCATCCCGTTCCTGCTCGCCAGGCAGCTGCACGCACCGGAGGCCGCGGCCTGGCTCGACGACAGGGAGGCCGACACGGCCGTCAGCGTCAACTGGCGCTACCGTGTGCTCGCCGAGACCCGCGCGAAGCTCCGCCACGGCGTGTTGAACGCCCACTGCGGCGACCTGCCCCGCTTTCGAGGGAACGCTGCGGTCACGTGGGCGATGGCGAGCGGTGAGTCGCGCATCACGGTGACGATCCACGAGATGCGTGACGGGATCGACGATGGGCCGGTGCTCGTCCGTGGACACATCCCGCTCACGGGCGAGCCGTACATCGCGGAGGTTCAGGAGCGCGTCGAGACCCTCATCCCGGACCTGTTCGTGCAGGCGGTCGACGGCCTCGAGCGCGGCGCCCTCACCCCGGTCGAACAGCCGACGGATCCCGCGCTCGCCCAACGCTGTCACCCGCGCTCGCCCCGCGACGGTGAGATCGACTGGTCCGCGCCGGCGGCCACCATCGCCCGCCAGGTGCGCGCGAACGCCGAGCCGTACGCCGGTGCCTACACCTTCCTCGGGCTGCGGGTGCTCACCGTGTGGCGGGCGCGCGCCGAGTCCCTGCCGACACCGTTCCTCGGCGCGCCGGGGCAGGTGGCCTCCCGCGACCCGAAGACCGGGGAGGTCGCGGTCCTCGCGAGCGACGGCGTGGTGGTGCTCGAGCAGGTGGCGCTCGGCGATGGCGACGTGGCGGCGCCGTGCGCGGTGCTGCGGACCATCCACACGCGGCTCGGGCTGGACAAGCGCGCGCTCGTCTGTGCCCTCGCGCGACTCACCCCGGGAAGCGACCCCTGACGGGCAGCCCGCCCGGCGTCGCGCCCGCCTCCGACACGACCAGCGTCCCCCGCCCGCAATGGACGACGAGGGTCTCGCCGCCCGACTCGAAGGTGCCCGGCGGCTGCGAGGCTTCGGCGTCGCCGGGTCGCGCGACCCAGATGTGCACCGGCGCCCCACCCCAGCGGGTGAAGGCACCCGGATAGGGTCGCGTCTGGGCGCGAACGAACGCGTCGACCCGTTGTGCGTCCCAGGTCCAGTCGATCTCGCCGTCCTCCGGCCCGCGTTGGGGAAACTGCCGGCGCCCGGCCTCGGGTTGCGGCCGCCCCACGAGCCGCCCGGCGGCGATCTCCGGGAGCGCGCGCCGCAGCATCGATAGCGAGGCCTCGCCGACCCGGGGATAGAGGGTGGCGATGGTGTCGCGCGGCTCGATGGGCACCGACACCTGGTCGTAGATTGGCCCTGTGTCCACGCCGCGCTCGAATTGGAAGAGCGTAGCGCCGGTCTCGGTCTCACCGTTGATCAGCGCCCACACGAGCGGCGCGCCACCGGCGTAGTCCGGGAGCAGCGAGAAGTGAACTCCGAGGGTGGGCGCGAGGTCGCGCAGCGTCTTCGGCACCATGTGGTACCAGCCCATCACGAAGACGAGCTGCGGGCTCCAGGCGACGAGGGCCTCTCGCAGCGCCGGGCTGGTCATCTTCTCGGCGGCGCCCATCAAGTACACCGGCGTTCCGCGTGCCTCGCACGCGCCGGCCACATCCGCGTGGTTCACGTTGCGGACGCCCGACGGGCGGTACGAGATCTGGAAGACCTCCGGATTGGTGACCGCGCCGACGACCTCGATCTCGGGCAGGCTCCAGAGCGTCTCCAGAGACTGCAGCCCCCAGACGGAGCTGCCGACGAAGACCACGCGGAAGGGCACTTAGAGCAGCCCGCTGCGGCCGGCCGCCTCTCGCAGCGCGGTGTTGCCGCACGTACCCAGCAGGTCGGCCGCCTCGCGCAGCCAGTCACCAAACGGACGCGGCGCTCGCGGGTCGAGGGAGCTCTGGGTGGTCGTGTCGTCCGGGGCCTGCACGTCGAATGGGGTGGTCCCCGCGTGCCCCGGCGACGCCCGGGAGACGAGCCAGCGCGCGACCTGCAACGCGGGATGGCGCACGGCCGGTGAGCGGGCGGCGTGCCTGGCGGCGGTCTCGACGTCGTTGGTCGCCAGGAAGGTGAGGCAGAGGTAGGCCAGGTTCACCGGGTCTGTGACCGTCGAGTGGCACGCGGCGAGGTAGTTCACATTCTGGGCAAAGCAGCGCTGCGCCTGGGCCCAATCCCCCTGCATGAAGCGCGCGATCCCGACGCCGAGCAAGCCCTCCAACATGTACGGGTAGGCGGAGAGCGTGTTCTGCAGCGCCGCCGATGCCGCCCCCGGATCGCCTCGGTCGATCGCCGCAAACCCGTCCCGCAAGCCGGCGAGCACGGTGGTGGCGCCGAAGGGAACGTGGCGGTCGTGCGCCGCGCCGGAAGGCAGCACCTCGAGGGGCGCGGTCGCGCTCGTCTGCACGATCCGCTCGCCCGCGCCGAGCCCGCGCCGCAGGTCGAGCCACTCCCGAAGCTGTGTGCGCTGGCGGTGCGTGTGGTGGGTCTGGACGAAGCGGAACCCGCGCTCGGTCAACGCCTCGAGCTCGCCGGGGTGGTCGAGCAGCCCCTGCAGCCGACCGACGATGTCGCCTGCGTCGGTGAAGATGCAGTTCTCACCGTCGACGAAGCCCATGTCGCGCAGCGGCGCCGTCTCTTCGGTCACCAGCACGCTCCGGGCGCCGGGGATCTCGAAGACCTTCGAAACGAGGGTGTGCGACGCGCCGCCACAGCTCAGCGTGAAGTACGAACGGTTGATCATCCGCGCGAATTGCTCGCCGACGATCATGTGCGGGCGCGGCATCGGGCGCGGGGCATGGATGAACGGGAAGTTGCCCGCGATGAGGGGCGCCACCCGACGCCGCCACGGATAGAAGTCCGACGCGAAGAAGCCGGCGCCGAGCATCGCGACCGGGATGCACTTCGCTTCGCCGTAGTCCCGGAAGAGGTCGTCGTCCGCGAATCGAGGCACGAAGATCGTCCGCTGCGCCCAGGCCCGTGGCGCGCCATCCCGCGGAAACGACGGGCTGAAGAAGGCCTCGGCGCCCCACGCCTCCATCCGCGCGTACGCGTTGACGCGCATGGGCGAGTGGAAGTCATTGCGCACGAAGCCCACCCGCGGCACCTCCGGGTGGCCGCGGAGTCCGCTGAGCTGCGTCGGGCGTCCGATGTAGCTGTCGCATGCGCCGTCGAACATCACGAGGTCCGGGGTGTGGCGCTCGATCTCCTGCGAGAGATCGCGGTCGCCCGCGAGCTCGATGAGGTCGAAATGCCACGCGAGCCACTGGCGCACGGGCTCGATGAGGCCGACCACGCGCAGCGTCTCCAGGTGTTCGTGGGGCCCACTGAAGAAGAGCAGCCGCGGCTTGGTGGACTGCGTGCTCACGGCTGACTCGCCGGCATCAATGTGGCGTACTTCGCGGCCTCGGCGGCGCGTCCCCCCTCGCGACACACACCGACGAGCGCCTCGACGTGCGCCGCGTTGCCCGGATCGAAGAGCACCGCCTTCAGCAGCGAGCGCTCGGCCCCGTCCAGGTCGCCCTTCGCCGCAGCAAGACGACCCGCGAGTTGCAACGCGTTCGCGTCGATTGGGTTCTTGCGCAGGGCCTCGGTGACAACCCGCTCCGTTTCGACGAGGTCGAGCGCCGGCGGAGGCGCAGGCGCATCGGGGTCCAGCGCAGGGTAGCGCGCCTCGATGAGCGCGGCGTCGGCGGGACGCGCGCTCGCGGAGGCGCCGGCCTGGTCGAAGAAGCCATCACCCCGGTCGGGTCGCAGCTCGAGCGGCGCGAGGCCCCAGCCGACGCTGCCGTAGGTGCGCGCTTCCCCGGCGTGCGCGGTGGCGCTAGCGAGCCGTTGGATGCTCCGCTCCAGCGCCGGGGCCAGCTGCGGCTCGTTGGCCTCCCACAAGCGCCACTCGAGGGCGTCGAGCCACTCGCGATGGAGCGCGCGTCCGGTGAAGTTGGGCCCGCCGCGACCGCCGCCTGGCCCCTCCCAGAAGACGACGCGACCGCTCCCGGGGTCGAGCACGTAGCGGTCGAAGACCCCGAGGCAGCGAAGGTCCGCGCCAAAGCGGTCCGCGTACAACGCCACCAGGGAGGCGTCGACGAGGCAATCGGGCGCGACGAACATCACGGCGTCGACGCGCCCGCGCAGCGACTCGACCGCGCGGTTCCACTCGCTCGCCGGACCGGGTTTTTTGTGCGTAAGGATACGGCCGCCCCCG
>PVBE010589254.1_pt1 | contig 13564 bp, 14 predicted proteins | sample 1631181 | NCBI WGS metagenome assembly PVBE01 (sample SAMN08397723, study PRJNA350692) | Marine metagenome, whole genome shotgun sequencing project. | isolation source: water | place: Pacific Ocean | collected 2012-04 | reverse complement strand
CGGTTCAAAGGATCTGAAACCATTGCTCCCTCAGGGCTCTTGACTCAACTGAGGCCCCAGAATTCCAACTGAGCACCCAGCGTTCGATCCCTGGAGAAGCCCCTGTGATCGGAACCTCCGCAAGCTTCCCGCGTCGCGCATAGGTGAATGGCACTGGCTGATCAATGGGAATCAGGCTTGCCAGCTGGGTGGCTTGACGTACGCGAATGCCAGCAGCAGCAATCACCTCATCACCCACAACTAAGCCAGCCTGATGGGCAGGGCTGTTGTGTGCAACACGTGTGATCTGAACAGCACCAGCAAGATCGTTAAGGGTCAGCCCGGTTTCAGCCGTGGTGGAAGGCAGCGGATCAAGGTTCAGCCCCAGGGCCTCGATTGAGGCAATCAGTGGCAGATTGCCCGGTTCGTCGAGCCAGCCAGCTAGTTGTCTTGACAGCTGCTGATTGTCGAGGGCAATCATCTCTTCAACATCGGCCCGGGTGTAACCCCGTCCACTGGGTCCGTGACGATTCCAGAGCCGACGCAGCACATTGGCCAGAGACGACTGAGATTGACGCAGGCCCACATCAAGGCAGAAGGCAACCGCAGCACCGAGGCGGTAGTAACTGATCTGAGTATCAGCACTGGCCGGATTCGACTTGTAGAGCTTGATCCAGGCTTCCCGTGAACTCTGGGCAAGGCTTTGCACCATGCGGCCCGGAGTGCAGAGCAGACGGGAGAAATCCTTGGAAAGATCCTTGAGCAGGCTTGATCTGTCACTGAGACCCGCCAGCAGAGGCAGGGCAAAGTCGTAGTAGCTGGTGATGCCCTCAGCGAACCAGAGTCCATCACTTATTACGGGTTGGGAGTAGTCGTAGGGGCGGTATTCAAAAGGGCGCAGTCGCCGAACGTTCCATTGATGCAGATACTCATGTCCGACAAGCTGCAGCAATTGGCGGTAGCCATCCGTCCCGGTCATCGCTCCCCATGAATACTGAAGAACAGCTCCATGGTCGTGTTCCAGGCCGCCGTAACCCTGATCAAGCATCTGGATCACCAGCTGATAGCGATTCCCGCAGGGGGGTGCGCTTTGCATCAGACGGCAGGTCGCTGCGCAGACCTCACTGATGTCCGTCAGAAGTGTGTCTGGCCAGCCACCTGGAGGTTCCCCCACCAAAAGAAGCTCGTGCTTGCAACCATCAACAGCAAACGGTTGCCCGGAGAATCTGCCGGCATGAACCGGTGCATCTACGAGTTGATCGAAATCCTCAGCCAGGTAGGTGTCCCCTCCTGGGAGGGGCACATGGGATGACCAGCCCTCGGGGGTCCTGAGCGTGAGTTTGTGGGGTGACCAGCGATGCTCGCCAAGCTCAACAATGGCAGCGGCAAGGCACAGAGAGGCAAACTCGGGATCCAGATAGCAGGTTCTGACGGTGAGCTGTCTGGCTTCGATGCAATAGCGAAGGGTGAGCGGCGCCAGCTGATCAAGTTCAACCTGCCAGGAACTTGTGCCGGTTCGCTTCAGCGGGAGCTGCTGATCGCACTGCTCAAGGCTGAGGCTGTGGAGGTACTGAGCATGATCTCGAACGGTGTAGGAGCCAGGCGTCCAAAGGGGCAAAGCCCAGCCCTGACGCTGGACCCTGGGCGTCCAGCGAAGCTGAACTGCCACGATCTGGCTCGCCGGATCAAGTAGATCGAGAACAACATCAACGCAATCACTCACAGGCTGGTGGCCAGAGTCACTCGGGCTGAGCTGAAGGACGGATCGAGATCGCTGAGAGCCTGGCGAAGGGCATAGGCCCTGGTGATTCTGCGCAGCCTGGTGCTCAATCCAGGCTGTGTACTCAGACGTGCCAGATCACCGATCAGGGACAGGGTGCCGTCAGTTGAACGCTTCCAGGCGAGTTGGTGACCATCCGCAGCAATGGCAACCAGATCGACCGGCTCAGCTTGATCAGCAAAGCCTGATATCACTCCAGGGCGTGACACACGAAAGCCCTCATCGATCAGGCAGGCCTCAAGCCGTTCAAGACTTCGCAGGAGTGTGGGCAGGATGGTCAGGTGGGACATGAATGGAATGCCCTCTCTACAAAACAATAGCCAGGCTGACGATCGAGTCCAGCAGAACCATGCAGCCCTTATCTGGCCAGAGCTGACTCGGTTCCCGTTCTTCAACCCACCGCTGCGACTTGGCGTGATGGCCTCAGGCCAAGGCAGCAATTTCGAGGCTCTGGTGGAATCCACAAGGACTGGCCCTCTCGATGGCACGATTGAACTCCTTGTGGTCAACAACCCCCAATGTGGGGCCCGAAAGAGGGCAGAGAGGCTGGGAATTCCCTGCATCGTTCATGACCATCGTTTGCACAGCAATCGTGAGGCTCTTGATCAGCAGCTTGTGAACAGCTTCAGACAGGCTGATGTGGAAGCCATCGTGATGGCGGGTTGGATGCGGATCGTCACCCCCGTTCTGATCAATGCTTTCAAAAACCGCCTGATCAATATCCACCCTTCACTGTTGCCAAGCTTCAGGGGCGTCAATGCGGTTGAACAGGCTTTCAATGCAGGCGTGACCCTGGCGGGCTGCAGCGTTCATCTTGTTGTGCCTGAAGTTGACGCTGGCCGCATCCTTGCCCAGGCCGCAGTTCCAGTGCTCAGCAGCGATGACCCTGTCAGCCTCAGGGCCAGGATTCAAGTCCAGGAGCACCGTTTACTGCCCCTGGCCGTGGCTGTTGGCGCAAGGGACTGGCGCCGGCACTGAGCTGAGAACGGAAAACTGAGGCTGAATGAGCGTGGTGCCTGAGCTGCAAACTTGAGTGCGAACCTGGGGGGTCAATCCTTCATCTGAAGGATACACAAATAGCGTTGATCGATGAGAATGGAATCACAGCTACTCAGTGAAATGACAGAGGAACAGATGACCCTGCACTACTTTGAAAAATTCAAGGAGGAGATTACTAATCTTATCGAACAGATCTGTCCAGAACTTCTAGATAATGAGTATGACGATTTAGAGTTGCCCAATGATCAAAAAATTATGTTGACAAAAATCTATTTATGGACAGTGTCGGCGGGCTGAGCTATCGATGCTGAGTCAAGGTGAATGGGTCTGGGATGATTTGCAGGTTCTGTTGAAAGGCTTTTGATCAGAGCTTTCATCTGAAGCATATGCAATCGACACATTTAGGTTGATAGCTTTCTTGAGGGTTTTGATCCGTGCTCTTATTTGTACCGTTGTCATTTATCTTGATGCCTTTAACTTTCGATTCCTAGGCTCCCTGCTGTCCATCAGCTTTGCTTGCAGGGCATAAGCGAAAAAGAGTGAGCCTGGCCTTTGGATCCAAGATTCAGGCTGTTCAGGAATTGATGGCCATCCAACTAAAAAAAATATGCCAGCGGCAGATCAAACAACCTATTGAGACATATTCATATCACAGCAAAAGCTTAAGATTGACCGACTGAGCCTGTGACTCTTAGCGGTCAAGGCACATTGTCGAAATTGTTTTTCCGTGGCGGGAATTGTTCTTCATTGGCCTTGAAAGCGGCCGTCATCAGCCAACCAAGGATCAACAGGCCTGCTCCACCAGTGAGCAGCAGATAAAACGTCATTGGCCTGACGTCTCCCAGCCAGGATTTGTTTCGCTCAACAAGTCAGTCAAGGATGGATTGAACCAATCTATGACCTCGATGATCAAGCCCAACAGGCAGAGGGTGCCCCCTTGTTCGATGAGACGGGCTGTCATAGCGAATCAATCAGCTCAAGATTCTGATACAGACAGTGCCCTGTTCATGGATAGAAGGGCAGCAGAGGCAGGCCTGCTGCTGCTGGCAGGCCTGCCATCAGATTCAGGCATTGCACCCCTTGGCCAGCCTGTCCTTTGATCAGGTTGTCAACAGCACTCATCAGAACCATCTGGCCGGTGCGATTGTCGACCTGAACGGAGAGCAGGGCCTTATTGGTGTGCCTGACCCATTTAGTTGCCGGATAGGTGCCCACATCAAGCACCTCCACACATTCATGGTGGCGATAAATCGCCTTCAGAACCGTGGTGCAGTCTTCCGCCCTGAGGCCCGGATCTCTCAGGCGGGCGTAAACAGTTGCCAGTAATCCGCGCACCATCGGCACAAGATGGGGTGTGAATTGCAACTGAATCGAGTGACCTGCCACCTCGCTGGCCATCTGCTCAATCTCAGAGGTGTGGCGATGCCCAACCACGCCATAGGCAGCAATGGATTCGGAGGCCTCGGCAAGAAGCATCGCCTCTTTGGGAATTCGGCCACCACCGGATGTTCCCGTTTTGGCATCGATGATTAAGCCATCGTTCTCAATCATTCCCTGCTTCAGGAACGGCAGCAGCGGCAGAAGACTCGTGGTGGGGAAACATCCAGGTGCGGCGACAAGCCTTGCCTCAGCGATGGCCGTGGCGTTCCACTCGGGCAGGCCGTACACCGCAGTTCGGCATAGCTCAGCATCTGAGCGTTTGATCTGACGGGCCTCCTGGGCGTAGACCAAGCGCCACTGCTCAAGGGAGCGGTATCGATAATCAGCGGATAGATCAACGACCCGCACCTGTCGCTTGAGCAGTTCGGGGACAAGGCCGCATGCCACCCCATTCGGAAGACTGAGCACCGCATAATCAGCCTTGGCGGCGATCAGATCAGGATCCGCCGACTGGATCTGAGGATCATCAGCTATCGGCAGGAATGGACAGACCTCACTCCAGCGCTTGCCAGCACTGCGTTCTCCTGCCAGGTAAGTCACCTGCAGCTGGGGGTGTCCCTGCAGCAATCGCAGCGTCTGAAGACCTCCATAACCTGTTGCACCGATCACCGCCACCCTGGTTGCACCGGGATGAGAGATGGCTGCAGCAGGGGAGGGAGCGGTGCTGTGCATCCGCTGGCGGCAAACTTCGGGTGATCGTACTGGTGTCGATAATGAGCGTAAAAATCAGCGGATGAGAGAGCCTCTGAGCACGTCCACGAACAACGTCGAATCTGAGGAGATCAGCTTTGACAGCATTGCTGAAGCCCTGGCAGCCATCCGTAATGGTGAGTGCGTTGTCGTTGTTGATGACGAACGTCGGGAGAATGAAGGTGACCTGATCTGTGCGGCACAGTTCGCCACACCGGAACAGATCAATTTCATGGCCACCGAAGCCAGGGGATTGATCTGTCTATCGATGCAGGGAAGCCGGCTTGATCAACTCGATCTGCCTCTGATGGTTGATCGGAACACGGATTCCAATCAGACCGCCTTCACCGTCAGCATTGATGCTGGCCCCGAACACGGTGTGAGTACTGGCATCTCAGCTGAGGATCGAGCCCGCACGATCCAGGTGGCCCTCCAGGCTGAAACCAGGCCGATGGAACTCCGCCGCCCCGGTCATATCTTTCCCCTCAGGGCCAGGCAGGGAGGCGTGCTCAAGCGTGCCGGACATACAGAAGCGGCCGTTGACCTCTCCCAGATGGCTGGCCTAATCCCCGCCGGTGTGATCTGCGAAATCCAGAACGCCGACGGCTCCATGTCGCGGCTGCCGCAGTTGTTCAACTATGCGCGGCAATGGGGGCTGAAGTTAATCAGCATCGCCGATCTGATTCGCTACAGGCTTGAGAACGAACGCTTTGTCTACCGCCAGGCCTGTGCTGAATTACCAAGTCAGTTCGGTGGTTTTCAGGCGATTGGCTACAGAAATGATCTCGATGGATCTGAACATGTCGCCCTTGTGAAGGGACCACTCGATGGCCTCCAAGAGCCTGTGCTGGTGCGCATGCACTCCGAGTGCCTGACGGGAGACGCCTTCGGTTCGCTGCGTTGCGACTGCCGCCCGCAGCTTGAAGCGGCCCTCTCGAGGATCGAACAGGCCGGAGAGGGGGTTGTGGTGTATCTGCGCCAGGAGGGAAGGGGGATCGGCCTGATCAACAAACTCAAGGCCTACAGCCTTCAGGATGGCGGCCTTGACACTGTTGAGGCCAACGAAAAGCTTGGTTTCGGAGCTGATCTGCGCAATTACGGGGTTGGCGCCCAGATCCTCAGTGACCTGGGCATCCATCGGCTCAAGCTGCTGACCAACAATCCCCGCAAGATTGCGGGTCTCGGTGGTTACGGGCTTGAGGTTGTGGATCGCATCCCACTGGTGATCTGCCCAGGCGATCACAACGCCGGCTATCTGGCGGTGAAACGTGACAAGCTCGGCCACCTGATCGACAGCGATCCACAACAGAAACCCCACCCAGATGATCAGGCCTATGTGGTTGTGGCCTGGGATGGTGAGACCTCTGCGGAGGATCTTCCCGATCTGCGTTCCAAGGCCGAGGCCTGGGCCTCCAGCCACGCCCTGAACCTCAGTCCTGAACAATCACCTCGGCTTCTGGCCCTCTGGGAACGGCCACTGTTTGCCTGGCATGTAAGCGCCCGCGATGAATCAGATTCAAGTGGGGTTTCAGTTCTGAACCAGGAGCTGATGGAGCACCTTCTCAGAGAGATCGTGGCCTGGCCAGGGACCCGCCGGGTGGGCCTGCTGAGAACCGATCACCCCGAGAAGGCCTTGCATCCTTCTCAGATGCTCAACCGGGAGGAACGCCCCCTCAGCCATCTCCGCAATGCTGAACAAACAGCTCTGTTGCAGGGATGGGAAGCAGAGGAGGCAGGCATCCTGATTCTCTGGAGCGAAGAGTCAACCTGACTGAGGCCAGACCTGCCCCAGTCGACGGATCTGCTGCTATTGAATCGTCACCTTGTTGATGCGTGAGCCGTTCTTGAGAGCCAGCACCACATCCATGTTTGCGGTCTCACCAAAGACGGTATGCACTCCATCGAGGTGGGGTTGAGCCTCGTGAACAATGAAGAACTGGCTGCCGCCAGTGTTCTTGCCAGCATGAGCCATCGACAGTGAACCGGCTTTGTGCTTCTTGCTGTTGATCTCACAGTTGATCGTGTAACCAGGTCCATTAGTTCCTGGTGTGCCCTTGGCACCTTCACGGCTATTGGGACAACCACCCTGGGCCATGAAGTTGGGGATCACGCGGTGAAAGGCCAGGCCGTCATAGAAGCCATCCTTGGCCAGCTTGACGAAATTGGCCACGGTGTTGGGAGCATCCGCTTCAAACAGCTCAAGCTCGATCAGACCTGCATCGGTCTCCATCAGGGCCTTGGTCACAATCGTTCTGGCAAACAGCCATGTTAGGCAGCCAGGCAGAGGATCTTGTCCAGGCTCAAAGCCTTTGTGGTCAAACTCTTGAGATCAAAACGTTTGATCCCTTCTTTTTGGCCTAACCCTGGTTCAGGGAGCAGCCGCGGCTGGCAAGGGCGCAACGGAGTTGATCGTCATGGTCAGCCAGCAACTGACGAGAGGATGCCGCGTCCAGATCAGCAGCCGCCATCACCAGAGCGATCTTTACGGACCCTTCGCTGCTGCGCAGCAGCTCCATTCCCTGTTCACGATCAACTCCGGCAAGATCACGAAGGATGCGCAAGGAGCGATCAACCAGCTTGCTGTTGGTTGCAGCTACATCAACCATCCGATTTCCGTAGACCTTCCCCAGCCGAACCATCACGGCTGTGGAGAGGATATTCAGGGCCATCTTTGTGGCTGTGCCGGCCTTCAGCCGCGTTGAGCCAGTGAGCAATTCAGGCCCGGTCAGCAGACGGATATCGATGTTGCAGGGCAGGGGAGCCTGTTGTGCAGGAACACAGGCCATGGCAATGGCGAGGGCACCTAGCTCCATGGCATAGGTCAGAGCGCCTCTGACATAGGGGGTGGTGCCACCTGCAGCGATCCCGACAAGACAGTCGTCTGCCATGAATCCACGCTCGATCAGATCGGATTGTCCGGCCTGTTCAAGATCCTCCAAGCCCTCCGAACTTCGCAGCAGGGCAGGTGCTCCTCCCGCAAGAATCCCCTGAACCAGCTCAGGGGGGCTGCAGAAGGTTGGCGGACACTCGGCAGCGTCAAGAACTCCCAGTCGCCCGGAGGTTCCAGCACCGAGGTAAAAAAGTCTGCCCCCCTGACGCAAGCGTGAGGCGATGGCATCAACAGCCTGGCTGAGGGCCGGATGTGCTGCCTCAACAGCTTGCTGGGGTTGCCTGTCCTCATCACAGAAGAGGGCCACCAGGGTCTGCGTATCCATCTGATCGAGGGCCTGGCTCCTGGGATTGGCCTGCTCAGTCAGCAGATGGCCGCGATCTGCAGCTGCCTGAGGAGGATCTGACTGTGAAGGTTGTTCCGCTGGCTGTGGCGTGATCTCCATTCTCAGAGCAGGCCTTCAAGGCGGTTTCGGATGGCTTTGAGTTCAGCCGATTCAGGGGACTCATCAGCGTCTGAAGACTCAGCAGCCTGAAGGCCTGGCTCTGAAACCTCTGAATCAGGGGAGGGCTGTTGTTGTTGCTCACGCCAGTCGCTCACATCCCGATTGGACTCCGGCGGAGCCAGCATCAACCTGTCTTCATTGGAAGAAGGAACAAAACCGGATTCAACAAGCCGTGCTTCATAGCCGGCCTGGTCACAGAAAATCTCCATTTCCTTGCGATCCAGTTCCTCCACAGTCGGAACTGGAAAATCCTGGGCTTCCAGCAGACCGGCATAGCGATGGGCATCATCCGGATTCTCAAACAACAGCACCACCGTTGTTCCTGAGATCTCCAGAGAATGGATCCCCTCACTGTCGCGACCGGCGTCATAGAGCAGAACATGCACAAGCATGACGATCAGTTGAGGCTGGCAAAGTCTCTCATTTCGCAAATCCTCTCACCGCGCCGATGCATCGCCTCTACCGAGATCATCCTGTTCAAAGGCGAGTTCCTGAAGTCTTCGGTACAGGGCCCGTTCGGCCTCACCAAGTTCTGCCGGGATCACCACAACAATCTCAACAAGCTGATCACCCCGGCGTCCATCCAGTTCCAACCCACGTCCCCGCAACCGCAGCAGACGGCCACTGGATGATCCAGGCGGTACCTGCAGGGTGACGGGGCCCGCCAGGGTCGGCACATCCACGGCACAACCAAGGGCTGCATCCGGAGGAAACAACTCAAGTCGATAGTGGACACGCAGACCATCGATTCTGAGACCGTTTTCGGTCTGAACCCGCAGCTGCAGAAAATGATCGCGTCCCCCCGGAGCTACGCCTGCCAGGCGCAGGCGCCAGCCATCCCCCGCCAGGGGTGGTGATTCCAGTTCGACAAGGCAGCCGTCTTCCAGTTCAAGCTCAACGGCAGTGCCATGGAGAGCCTGGTCAGGAGTGAGTTCAACGAGTGTCTCGATGTGATCGCTGGCCTGAACAGGGGGAGGTGGTGGCGGTGGAGCCTTCTCTGGCCACTCCACCTCAGGGGCGGGGGGGGGTGATGACTCGTTTTCAACATCGCGATCCGTCCGCTCAAGACCGAGCACAACACTGAGGTAATCCTCGAACGAGGGAAAGCCAACGGCAAAAGGATCGGATGACTCCCGGCCAGAGAGGGTTTCCCCCTCCCAGGCTGCGCGCCGACGGGGGTCAATCAGAACGTTGTAGGCCTCGTTGACGAGCTTGAATCGCTCTTCGGCGTAGCCGTCGTTGCTGTTGAGATCTGGGTGCCAACGTCTTGCTTCCCGCCGGAAGGCACGTTTGAGCTGCGCTGGATCACAACCAGGCTGCAGACCAAGCAAGGACCAGTAATCGGGCTTAGCGGTAGAAGTCATTGTCCCAGGGATCTCTCTCCCAACCGCCCATACCGCGTCTATTGACTGCTGACCTGCTGGGACTGTTCCAGGGATCATCATCCCAGTCATCGTCTGAGAACAGCTCGTCCTTCAGGGAACCGAGGGTGTTGCGTATGCCCTGCAGTGGATTGCTCTCAGAGCGCCTCTCTGCGGACAGGCGTCTATTCAGACCGAACAGTGCTTCCTGAAGAGAGGTCACCCCCAGCTCAAGATCCTGAAGATTGTCGTGTTCAAGCAGGTCCTGCACATCGCGCATGGCCATCTCCACACCCCGCTGCTGACGTTCGGCGCCATAGGGACCGAGCTCCAGAGCAGCATCTCTGAGCCTGCGTTCCGCCTGAGCCACCAGGGTCAGAGCATTGTTGCGTCGTTCGATCGAGGCACGCTGACGCCGATCCTCCCCAGCCTTGGCCTCAGCTTCGGCAAGCAAGGCTTTGAGTTCATCCTCATTGAGGTTGGAGCCACCCTGAATCGTCACGGATTGCTTACGCCCCGTTGTGCGATCCGTGGCACTCACTTCGAGAATGCCGTTGGCATCAATGTCAAAAGCAACCTGTACCTGGGGCACACCGCGGGGAGCGGGAGGAATCCCCGACAAACGGAAGCGACCCAGTGATTTGTTGTCGCTGGCGAGTTGGCGTTCACCCTGCCAGACATGAATATCAACGGAAGACTGGTTGGCCTCAGATGTGCTGAACACATCCGACTGACGAACAGGAATCGGTGTGTTTCTGGCAATCAGAACCTTCATCAGACCGCCAACGGTTTCCAGACCCAGGGAAAGGGGGGTGACGTCATTGAGCATCAGATCCCGCAGCTCTCCGGTGAGAATCCCGGCTTGCACAGCAGCGCCGATGGCCACCACCTCATCGGGATTCACCGATTGACAGGGCTCATTCGGGATCAGTGTCTTGACCAGCTGGAGCACCATCGGCATCCGGGTGCAACCACCGACCAGAACCACATCATCCACATCTTCAGCGGCCCAGCCGGAATCACGCAGAGCAATCTGCACAGGCAGCATCAGGCGATCAAGGAGATCAGGGCAGAGGCTTTCAAATGTTGCACGATCGAGATTGGTCTCAATATGCAGGGGGCCTTCTGATCCGGTGGCGATGAAAGGCAGCGAAATCGGTGTGCTCTGCACGCCTGAAAGTTCCTGTTTGGCCTTCTCGGCAGCCTCGGTCAGCCTCTGCAGAGCCTGTCGATCCCGGCGCAAATCGATGCCGTTGGTTTTGTTGAATGCTTCGGCAAGCCAGTCAACGATCCGCTGATCGAAATCGTTGCCGCCAAGTTGTGTATCCCCATTGGTGGCCTTCACATCGAAAACCCCATTGGCAACCCTCAGCAGGGACACATCAAAGGTGCCACCGCCGAGGTCAAAGACCAGAACTCTTCTGGCTGCACTGCGATCGAATCCATAGGCAAGGGCAGCTGCTGTGGGCTCATTGAGAATCCTCTCGACGCTGATGCCCGCCAGGCGTCCGGCATCACGGGTTGACTGGCGCTGGGAATCATTGAAATAAGCCGGGACAGTCACTACAGCGGCTTCAACAGGCTCGCCGAGGTAGGTAGCAGCGTCATCAACGAGTTTGCGAATGATGCTGGCGATCAGCTCCTCGGCTGCATATTCACGTTCTGTGACTGGGCAGGCGATTCTGACCTGCCCCTTGGCATTGGCCCGGATGGTGTACGGAACCGAAAGGCTGCTGTCCTCAAGTTCATCCCACTCACGACCAACAAAGCGCTTGAGGTTGGCAAAGGTGTTGCGAGGGTTGAGAACCAGCTGCCTGCGAGCCAATTGGCCAACCAGGAGCTCGGAATCCTTGGTGTACCCCACCACGGATGGGGTGGTGCGGGTCCCTTCAGCATTGGCGATGACCTGGGGACGCCCTGCCTCAAGCACCGCCACAACGGAATTGGTAGTTCCCAGATCAATTCCTACGATCCGACCCATAACCTCGCTTGCTGAATCCCTAGGCTAACGGCCGGAACCCTGCCCACCAAGGCCTTCTCGTTACTGGAATGCCATGGTTGAGATTCCAGACATGAGTGAGCTGGTCTGGCGAGCCTGAATTTCAAAGCAATCTCAGTGAACTCAAAAAGCCATTGAATTATCTTGTTCACGTTCGTGACTCATCTCAATGACGTCTGAGACCGAGGATCTTTACCTTCTTCGCAGACGTCCAGCCATTGAGAAGCTGGTGGACATCAGCTTTAGAAACTTATGCATCTTTATGGCCTCAATGGTGGCCATTTTACTGTTGGCAATACTAGCGGTCATCTTCTGTGGTTCCCTGGGATCAATCGGTCGTTATGGCTGGCAATTCCTAACCACATCCAACTGGAACCCAGTTGATGATGAATATGGTGCATTCACAGCTATTTACGGAACAATTATTACATCGATAATTTCACTGCTGATAGCAGTTCCACTCGGAGTTGGAACTGCGATATTTATCACTGAAAACTTCATCCCTCATCATATCCGCAATCTATTAGGACTTATGGTTGAGTTGCTTGCCGCGATTCCATCTGTTGTTCTGGGGTTATGGGGCATTTTCGTGATGGAGCCATTTATCAAGCCTTTTCTTCTGTTTCTCCATCAAACCCTTGGCTGGATGCCACTGTTCAGCACATCACCCCTTGGCCCAGGCATCGCGCCAGCAATTCTTATCCTGGTCGTGATGATTCTGCCAATCATTACCGCCATATCAAGAGATTCACTTAACCAGGTTCCTGAGAGGCTTCGACAAGCTGCCTATGGTGTTGGCACAACGCGATGGGGAGCAATCATCAACGTTGTGCTTCCGGCTGCCGTCTCTGGAATCGTGGGCGGAGTGCTCCTCGCCCTTGGTCGAGCCATGGGTGAGACCATGGCTGTGACAATGATTATAGGTAATTCAAACAACTTCAGCTGGTCACTTCTAGCTCCAGGAAATACAATCGCTTCGATGCTTGCCAATCAATTTGCGGAAGCCGATGGCAGCCAGATTTCTTCCTTGATGTATGCAGCATTGATTCTGATTATTATGACATTGATGGTCAATATATTCGCCCAATGGTTAGTTCGGCGGCTGAGCTTGAAATACTAAACCATGACAGATATCTCTTCTCAAAAACTCTTCTCAAGCAAACCTGATCTGGGCTACAAGCCGTGGCGCAGGCGAAACATCATCAGCACACTTCTAACAACAATTTCCGCCAGCTTCTCGGTGATTGTTGTTCTGCCACTCATCCTGGTGTTGATCTATGTTCTGATCATGGGTGGCGGCAAGATAAGCCCTGCTCTGTTCACGGAGTTGCCACCACCACCGGGGCTTGATGGTGGTGGCATAGGCAATGCAATCATTGGCACCTTTATCGTCACATCGATTGCTGCACTGCTAGCGATTCCAATAGGAGTTGGTGGAGGAATCTACCTGGCTGAATATTCCAGGAGCGGGCCATTTGCAAGTTTCATTCGATTTGGCACTAACGTTCTCTCCGGTGTGCCGTCAATTATCGCCGGTGTATTCATTTATGGCTTGATTGTTTCCACAAAGATTCTGTTTGGCAATTCCTACAGCGCCCTTGCTGGCGGAATGGCACTTGCCATCCTGATGATTCCCACTGTCATCAAAACAACGGACGAGGGCCTCAAGCTGGTGTCAGATGACCTGCGCCGTGCTGCTCTTGGTGTTGGTGCCTCCAGGTTCCTGACAATTCTCAGGATCACACTTCCCTCAGCATTTACACCAATCGCCACCGGGGTGATGCTGGCTATCGCCCGTGCAGCCGGTGAAACAGCCCCACTGATCTTCACAGCCCTGTTTTCATCCTTCTGGCCTCAGGGCATCCTCAGTCCGATTGCATCCCTTTCTGTGTTGATCTGGAATTTCTCAACCATGCCCTAT
>PVBE011412821.1_pt1 | contig 13565 bp, 7 predicted proteins | sample 1631181 | NCBI WGS metagenome assembly PVBE01 (sample SAMN08397723, study PRJNA350692) | Marine metagenome, whole genome shotgun sequencing project. | isolation source: water | place: Pacific Ocean | collected 2012-04 | reverse complement strand
CGCGAGACGACGACGAGAAGTCCCCCGGACGGGTCTCGCGCGTCGACGCGACGACGAGACGCGCGCGCGAGACGCGGGGACGAGTGCGGCATTCGGTGACGCATCGCGTCCGTCTCGAGGCATGGCGCCGTCGAGGGACGCCCCGGGTGATGAGGCGCGAGAGAGGGCGCCGAACGCGCGCGGACCGACGCTTCCGATGCCGACGTACGGGTTACCGGCGTCCGCGGTGGCGTCTCGCGCGTCGCCGGCGCCGAACGATGCGTCCGCTCGTCTCCCGCGCGTCGACGATTCCTCCTCTTGGACGCGCGCGACGGCGGAGACGACGGTGGAGACGACGATGGACGATGCGAGCGTTACCGCGCCGACGATGACGGTGCACAGACGCGCGCGTAGGAGCCAACGGAGCGCGCGAACGCCGCCGAGAAGGAGATGGAAAAGATTCGGTTTGTCGCGACTTCGACCGCGACGCGTGAACCGACCGCGAGCGCTCACGCGCGGGGCGGCGCGATTGGCGGCGCAGCGGGATCGAGGGGCGGAGTGGTTGGCGGGCGCGGCGACGATGGCGAGCGGGGGGGTGAGAGAGGTGTTGGGAACGTTCGCGCGCGCGGGATGGTTGGGACGCGCGGGACTGGCGGCGAGAGCGCTCGGCGGCGCGGCGAAGGCGTTCGGGACGGCCGCGGCGAGCACGGCGCTGCGGTGTTGGGCGCCGCGCGCGCACTCGGTGTTGACGGCGCTGGTGGTGGCGGCGGCGTCGACGAAACGAGGGGAATCGTCGCCGTTGGCGAGGTTCGTCGAGGCGAAAATTCCGGGACGCGCGGGACGCGCGTGCGCGCGCGCGGTGGCGGCGGCGCCGGTTCGGGCGAGGAACACGCTGCGAAGATGGGTGACGTGGCAGGGTATTCGTTTGACGATGCGCGTGGTGGCGCGTCGGCAGCAGCGCAAGGTGGATTATTCGTTGCGCGTCGCGCCCGTCATCGCGTCGTACATGGCGGCGAAGAAGCGCATCGGACGGATTCGAGACGAGGAAAAGCGCGACCAGGCGTGGGATCGTCAGCATCAGTGGGGTGCGGCGCGCATGCGAGACGTCATCGAGGATTTCGGTGGGTTTTACCGAAAGGTTGGACAGATCGCGGGGACGGCGAAACAGATGATGCCGGCGCCGTACATCGAGTGTTTTTCAAAGACGATGGATAACAACCCGCCGGTGTCGTTTCGAGCCGTTCGCAAGACGTTGGAGGAATCGCTCGGCGGTGCGCTCGGTCTGCACTTTGCCGAACTCAATCGCAAACCCGTGGCGACGGCGTCGATCGCGCAGGTACACTTTGGTAGGCTTTTGGACGGTCGCGAAGTCGCCGTCAAGGTGCAAGCCACCGACGCCGCGTTGATGCGAGGCGACATCGAGAGCATGTTGCACACCACCAAGGCGATGCGTTGGTTGGGATTGGACGAGGGTTTGGATTTTCCCACCATCTTCCGCGCGTACTTGGACGTCATCGACGAGGAATTCGATTTCACCATCGAGGGCGAGAAGACGGAGGAATTCGGAAAACTTCTCGACGGCGCCGGTCTGAGCGATCGAATCGCCGTGCCGCAAGTCATCACGGCGACGAGACGCGTGCTCATCATGCGACGCGTGCGAGGGGCGAAATTATTGACGATTTTCAATCGAGCGAGCGCGAGTCGCAAGGTGCCTCGCTGCCCATCGCCCGTGGCCAAGTGTCACGCGGCGGGCGGCGCGGGATGGGAGGGCGTCTTTCACTCCATGTTCGTCGCGTGGGGGGTGATGATGTTGAAGCACGGACACTTCCACACCGATCCGCACCCGGGCAATTTCATGGTGGCGAACGATGGGAAACTCATACTCCTCGATTGGGGCCAAACGAAGCGTGTGACCCAAATCGAGCGCATGCACATGTGTCGTCTATCGCTGTACATGGCCAACGAGGACCACGCGTCCATCGCGCGAGAGATTGAAAATCACGGCTCCGTGCGACTCGAGCGACCGACGACGGAGGCGCTGAGCGCGCTCGCGTACGCGTACTTCGACACCCGTCCGTCGCCGTTGGCGGAGATGAACGTCATGGATTTTAAAAACTCACCCTTTGTGCAAAATAAAATTTTGCAAAACACGCAAGAGGGATTCTTCGCCATTCGAAGCGTCTTCCTCTTGCGAGGCATGCTCAGCACGTGCGGTCTGCGCATGTCCATGGTGGAGAGTTGGCAGCCCATCGCTCGGGAGGCGATGATCTCACACGGTGAGGCTCCACCGAGTCGATTCAGACTTAAAACCAAGCTCGTCATCAATCGCTCGTGGCTCGGTTTACAACGTCGCTTGAATTTAGGCACCGGCGCCAAGGTGAACGCCGTCGAAGAATACATGGCGGACAAACGCGAAAACGCGGGCGTGGGCCTATGGCCCTCGAGCTCGAGTCTCTTCTAGAACAAAACTACCATTCAACAAAGCTACGATTCCATCATCCGTTCCGTCGTCGAATCGTCCGTCGGCGTCCCTCACTTGGCCGTCGGCGCCACGCACGCGTCCTTGGCCAAATTACACTTTTTAAAATACCCCCCGATCGCGCTTCGTCGATACGGTCGCGTCGCCAAACACGTCGGCACGTTCTCCGGTTGTTCGGTCCACAGTTCGTGCTCCACACCGTCCGCCGCGAGCGTCTCGCTCAGTTTTCGCAGCGCGTTTTCATTCTTCGTCTCGAGCACCACTTTTCGCATCCCCGCGATATTTTCCTTCGCGCAGTACGCGCGCGTCTCCTCTCGATCGCTAAATTTCCACACCGCCGCCACCGCCGCGTGCGCGCACTGCGCCGCGAGCGCGCCGAGGGGCCATCCGAGCGCGCGCCCCAAATCTTTTCGTAAAATGATGAATTGGTAGAGATGATCCTCGTCGTCGGTCGTCGCGGTCGCCATCGTCGTCGACGATCGTCCGAGACCACGAACCGGTCGCGCGCGCGTCGATCGTCCGCGCGTCGACGCGCGCGCGGCGACGACGCCGATCGCGCGGGCACGCAGCATGGAATGAGGCGATCGCGCGCCGCCGCCGCCGGGATTACAAATGTAACGCGCGTAAATCGATGGGTTCGCGCGCGCGCGAGTCGGTGCGCGGATCGTCGTCGTCGTGTGCGTCATCGTCGTCGTGTGCGTCGTCTTTCGTCGTCGCGAGCGAATCCGCGCGCTCGGTGACGTCGACGCGAAGACCCTCGCGTTCGGCTTCGATTTCTCGGCGCCACAGCGCGGCGTTGTTGCGCAAAAGCGCGACGACGGCTTCGGTATCCTCGCGTTCGTCCGAGTCCTCCATCGCCGCGATCTCCCCGCGGGTGAGTCGTAAACACGCGTCCGTGATGTCGAGCGCGCCTCGTTTGTTTCCCATGATTTCGTACAGTAAGACGGTGTGATTGAGGTATAAACCGAGCCGAAGCGCGCTCGTCATCGGCTCGGAGCGCGCGCGTTCGATGCCCGCGCGATAGGCATCCTCCGCGTTCGTCGCCGCCCCGCCGCCGGGGTCGACCTCGCACGTGTACCTCCAGTAATCCCCGAGACATTTGAGCCAAAACACGCGAGCGGTCACGGAGTCCTCCGCCGCCGACGCCTCGACGCGCGTCTCGACGCACGCCACGGCGTCGGCGCACCGTTCCCGCATTTCCCGGGACAATTTCTCCACGTACTCTCTCGCCAATCGCGCGCGGGCGTCGTTCGACAACTGTCTCTCCCGACACTCGATCGCTCGCGCGATGGAGAGGGACGACCGGAGGTTTTGCACGACGTTTTTGAAAGCCAACGAGAGTAAATTTCGTTCCTCCGAGGTGAACGCGACGTCGGCGTCGGCGGCGAGGAGACGCATGTTCGCGAGCATGTCTTCGTCGCGTCCACACTGTTGCGCCAATTTGGCGCGGAACACCAGAGATTCCCTGGGAACGCCGCTCATATCGATCCTCGGCCGTGAGCGTCGTCGAGTGCGGTCTCGAACCTCGGTCGGCGTCGGCGAGTCGCGTCGTCTCGGCGAGCTCACGCGGACGCGCCGCCGCCGCCGTCCTCTCGATCGTGACGACGCTCGAACGCGGCGGCGAACGCGGCGGCGCGTTCCTCTCGAGTCACCGGTTTTGATCTCTGGTCGTTCGTCGTCGCCGGTGCGTCGTCCGCGGGAGCGTCCCCGGCGGCGGTCGACGCCGACGCGTCGTCGCTCGATCGTCGCCGCGAAGACGCCGACGCGAATCGTCCGCGCGTCTCTCCGAACGCCCTCGACACCGCGTCCATCGCCCGCGCGACGAACGACGACGACGACGACGACGACGACGACGGACGGACACCGCTCTCTCTCTCCCTCGTCGTCACCGGTAACGTCTGTCCATTCACCGCCACGTATCCCGGAATTCGACTCGCGAAGGCGAGCGACGCGTTCTCCGCCTCGGCTAAATATCCATCGGTGACCATCGCCCACTCCGCGCCCGCTCGTCCCGATCCCCACGCCGTGCCCACGCACACCGCCGCGAGCACCTGCACGACGTTCCATCCGAACAGAATCAACACCACCGCCGCCGCCGTCGGCGCGCGTTTCGCCGAAATCGTCCCGCCGAACGGCGCCGCCGCGTCGACGTTCGCCGGTGCGCGCGTCGTCTCTCTCACGAACACCGTAAACGTCGCCACCAACGCGCCCGAATCGCCCAGAAAGTTGGGTTTAAATACATTCGGCGCGAACGGCGCGGCGAGGACGGCGAACGCGATCGACGCGACGTTCACGAAGAGCGTCGCGGCGGCGCCGTCGAACGCCGCGCGAAGCGTCCCTCGATGTCGTTCCCACGGCGCGATGATTCGAACCGCGACGACGCAGCACGCGACGGTGGCGATCGGACCGTCGACGTGGAGCGCGCTCGTGAGGAGTCGGTGGAATTGCCCGCGTCTGAGGACGTCCAGGGGACAAAAAGCGACGAGGTCGTCGATGCCGAAGATTGGATTTAAAATCAATCCGACGACGATGGCGCCGACGACGATGGATTTTGAACACGGCGGGAGCTCCACGAACGCGGCGTGTGCGTCGTCGAGCGACATGGCGGTCGGAAAGGGGGACGCGCGCGCGAGTGGGCGTGTGGGGACGCGCATCGTGACGACGAGCTCGAGTGGACTTTTTACCCGGGGACGGGGACGCGCGCGTACGTTTCCTCCGTTCGTGGGTACTCCCAGTGGTACACGCCGAACCGAGCGATGATATCGTCGCGATCGAGCGCGTTGGATGACTCGCTCGAATCGTCGTCGATGCGCGCGATCGGGAAGACGCGTTCGCCGACGGCGTACGAGACGCCGCGAAATCCGCCGCCGCGCTCTCGAAACGACGCCGTCGCGCTCGCGTACGGATGAAACGCGAATGAATTCACCGTCGGACCGTTGATGGTCGTCGCCTCGGTGGAGAAGGCGCGCTCGCCCGTTCGGAGATCGAACGCGTGCACGCCTCCGCGCTCGTCGCCGGAGACCAAGTGTCCGCCGCACGGTTCCAAATCGAAACGCACGCGTTGATTCGTCACCGATCCCGGACGTTGGAGTGCGTACACCACCCCGCCCGTGTTCCTGACGTCTGCGCACGAGATGTGGTCGCTTCGTCGACTCGCGACGTAGACGAAATTACCGTCGACGCTCCATTTAATGTGCGTCACGCCGCCGCCGCCCGCGCGCCAACTCAACGCGCGACCGCCGCCGACGCGTAAATCGTACACCCCGCAATCGATCGCGGTCGCGCTTCCGCCGTACGATCCACACGCAAAGACATCTGTTTCCGTCGGACAGCAATCCAGCGTCGATATGAGTCCTCGCTGCGCGCCGACGTCCTCGGAATTTCGAGTCCCTCTGGTGACGACGCGCGTCGCCGGGTCGCGTCCCGGTCGCGCGCAATCGAACGCGTCCACCCATCCATCGCACCCGCACGCCAATTTCGAGTACCCGTCGACGAAACTGATTCCACACGCCCCGACGACGTCGTCCGATCGAGGGTCTATGGATTTATACGACGCGAGAACCTCCCCGGATGTCGTCGACCGCGTCGTCGTCGGCGCGTCCCGCTCGCTCGCCGCGAACGCGCGCCCATCCTCGCACAGTCTCCAATCGTACGCCCGCTCGCCCGACCGCGCGACCGCGTACTCAAACGTAACGTCCCCGTCCTTGTGAACCTCTCGACGCGCGCGAAACGTCCTCGACGCGGCGTCGTAACACAAAAGCGTCGATCCGTCGGCGCTGTACACCAAACCGTCTGGAAAGGGCGTCTCGCTTTCCGACGTCGACGTCGACGCCTCGGGCGACCAGTGCGCGCGGTCGCGCGCGCCGAGACCATCCCTCGCCCCCGCGACCGCGTCCAGGCGCGAGTACTCGACGGACATGACGACGCGACGCGTCGAGCGATGACGGCATTGCTGGGCGCATTTATGCTCCCGGCCCGCGCGTACGTCGTGAGTCTCGCGTCGCTCCTCGCCGGTGCGAGCGTGGTGCACACGATATTCAAGCCTGATCTCACGATTCCCGTCGTCGGGGACGAAGACGCGAGGCGCGCGTCGTCGTCGTCGTCGTCGACGCGCGCGTGAAGGCGTGACGGTTGATTTGAGTTCGGCATCGTTTTCGAGCGCGCGGGCGACGCGACGGGGGTCTCTCGCGCGATGGAGCGCGTGGTGGCGTCGACATCGCGCGTGGTGTCCATGGAGAGCGCGATGAGCGAAGAGGGCGACGCGGAGGAGGGCGAGGAGGATGGAAGAGGCGTCGGGACGACGAAGCACTGGTGGTTCACGCCGCGACGATTATTGCGATTACTGTGCGCGGTGTCGGTGTTGGTGTACACGGACAGGGGCATCATGAGTAGCGCGGCGGTGTCGGGAACTCCGAGAACGGCGAGCGAGCCGAACGGGGTGGGGATGCAGGGCGCGTTGGGGGCGAGTTACGGCGCGTACGGAGCGCTCACCGCGGCGTTCATGATCGGTTTATTGCTCGGGTGTCCGACGTTCAGCGCGCTCGCGACGCGAGTGAATCCGTTTCGCTTAATCTCGTATGGGTTGGGGATGTACGCCGTCGGGGAGTGCGGGTGCGCGCTGGCGCCCTCGTATTGGTTTATGTTTGCGTGTCGATGTTTAGTGGGCGTCGGCGAGGCGTCGTTCGTGTCGCTGGCGGCGCCGTTCATAGATGATTACGCGCCTCCGGCGAGGAAGACGCTGTGGCTGGCGACGTTTTACGTGTGCGTACCGTTCGGGGTGGCGTTCGGGATATTTTTCGGTGGCGCGGTGGCGCCGACGATGGGATGGAGAGCGCCGTTCGCGTTGAACGCGGTGGCGACGATTCCCGTCGCGTTGTTTTGTTTCATGAGTCCGCCCGTTCGCATGCGCGGCGTGGGCGAGCGCGCGTGTGAGTCGAGCGGGGGCTCGCGAGGGGCGCGAGAGGACGGGTCCATGTTCCGCGCGTTCGCGCGGGATTGCAAAGAACTCTTCAAATACGAAGTGTACGTCGTGACCATTTTCGGATACGCCGTGTACACCGCCGTCATCGGTGTCTACGCCGTCTGGGGCCCGAAAGCGGGATTCTCCATCTTCAAGGACTACCTTCGCACGTCCACGCGCGCGGACATGGTCCTGGGCGGCGTCACCATCGTGAGCGGCATCGCGGGCACGCTCGCCGGCGGAGGCGCCGTCGACGTCTTCGGCAGTTCCATGACCAACGCCCTTCGCACCTGCGCCGCCGCCGCGTTCGCGGGCTTCATCTTCCTCGAGCTCGCGTTTCGATGCACAAACTTCCACGCGTTCGTCGCCTTCTTGCTCTTCGGTCAGATGTTCGCCTTCTTCTTACAGGCGCCCGTCAACGCGGTGGTGCTCTGGAGCGTCCCGCCTCGTCTCCGCCCGCTCGCGTGTTCGATGACCACCGTCACCATTCATCTCCTCGGCGACGTTCCGACGCCGCCGTTGTTCGGACACGTGCTCGAGCGCGACGGTCCACCGACGCCCGCGCGGTGGCGTCACACGTGCGCGGCGTTCACGATGTTATTCGTCGTCGCCGCCGCCGTCTTCGAGCGCGCGTCTCGACGCGCCGTCGACGCGCCCGATCACAGACGCGTCGCCACGGCGCACGTGGACGACGACGACGCGGAAGACGACGAGAGAACGGGCGGCGGATTCGTCGCGGAGGACGTCGACGATTCTCGCGATAGGCTTTTACCGACGCGATAGACGCTCGCGCGTTCGCGTTGTATTCGCGCGTCCCGAAAGATTGAAAGAATGCGCTCGCTCGTCACACGTCGTCGCGCGCATCGTTCGCCGTCGAACGTGTGGCGCGCGGCATGCGAACGCCCGTTCTCGCGTCGTCCTCGCGACTCGCGTCGTCCTCGCGCGCGTCCACGAGCGCGCGCGAGGCGTCCAGAACGTCCCGACCTCGTCGACCCTCTCGCGTCCTTCTTTCGCGCGCGCGCGCGACGGGCGGCGAGGAGACGGTCGACGAGACGTTGGTCGAGCGGTACGAGGACGCGCTCCGCGCGTCGCCGGCGGCGTTCGGCGGCGCGTGCGGGATCGTACTCTTGGCGAATAGGGCGCTCGGCGGGGTCGCTCCGGCGGCGGACGCGTCGAGCGCGCAGAGTCGCGCCGACGTCATATGTCTCGCCATGGCGGCGTGTCTGATCCTCACTGGATTCACGTGGGTCGCTCTGAAGACGAAACCGCCCGACGTGGTGGATTTAGTCGGCGCGCGTCTCGACGAGCCGTACGTGTCGACCGCCGCGTCCGCCGACGCCAGGGAAGAGTTATTATGGGCGTGGAACGCCGCGCGCGCGGCGACGAATTGCGACGTCATGGCCGTCTTCACCAAAGACGGTGAACGCATCATGCAAGCCGGCGTCGCGGCGAACGCGCTCGCCGATCCATCGGCGCTCGAGAGACGCGTCGAGCTCGGACCCATCGTCTCCGCCGCCGCGTCCCGGGGCGCGCCCAACAATCTCGCCAATCTCATCCTCTTCCCGGGTCGCGTCGAGTTCGAACAATTCTTCCCGGTGAACACGCAGGCGGTGTGCGTGCGTCCGATCGGCGACGGCGCCGCCTTGGTCATCGGGTCTCGCGTCCAACGCGGGCTCACGCCGAACGACCAGAGATGGTTCGAAGTCGTCGCCCAAAAACTCGATCGCGCCCTCGATATTTCGTGAGCTCGCGCGGTCACCCTCGTTGTAGTCACGACGCATTCGCGTCGTTTTCCACGCCCTCGTCGCGCGCCGCCGCGACCCGTCGTCTCTCGCGCGAAATCTCTCTCTCGTGCGCGTCGCCGAAAAATTTAAATTTTTGCGCTGGGACAGCTCGCCCGACGTCATTCCATCGCGGTCGTCTCGAGCGACGCGAGCGCGCGAACGCGGTCGGTCGAGTCTGTGAACGACGCGCGCGCGATCGTCTCGAGCGCCTCTCGCGACGACGGTCGCGCGTGACGCGCGCGCGCGACGAGCGCGCGCGTCGGGACGCGTTTCGTTTGAAATCGCCCGCGCGCGCGATCCGTCATGAGTTCGCGTCGTCAGGCGTCCTCCAAGGCGGCCAAGGCGCTCGCGGCCACGGCCAAGCTTCGTGAACTTCGCGAGGGCGGGAAACGGTCGCGGATCGACGAGGTGGAGGAGGAGGTGGACGCGATCGAGAATGTGTACGACGAGCTCGACGAGAACGAGTATCGCGAGTTGGTGGCCAAGCGACGCGCGCAGGGCGGGGACTTCGTCGTCAACGATCACGGCGAGGGATACGAGGACATGGGCGAGGAGGAGGATTGGACGACGCGGAACGAGAATTATTCGAGCGACGAGGAGTACGATGATCGAGGGAAAAAGTTGCCCAAGGCGGCGCCCGAGCCGAAGAAGAAGATGAGCGCGCAGGAAAAGGCGAAGCGCGCCAACGAAAAGGCGAAGAGTAAGGCGTCGTTGATGGTCGGTGGGGCGCCGAAGAAGAAAAAGTTGGACGACGTCGCGGCGGAGGCGGACACGGATGCGTTGTTGGAGGATATTCTCGCGGGGGTGGATATGGACATCGGCGCGCAGGCGCCGGCGCCGGCGCCGTCGAGACCGAAGCCCGCGGCGAGGCCCGCACCGGCGCCGGTGCTTCGTCGGTCGCCGCGGAAGTTGGCGACGCCGGTCGCGCCCGCGGCGGTGCGATCGCCGGTCAAGTCTCCGCCCACGAGCAGCGCGAAGAAGTCGGTGACGTTCGACGTCGAAGAAGACGAGGCTTTACCTACGGTTGATGTCGGTGGATTCGACGACGACATGGAAGAAGACGTCGACGTCGACGTCGCGATGCCGGAACCGGAGCCTGTGCGAGCGGAAGAGAAGAAGGCGTCGACTATTCGAGCGAAAGAGGATCGACCGCCGGAACCAGAGTCGATGTTGAAAACGTTGGACGAAGAAGAGGACGACGAAGCGAACGAAGATCTCGCAACGGTGACGCAGGATGCCGCGCCGGTGACGTTCAACGGTACCGAGCTGCCGAAGGCGTCGGACGGATCTATCCCGTTCTTCTTCATGGATGCGCACGAGGAGAAGGAGTCTCCCGGGACGGTTTTCCTCTTCGGTCGAATTCCGGTGTCTAACCAACCGGGCGCCGACACGATCAGCGCGTGCGCGGCGGTGCAAAACATGGAGCGTTGCATGCACATTGTCCCCACGCCGTCCACGTTCAATGATCCGGACGGTTCGCTCGAAGAATTGGGACGACAGATGGAGACGACGCGTCGCGAGTTCAAAATGTGCCCCGCGAACGACGCCAAAAAGGAAGAGAAGCAGCTCGCGGCCAAGGAAGCAAAGAAGGCGTTGATGAAGGCGCTCATTCCAAAATCGGCCGAACTGCGCGCCGAGGTCAAGGAAGTGCTCAAGAAGCGAGGCATTGAGAATTCGAAAATCACAATCGTGCGTCGTCACTATTGTTTCGAACGCAAGGATATTCCCCAAGGACCCCTGTTCGTGCTCAAGGTGAAAACGCCCGCGACGCACGCAGCCTTCCCGAGCGATCTCAAGGGGAAGCATTTCATCGCCGCCATGGGCACCCAAGCGCCGATGTTGGAGCTTCTCACGCTCAAGTCGAAGATGAAGGGTCCGAGTTGGATCGGGCTTCACGGCGCCGCCATCGTTCCGACGGAGAGACAAAAGTCGTGGTGTAAGCTCGAGCTCGCGCTTCCGAACGCGCACAAGAGCGTGCGTCCGGCACCGAACGACATCACGACGTTGCCCGCGCCGCGCCTCACCGTGGCGTCGTTGAATCTTCAAACCATCGTCAACCAACAGTTGAACGTCAACGAAATCGCCGTGGCGTCCGTGCAATACATTCGAGGCGTCAATTGCGAAGGCATGACGACGGATCACGAACAAAAGAGCGGTTTGCGACACTTCACCGTCGTTCGCAAGCTCGACGGTTTGGAATTCCCGCAAGGATGGCAAAACGTCGCCGCTCAAGAGAACAACACGAACGTCATCGCCAAGCGCACCGGTTCCGTCGTCCTCGCGACGCAGATGAACGAACTCGGTTTGCTCAACTTTCTTCTCGCGAAATTGCATCAACTCGATCCCGACGTCATTGTCGGTCACAACATCGGCGGGTTCAACCTCGACGTCCTCCTCAGAAGATTGCAAGCGAACAAGATTGGTCACTGGAGTCGCATCGGCCGCATGAAGCGAACGCGCATGCCAAACATCAACGGCACGGGCGGCGCGTACGGAGGCGGCGCGTCGATGGGTGCGCTTCAGTGCTTGGCCGGTCGATTGTTGGCGGACACGTACCTGAGCGCGAAAGATTTGTTGGGCAAGGAGGTTTCGTACACGCTCACGTCGCTCTCTGGGACGCAGCTCGGATTGCGTCGCGTCGAGGTGCCGACTGAGGAAATTCCAAATCATTACCATAACGCCGAGTCTCTCATGCACTTGGTCAAGTGCACGGAAAACGACGCCAAACTAAGCTTGAAGCTCATGTTTAAGATGGAAGTCGTGCCTCTGACGAAGCAGTTGTCCAACATCGCCGGTAACTTGTGGAGCAAGACGCTCGGACACACGCGCGCGCAGCGCGTCGAGTACCTCTTGCTTCACGAATTCCACGCGCGCAAGTACATCGTGCCGGACCGTTTGAGCGCCAAGGAGCGTCGTCGCGTCGCCGCGGCGAACGGTGACGAAGAGAGCGGTAACGAGAAGAAGGGACCGTCCTACGCCGGTGGTTTGGTGCTCGAACCGAAGAAGGGCTTGTACGACACCCACGTCCTCGTGCTCGATTTCCAGTCTCTGTACCCGTCCATCATTCAAGAATACAACATTTGCTACACGACCGTCAAGCGACACTTCACCGAAGAGGACGAAAGCTCGAGCATCGAGTTACCGCCGCCGATCTCGGACGACAGAGATTTCGCCGTCTTACCGGCTGTTATCGCGAGAATCGTGAAGAGTCGTAAAGAGGTCAAGGGATTGATGGGGAGAGAAAACGATCCCGGCCGCAAGAAACAATACGATCTCCGTCAGTTGGCGCTCAAGCTCACCGCCAACTCTATGTACGGTTGCTTGGGCTTCGCCCAGTCTCGTTTCTTTGCCGAACCGATCGCCGCGTTGATCACGTCGCAGGGTCGTAAAATTCTTCAGCACACAGTGGACATCGCCTCGGGCAAGTGCGACTTGGACGTCATCTACGGCGACACCGATTCCATTATGGTGAACACGAAATCGCACAATCTCGTCGAATCCAAGTCGCTCGGAGGGAAACTCATTCGTTTCGTCAACAAAGAGTATCGTAAATTGGTCTTGGAGGAGGATTATGTCTTCAGATCGATGCTCTTGTTGAAGAAGAAGAAGTACGCGGCGATGAAGGTTGTCAACGGCCCGAATAAGACGAGCACTTACAAGCTCGAGATGAAGGGTATCGACATCGTTCGTCGCGATTGGGCGCCGATCGTCAAGGATTTGGGTAAGCAGACGCTCGAGGCACTTTTGGACGTCGACGGAGACCTCGAAGAGCGCGTCGGTGAGATTCACGACGGCTTGCGAAGGATTCGAATGGACATGATTGAAAACGACGTGCCGATGAGCAAATACGTCATTACCAAGCAGCTCACGAAGGCGATCGAAGAGTACCCGGACGCCAAGCATCAACCGCACGTCATGGTAGCCAAACGTCGCGCCGAGGCTGGGAAGCGGGACGGTACCAAGGCGGGAGAGACTGTGCCGTACATCATCGCGCTGCAGAGCGACGCGACGTTGGAAGAAATCGCCGCCGGCAAGGGTGGCGGTTCCGGTGGTAAGGGTTTGGCCGAGCGCGCGTATCACCCGGAGGAAATCGTGGAGATGGGATTGAAGGTTGACTTGCACTACTACTTGTCTCAGCAGATTCACCCCGTCATCAGTCGTTTGTGCGCGCCGATCGAGCAAACCGACGGCGCGATGATGGCCGAGTGCCTCGGTTTGGATGCGAACAAGTTCAAGTCGCAAGCGCGCGGTGCGGACGATGATTTCGACGACACGTTCGGCGGCGGTGCGTTCGCGATGGACGACGACGAGCGATTCGCCGATTGCGAGCCGCTCACGCTCAAGACGCGAAGCGGCGAAGAGT
>PVBE011206471.1_pt1 | contig 13566 bp, 8 predicted proteins | sample 1631181 | NCBI WGS metagenome assembly PVBE01 (sample SAMN08397723, study PRJNA350692) | Marine metagenome, whole genome shotgun sequencing project. | isolation source: water | place: Pacific Ocean | collected 2012-04 | reverse complement strand
CCCTACTAAGATGCTTCAATTCGGGCGGTTCCCTTTCCAGTAAATTAATACGGGAATGACTTCGTAAAGCCAGGAGGTCCTATTCGGCCATCTACGGATCCAAGGCATTCATGCGCCTCCCCGTAGCTTATCGCAGCTTGTCACGACCTTCATCAGCTCTCGAGCCGAGCCATCCCCCAGTCAGGTTGTAGCATCAATTTGCTTTTTATTCTCTTACTCCACACTTTCCTGTGTGAGTCCTCTGGTGTCCAGGAATCTATCTATCTCGATTTCACAGGACACCCAGTCTCCCCACAGGGCGGAGCGTCCTCAATCACTTCCCTAAGAATGTGTACATCCCAAGGTGCATTCAAAGCATCTTCCCGACCTACCTCCCCTTTATGAATGCACCGAAAGCAGTCACTTTTTCCACGAAGGCGTGAATGTACCATAGGATACGATTCTAGGGTATAATTCAAGGTTCAATTAACCCATTGGACTGATGCGGTGTAAATTGCCTGAAACTATATCGTTAGCGGGAGCAATAGCAGAGGCGGCCCTGAGTATCTGTGTAGCCGCATCAAAGTCCCTTAATCCTATGCATGAAACAGCCTTACCATTCATTGAGGGGACATCATTATTATCGAATTTTAGGGCAGCGTCATAGAACTTTACTGCACTATCGTGACGGTGACAAGAACTCAATGCGGTTGCTAAGTTACAAATTATTGATACATCATCCTGAGAAGCCTTGGCAGCCTGCCTAAGTGCCAATACTGATGCCTCAAAGTGAGGTTCATCTGCGGGGTATTGAGAAGGGCTTTCCTCTTGAATGAGAAGAGCTTGCTGGAGAAGAGATAAACCAAAATTGTTCAGAGCAGCGGGATTCTGCGGATGGGCCTCACATATTGTTCGAAAGCAATTTGCTGCCTCCTTCCAGTTTGCCTGTGCCAAAGCAGCAAAGCCAATGTGAGCCTGCTCCTGCAATCGCGCATCAGTTAGACCAGTAATTGCAAGAGCCCTAGCAGGCATTAATTCAGGCACAGTACCCTCCATAACTGATGGGTCGAATGATTCAATGGAAGTTGCAGGATCTACAAAACTATCGAAGTCAACAATTACCTCACTGACTTGCATTTCATCCCCAAAATCATGGTATACTATGTCTTCTTCATGTAAAATTACTTCTTGAGCGGCACCACCGACTGCCCCTTGGGGCGTGAAAACATTGTCTTCGGGGGCATTTGTATCAGTAACTATGATTTCATCCTCAATAATTGTAGCAGGTAAATGAGATTCACTCTCTTGGGTAGTCACAATAATTGGTTCAGGGTCACTAAGCACACGTGCCACTAAAATTACATCATTATTAGCAACACTATCTGTTGTCACTTCAGAATCAGCATCAGTAGAAGGTTCACCTGTTTCTTCCATAACTGGAATGTCCTCAGGTAAAGTTGGTTCTTCGTCAACCACGCCTACATCTGCAGGAGTAATTTCTTCCACTCCACGACTTGGACTACCGACACCAAAAGGAAGCGTTGTCTCGCCACCTGTTGAACCACCTATAGAGAAGGGGAGAGAGGTCTTAGGCAAGGGTTGGTTTTCTTCAAGAGCAAGGCCATCGATGCCATCGAGAGATGTTACAAGTTGTTCTAAGCCAGGTAAATCCCCTGTAGGCGCCGGATTACTTGATGCGTCATCTATCGATGCTTCATGAGAGATGCGGCTACCACAAGAGGGACAAACTTCACTCCCTCCAAATATCAGCCCACATGCGTCGCACTCTTGCATCATACCTCGTGGGAATGTGCTCCCCTTTGATGCTACCGCCAAGAGGGGCGAGATTTAATTTCTAGGAACTGTAGAGCATCCCATGGAATAAGATCATGAATATCGTAGCCACAATACAGGTAATTATCATCACAGGGAAACCTACTCTCATCCATTCCTTCGTTGTTATTGGGTTCGGGCCGCGCTCACTAATTGAGACTGTCATGACATTAGCACTGGAGCCGATTGGTGTTGCATTACCACCGAAGCCCGCGCCCATTGCTAGTGCCCAGAATAGTGGAGCCATGTCAACAGTAGGATCGGCTTCACCGATGGCAACAATCACGGGAATCATCGCAGCTGTGAAGGGTATGTTGTCGACAAAGGCACTTGCGATTGCTGAGACCCAAATGATTGCAACTGCAAGCATCACATGGTTGGAACCGAAATTATCGAATATCCAATTGGCAAGAAGGTTGAGATATCCGACATTTCCTACCGCCCCAACCAAAATAAACAACCCAGCGAAGAAAAGCAGAGCATGCCATTCAACCTTCTCATTAACAGAGTGTATCAATCCGTGGCGCAGTACTTCATTGTCTTCGGGCTTTGCCGCAACCAACGCAATACCTGCACCAGCAAGAGCCAAAGCGTGAATCCCAATATGTAGGTGTAAAAATTCAGTTGCCGAGAACATGACAACTGTAGCACCTAAAACCACTAGTGTTGTCTTCATCAACAATGGATGTTCGATGCAATCCCATTCATCTTCTTCCAAAATTGCTTCAACATTGGCAGGCTTAGATTCACGCCAATCTCTGTAATAGTAACGAAGGTATCCCAAGGTTATAACCCAAGCAAAGAATGTCAGAACACCCAAACGAAGCAAGAAGCCATTGAATCCAAACAAAGAGGCAAGTTCATCAATGCCGCTAGCTTGACTGGCAATCATGACATTGGGGGGGTCACCCACCATGGATGCTACACCGCCAGTGTCCGAAAGTATGGCTTCGGCAAGTAATGGAGGAATAGGGTTAATCTCCAATTTTTGACATATTCTAAGTGTGACAGGGGCGATGATAATAATTGCCGTAACATTGTCGATTACCAAAGAAATTAGGGTAGTAAATGTCCCTAAATAAACAACCAACTTCCATGGATCTCCACCCGACAATTTAGCGGCCTTCACAGATACATACTCAAAGAATCCTGAGACTTCAAGAAGGGCTGCAAAAATCATCATTCCCAACAATAGACCGATAACATCGAAATGAATCCAATGTAACATCATGCCCTCAATTGATTCGTGACAGATTTCAACTGTACCCCCGCCTCCAAATCTTGCAAAAATATGCCCTCCTGCCTCGCTTGAAACGGTTTCACACTTCTTGAAAGCACTCATCGTTAAACCCAAAAAGAGCATTAAAACACAGCCGAACCATGCTGCAATTGTGCGGTGTAATTTCTCAGAAAGAATTAGCACAAATGAGGCAACGAAAACTAGCAATACCACATGATTAGGTTCTATCATGAAACTCACCCGGTTGAAGGATATCTAAAAGCATGACTAATGTATAGGTTCAATATAAGGCAGAGATGCACACAAAATCAGAGGAGAATCATTCTGATTCAGTATTTGTTACTTCGGCTTCGCTTACGATGGATTCTGTTGATTCTGGAATTAAGTCACCTGAATCACTTTCAATATCCATATCAGGATCAATCTCATCTTCATCCTTTGCTGCCACGATTTCTTCATGCGCAAATTCTGATATTGATAATGCCGCATCTAAATCTCGTAAAGTCTTCTCAATCACATGTGGATTCAATTGACCAAGACGCTCAGCATCACGTAGTGCCTCAATTTGGACCCTTATCAAATCACGGCGTGCGGACTCAATACGGCTAGCATGTACTAGAGATGTTTCAGAAAGTTCAAAGATTTTAGATTTAGACTTCTCAATACTAGCATGATATGGTTCAGCCAACCTTTCTCTGTCAACTTCATTAATTAAGCCTTGAGTACTTAGAGATGATAGCTTGCGTAATGCTGCCCTAGATGCAACCAAGTGTGCTAATGCCGATTCATAACGGGCCTCGCTCTCTGCCAAACGACCTCCAATGCCTAGCCGAGCAAGTAATGTTTTCATTGTCAAGCCCTGTACAATTAATGAGAACAATATAACACTAAATGCAAGAACTAACATATCGCTGTAAATCGCTTCGTCTAATTTGACATTGACTGTATCTCCTCCAATCAATAGTGCTTGTCCATCGTGAACAATATGTGAAAGAAGTAGTAGTAGTGCAATAGGTATCGAACCTCTTAGGCCCCCCCACCACATGGCAAGTTGCCATTTCCGATCTATCTTGTTTACCTCACCAAGGTTAGCAACATCAGTTAGCGGGAACACAACCAATCTAGCGAGTAGTGCCGCCATTACGGCTACTAAAGCAAGGAAACCTGTATGAAGATTCCAAGCAATAACAGATTGCAACTCATAACCAACTACGAGGAATAATATGCTGTTAACTAAGAAAGATACAACCTCCCAAAAATGGTGTAACCCAACACGCGCAGTGGGAGTCATCCCTTCTGGCGCTCCTTTATTTCCAACAAGCAATCCTGCAACTACTACTGAAATTACACCACTACCATGCATCAATTCAGCAAGTAGGAAGGAACCAAATGCAAGTGCTACAGTGAGAGCAATTTCAACTAAGTGATCTTCACTTTGATGTAATAGGTGATTGGCTACCATCCCACATAGATAACCAACAACAACACCCACAGTAACAACTACAATGAAAGATGCGATTCCGTTAGTCATTACTTCGCCTAAACTAACATTCTCCCCCGCAATAATAGAAAGGGTCGTCAATAAAATGATGTTGAAAAGAACAATGGCAGTTCCATCATTGAACAAAGATTCACCTTCAAGCAGAACTGAAAGCCGTTTTGGAGCACCCAGATTCCTTACAAGCGCTAAAACACTAACAGGGTCAGTGGCTGCCATAATTGAACCTATCAAAAGACCATAGAGGAATCCATAATCTTCACCCCACCAAATAAGCCTCCAACAGATAAGAGCAATCACAAGGGTATTGATTAGCACCCCGGGAATTGCCAGTAATGAAATTGTACGCCAATTACTCTTGAGCTTCTCTATATGCATCGCTGAAGAGCCTTCGAACAATAATGGAGGTAAGAGAATGAACAAAATCATCTCAGCAGAAAGTAGCCCACCACCCGGCTCAATGCCGGAAAACATTGACTCGCCTAACCAACCTAAAATAAGCCCGACAATCACCAATGCAATGGTGTAGGGCAACCTTACCCAACGAATAGCAATTGCCACTAACAATGCAAGAATCAAGGTGCCGAGCAAAGGTTCCAACCAAGTGGGCGGTATTGCAGACATCAAACCGCCGAGATTCTATCCGCTGTTAAAGCCGCTCCTAAAAAATGCCAACACATAGCAGAAGCGGCATAGGTTGCCAACTACCCACAATACGATTTTATCAAGCCATTATTTGCGATGAAAAACTGCAATATTACCCCTAGTGACAATGAGATTAGATGCTGTACTTTCTGCTAACATTTGCCACAGTTGCAATCTATCATCTGAATCATTAGAAAGTCCACGATTTACCTTCGCTTTGACCATTTTTCTAGATTTCAATTGACTATCAAGTTCAGAAATTACTGATTCTGTCAACCCCGATTTGCCAACCCTAATGGTCACTTCAAGTTCGGGATCTAGGGCTCTTTTTTTGAGTCTTTTATCTACTTCAGTCATTTTTCTCGCCTCTTATAATCAGGACCATTCCTATTAGTCCTCCCACATTCTAAGCAGGTGACATACCACGTCTTGTTCCGCACTCGCACACGAGCGTTTACACTTGGCCTAAGTGCCAAATGACATCCTCTGCAAATCCAAGAACGGCGACCTTCGGGTAGACCAAGCCTGTGCCTACGAGCAAGTCTCATCAAGTCACGGGCTGCTGAATCTACACTCTCAGAATTATGATCCCAGGGTTCAGAAAGTAAGTTTTCAAGGTGACTTTGGGAAACTAAAGCCCTTGCTTTTCTCTTTTTGCCTCGACGGGAATTTGAACGACCCCTTCTTGACATTTATTCACCCATATTGTTAATCTAATAATTGTGAGATTTCAGCACCAACCAAATCCATTGCCTGGTCCCCATTTACAGTTTTCAATACTCCTTTACTAGCATACCATTCTGCAAGTGGAGATGTTTGACTATGATAGGCTAAGAGACGAGTTCGGACAGCCTCTTCATTGTCGTCCTTCCTCTGAATCAGGCGATTAGCAACATCCGCTGGAGGAGGGCGAAAGGAAACGTGATAGATTTCTCCCGTTTCTGGATCCATCCTACGGCCAACGATTCTTCCGACAATAGACTCATCTGGAACCTCTATCGAAATGACAAGTGACACAACAGCAATTTCTGCCAAAGCCTCTGCTTGAGGGATTGTGCGAGGGAAGCCATCAAAGAGGACGCCATCTGATGCATCCTCCTGTAGCATTCTCTCTTCGATTAACCCTATGATAACTTCATCAGGAACAAGTTCGCCTATTTCCATGTATTTTTTGGCTTCCAAACCTAATGCGGTACCTTCTGCAAGCGCAGCGCGCAACATGTCGCCTGTCGAAACCTGTGGTTTTCCAGTAGCAGAAACAATCGCTTCCGCCTGTGTCCCCTTGCCTGCTCCGGGCGGGCCAAAGAGAACTATTGATTCACTCATGACTGCGGCGACAATGCCCTTCACAATAAGTCCAACGGTCTACATCCTTCGAGTAAGCGGAGAGAAAACTAAACGCGTCGGACCGGGTTTGAGTCTGCAGGGGGCGGCGGAGGTGAACCACCCGGTAACGGAGGCGCACCCAACGGCGCAGGAGGAGCACCCGGCGGCTTTGGTGCCGCCAATGGCTTAGGACCAGCAGCTGCAAGCGCAGCAGCAACTTCAGCATCGCTTACTGCTCCAGAAACCATGTCATCAGTTTTGATACCAATATCAAGAGCCGCATCACGGCGTTGTTCTACACTACCCATCATCGTGGAACCCATTGCTAGAATCTCTTCACCTGAATCATATGATGAACTGCTCTTTCTCAGCATCAAGACTGCACCCACCATGCCACCAAGCAGCAAGAGGGCAACCAAGCCAACTACCCAAGAGGGTATTCCGGCAGATTCCAAGGCTTTCAAAAGGCCACCATCATCGGCGCTGAGGGATGATGAACTGACCTTCAACTCAACTGAACCATTGATGAGAATTGCATCAGATGTTGAAGATGGGATTGCATTAATTGTAATAGAATCCAAACCAACTGCTCCATCATTAAGGACGGTGAACTCAAAGGTTTGTGAAGTGCCTGACTCAAGTGACTGAATTGTTGACAAACCAGTAAGAACCCATGTGGAATCACTAACGATATCAAAATCGACCTTACAAGGAGTGTTACCATCATTACTGACTGTTAGGTTACCAGTGCGTGATTCACCTTTTACAAGTTTATCAAAATCATCCACGTCAGTAGAAAGCGTCAGCCAAGCAGCCTGTTTACCAACAAAACCAACATAGGCTGATCGTACTAATTCTTCACCAGAGTAGGTTGTACCAGTCACCATCAAAGTAAGAGAATCCTGTAAAGGTCCGACGGGTGTATTCGCTGGCATCAGAACTGAAATCTGGACTTCGTCATACCTATGATCCCCCAAATTGTCTACTGGTATTGATTTGAAACCAACCTGCCAACCTTCAGGGACGCTACCAAATTCCCATTCTAGAAGTAATGGGACGTTCCCCTCATTGGTAATTATGAAGGTGCCATAGGAAGGCTCACCTGGTGCCACTTCCATTACATCCGTCGGAGATGGGGTAAGTGTAAGTTCTGGCCTCTCCTCCACCTTCAATTCTGTTCTATTCAAAATAAATTGTGACAGTGTGAACTGGGTTCTAATGTTAATGGTGTTAGATTCCCCATTTGCCACTTCAACGGGAACATGGACCTCCACCCTACAGTCTACTGATTCGCCTTCAATCAGAGATAATGAGAGCGAATTATCATCTTCTTGGCTATAACAGAAGATTGCTAGAGGCCAAGATGGGAGTGTAGGCGTAACTGTCACGTCGAGATTGATTGGCACATTTCCAAGGTTGGAAACCGTTAGAGTCAAATTGAGATGTTGACCATTGTCAACAGCTTCGTCTAAAGCGTTGCCTGAGGCCCCGACGGGCACCCCCGTGGAGGAATATAAGTCAGTATCAAAAGAATCTAACCTAGCCACAGTAATCACAGTTGAATCAACTTGAGTCAAAGATGGATTACTTGTATGTGAAGTAGTACACGAAATACTTTCTTCAACTCCAGCATGTGGATGACCGCCCACTACCGGCGGAACCATGACACGTACCGGTATCGAGAGATATTGAAGACGCAACAACGGTTCTAGGGTGATAGTTGAAGAGTTACCATCACCAACTGCTACGGCCCAACGATTGGGCGTTTCGCATGAGAGATTGAAGACGCTAGGCGAATTACCAGGATTCATGATTGAGATTCCAAAAGTGGCTTCATCTCCGGGAATTGCAGTAATTCCTGACACACCAGCTAGAGCAGTTATCATCCCATCCACATCTTCAACAATTATCGTAATTCTAACTGTATGAGAAACAACTGGTGAAGAACGGTACCACGCCGTAATATCTACCACATAAGTACCCGGCAGCGCATAAACTGGATAGGGTGTCGCATCAAGGTCTGCAGTTTCATCACGCAGTAACAAATCAAGCACGACCTCATTGTTTCCGCTACCTACTGGCTCTAACTGATAGAATGGGTCGACTGAGAGGAACTTGACCCACTCATCAGAAGGCGCATCAAGCATCCCATCTGGCCGCACAAATTGAACAGGAGTTACCCGCAAGTCAATACTCTCATTGCTAGTACCCTCATTAGCAACTTTGAATCGAATATTTACTTCATCATCTTGTGAGGGGTCAAGAATACGCGTTTTTGCTGTTTCATACTCTGCCTCACCTACAGGTGGAACGCCCGATTCAAGATATGGTGTAATCCTCACCCCTATCGCGGAAACATTGACCTGTAAATCAAAGACATTGTTATTGGTCCCCCGTGTGAAATCATTGGGCTCTTCCACTACATCGTTGACATCAATCGTTAGTCGCAAGTCATGGAAACCTGTAGAGATGAAAGTATGGGTGAACACAAGTGAATCACTAGAACCACCCGCTAAACCTATTTTTGTCTCATTGTGGAGCATAACTCCTGTTGTCAAATCTTCGACCATCACATCATAGGGAGCAGTCGTTGATGGGGCTTGATTAACCCAATTGGCACCCATTATGAGAGTCTCACTCTCTAATGGATCGGTAGTGGAAACCCATAGACTTGAACCAATCGTAGCAAGATCGCTGACTGGATTCTCATTACCCATAGCAGTAATGACAATTGCATAATTTTGTGACGAGCCGCCTGTATGGGAAACTTGAATTGACCAGTTGCCAGTTTGAACAGTCCCCAGTTTAACCCTCTCAACATTATTCAATGAATCATGAGAACCACCAGTGGTTGAAAGACCATTATTGAATACATTACCCTTGTACTGTGTACCATCTGGCGCACTTACAGTAAGGTCAAGGTCATTGACCAGCCTAGATGCTGATTGACTAGCTGAAGATGAACCCTCTTGGTCATTCCAAACAAGAGTTACTGAAAGGCCGTATGAACCATCGATGCTGTAAGTGTAGAGATACGAGTATCCTGGCGTCAGGGATTGGTCTTGGTCGTAGAACGTGTTGAGTGCTAGAATACCACTTGTTGGATATATGCTACGTTGTAGATCTACTTGTCCCCAACCTTCGTCGGCATTAGGAATATCTGCAGAGCCGATATCTTTTGCACCATTGATAACTATGGCTCTAATTAGGTCACTGTGTGGTTGATTGAGACTCATCTGAGTGCGCAGGAACTGACGGACTAGAACCGTTGCACCAGCCGCAATAGGAGTGGCTGTAGAGGTACCATCTGCTGACATATACTTGGGGTCATTATTTGCGTGCCTTGCAGAGGAGCATGATGGGCCTGCTGGATATTGTGCCTCTTCTGCTCTAGTTGAGCAAATTTGGACACCTGGGGCAACCACATCTGGTTTAATGCGGCCATCTAGAGTGTTACCTCGACTAGAAAATGATGCTACCTGCCCAGGAGATGCAGTACCCCAGTGACCGGTGGTTGAAGCACCAATGGTCAGGACATTCTTAGCAGTTGAGGGAGGTGAAACAGTAGTAGCGCCCTGTGTACCTTCATTTCCAGCAGCAAAAAGAACTGTGTAATCACCATAATCACTCATGAAGGCATCTGCAGAACGACTGTCAGAGGTGTATTGGCCACCCATATTCTCAGCACCCCATGAATTACTCTGAACACTTGCTGACTGTTGACGTGAGTGGCGGAACATATCATACAAGGAACCCCAACGAGCTAGTTGGCCAGATTGATCGTGTTCCAACTGATAAAAGTGGAAAGTTGTAGCAGGCGCCACACCTATGTAATTAGAATCGCCGCTACCATCGCCAACCATAGAGCCAGCAATATGAGTCCCATGGCCACTATTGGTATCAGCACCAGAACTATCAGGTCCGAAGTTACTGTAAATTGTAAGCAGGCGGCCATTGAAATCCCCGTGATCACCATCTAATCCTGTATCAGATATAGCAGCCACTTCACCTGTACCATCTAAGCCACTGTTGTGATTATTCACCACTTCATCGATTTTAATCAAATCGCGAGCATAATCATTGGCAACTACAATTTGATAATGTGATTCAGTAAACAAAATTCTTCCGTCGTTAGCAAGGACAGGCAACCATGAGGAATCTAGGTCTCTAACTTGACAAATCCATGCATCACAACGAACCTCTTCGGCACCAGTAGAAACGAGATTATTCTGTAATTCATCGACCTGTTCCAAAGACAGGTCGCCAGCAGGAGTTATGTCTACATCTATGAGAGTTGTAACACCCCCTTGTAGAGCATCAAGTGATAGATTCATCAAATCAGGTTGAAGCCGCCAGCCGGGATGTTGAATCATAACTGCTCGAACAGAAGGATGATTGGATAATTCCTCTAACGCCATAGCAGCATCATTTGCATCAGCAGGGAGGCGAATGAGGTAAGCATCATCTGGGATGTAATCAAGATCAACTAAACCAAGTCTATTGACAATTTCTTCGAAAGCAGTCCAATCATGTTCAACGAGTTGAACTATGCTAAATCGGGTATTTTCTACATCAAAGTGATCACGATATGCCTCTGGAGGAAGAGGTGTTTCGTCGATAGTTGGGTCAAACGAACCCAACACAGTGTGGACTTGGTGGGATGATTCCTTAATTGGAACCTCTCTCATACTTGATGGAGTAGTGGAAATCCACTGATTGGCAGCCTCATCAGCAGTCCACTGTAAAGTGCCATCAACGGGCAACTGAGTCACATTCTCTGACTCGACAATAGTATCAACTGATGTGATTGATGCCCAAGACATTGTAAGCATCAGAAATACAAGCAGAAGCGGCATTATCACTCGACGCATTGAGTTACCGACTCAACGCCCCCCTTTTGATGGTTGACGCTCTTAGAGCGTCCAAGTATCATGGGTTCAAAGGTTGTAATATGCTGATATTGCAGCATCGGTCTTAGCAACAGATGCTCGCCAATCACTCTCGGTCCCCATCACTGCTCGGATGGCATCCACATTCTCTGGGATGACATCTGATTCTTGATGAATCGCTTGGAAATAATAGAGGCGGTTACCCTGCAAACTAACGCCATCTTCCCATACAAAAATCTCATGTAAATCGCCCCATTTACGACCGATATCTCTAGCCATTTCCATCACTTCAGCAGTGGTAGTAATTCGATTCTCTTTTCCGTTCATGACTATGACACGAGGTGTGTCCACCCACATCCCAATGATATCCTTGGTAGTCAAGCCATGTCCATCAGGCAGATCAGCAACAATAGCATGCAAATGCATGATAGTAGTAGGCACAGCGACTGCAAGTGAATTTATCTCAATTTCAGGCTTAACTGTCATAACATCTGGGCCATGATGGCTAGGAACTTTCAGTACAGGCTTGATTGCATTGATTGGCCCTTTGTTAGAGTCGCCTGGATCAGCAGCACGGCGAATCATAGTACACTCTACTTTGAGGGAGCCACAGTGATTGTAGAGTGGGACAAGAGTTCGAGATAGACCTGTAGTGTTACATGACACCACACGCACCCCCTCGACACCCATGTTTTCTTCATGGTTGGCTGAGCTTGTGTATGAGCGACCAGTTAAATCGTGCTTTTCACCACCTTGGAAGAGATACTTCACTCCAGCCGCCTGATATTTTGCCAAATTATCAGCGCCCATCTTACCAGGCGAGCAATCGACTACTACATCGGCTATTGACAAAAGTTCAGAAAGACCACCTTTGCAGTCGTAACCACCTTTGGCAAAAGCGGCTATTCTATCAGGATCATCAAAGGTACAGTATAGCGGAAAGCCCTTCTTGACAGCCAAATCACAACCAAAAGATGGGCCTGTTTTTGTGACGCCAACAATTTCCATATCATCTTGCGCATCGACTGAATCTGCGACCCGCTTTCCAATCGTTCCAAATCCATTAATTGCGACCTTGATTACTGACATCGGCTAGCACATCCGCCCCTACCGGCAGAGCATCGCTATAGCCAACTGTCTAAGAACATAACCAATGAGCACCCCCCAACGCCCTAAGGGCGTGTTTTGACAATTACAGGCACTTCTCTAGCGTCATCATCAATAACAAGTAATTTTGGGGCAAAGGCGAGGGAGTGCCATGCGAGAGATGGTTGAGAAGAGTATTCAGTTGAATAGAGAACTATCTGCACTTCTCGAAAAGGCCCTTGAATCAAACAAGGCTATCAAAATTGGTTGGGGTAAAGGGAACGACCCAAAACCCCGTAATGGAGAGATGGGAGTAGCCTCGCACCTACCTATTGGCGCAAGGGTCAGATTACTTGGAAACATCAGCGATTTAGCAGCAATCTGTGCTGAAGGTGGGAATTTCACATTAGAAGGAGATGCATCGGGTCTTTTCGGTGCATGGAACAGAGGAGCTAAACTCGTTGTTGAACGTGAATGTGGTGCTAGATTAGGACTGAAAATGGAAGATGGACTAATTTTAGTTCATGGCTCAGCCGGCGCTGAAGCAGGTGCCGGAATGCAAGGTGGCCTCATTGTAGTAAGAGGTTCAGCCGGCAAACGCTGTGGAGTGGGGATGAAAGGTGGTACAGTCATCATAATGGGCGACGTGGCATCTGATGTCGGAACTAATATGCAAGGTGGGCAAATCATAGTCAATGGCCGTTGTCCTCCCCCAGGGGAAGGTGCCAAGAGCATCCCACTAAGTAGTGAGGGATTTTCAGAAATAAATGAAATGTTAGCAGAACTAAATATCAAAATTGATTCTGATGCCGCACTAATTATTCCAGATGAAGAACACCCCACGATAGTAGAACTACCAAGCAGGGGAGTAGATTCTCAATTCGAGTCAATTACAATCGTTTCTGCTGGAAATTCAAGGTTACACGAACACGCACCACTAGATTTGCTCACACTCCTACAACTACGAGGAGAAGAGAAAGGCATGCTGCTACCTCTGCCAATAATTCCCCAAATCCCTAGTGGAAAGGGGATGAAAGGAACTTTCCTTGACCGACAACCTTGCATCGTGG
>PVBE010107472.1_pt1 | contig 13566 bp, 10 predicted proteins | sample 1631181 | NCBI WGS metagenome assembly PVBE01 (sample SAMN08397723, study PRJNA350692) | Marine metagenome, whole genome shotgun sequencing project. | isolation source: water | place: Pacific Ocean | collected 2012-04 | reverse complement strand
CATCTGCTGCGGGTATTGTCCGACCTGCGCGAGGCGATGTGGTCCTACGTGCAGGTGGGTATCTCAACACTGGACGTGGATTTTCACGCTTACGGTATCAAGCACCTCGACCGCTTCCTACAAAACGCCAAGACCGATGACTTGGAAATCTGGATTGGTGCGGTTGAGGGTTAGCCAATCTCTCGTTTGTCGATATGAATCGCAATCTTTCGTTTCTCCAACTCGGCGAAGACAACCTCTGGCTCGAATGCCAGTTCTGGGGTGACGACTCCCTTTGCATTAGCTTTACCATCGAGAATCAACTGGGCGGCGATCGACATCGGGATTCCGACCGAGCGCGTGTATGCGCGCAGACTTTCCCAGCCGGCGACTGATCCATCCGAGGCCGGATGGGTGTTTGTCATGGTGTAGCTGACGGGTTTGCTGCCCTCTGTCCCGGTGACTTCCACGTGCAGGGCGTACCCGTATAGCTTGGTGGTGGTTCCCTGATCGGATTGCAGCAGATAGGCGGCGATGGCGTCCATCACTCCCACTTCGTTTCCGGCCACGTTGACGGTTTTGTTTTCCAGAAAACCCCAGTCGTACAGCGTGCGCAGCAGCTGCATGTTAGCTGGCGGCCATGTTCCTCGCACCTCTATCAACCGGACTCCCTTCTCCTTGAAAGACCCGGGAAGCGTCTGGGTTTCGGCGTGGGGGATGATGTATTGCGTGTGTGTTCCGAACGGTTCGGGCAGCGTCACCTCCAGCGGGCGCGCGAACGGCTCCACTTGCTTGAATTCGCCGTTCTCAAAAACGATTCGGCTTTCCAGACCGGGCTCATACTCGATACGTGTTGTTTCAGTGATCGCCGGCGAAAAGGCGAACGGCCGGAATGCTCCGTGGCTGATGCGGATGGCATCGATAGTCTCCAGTCGGTCATAGGCATAACGGGCCATCACGTTAGTGATGCCGGGTGTCATCCCGAAGCCCGGTACATAGGTTTTGTCTGCCTCGACGAACGATTCGTTAAAGGCAAATTCCGGTCCGGTTCCGTTCAAGTTTACGCCGTGTACGCCCGCTTTTGCGATGCATAGGGTTGACTCGTGATTGATGGATATCGGGGTGCCGTCCATGACTAGGTCGTAGTCCCTCATCAACTCGGCGGTTTGGTCGGTCTGAAATACATCGGCCTGGACAAACTCCACCCGGTTGTCATCCAACCAGGCTACGACTTCGCGTCCCCGGGCTTCGTTGGTGTCTCCGATCGTGATCTGGGTGATTTTTTTGGAATGAAGTAGGTCGCGAACCGACTCGCGGCTGATTTTTCCAGCGGCGCCGAGACAGAATATTTTCATTGTATAATAATGATGCGACCGTTTTTCCGTTCGCTTGGAAGAAAGTATCGTCAGGCAGTCTTAAAACCAAACAATAAATCGTTTTTTTTCGAGTGCTTGGCCAGGCGGAGAGGAGCGATGATATCGATGCTCAAGCGGTTGACAGAGTTGCCCGCAGACATTCAGGGTTGATCCGATCCATCATAGTGAGGCTGCCGTGAAAAAAGTTCAGGAGAAAGACACTTTGACTTGATGCACACCGCCGACCTTATTACCTGATCAATAAAGCGCGATGGCACGGCCAGGGCCACCGTGGCAGCCCTTGATCTTGACCGGAGCGAACAGAAGAAAGCCTTCTCGGGGAGTTGCCCAAGCCCGGTTAAAAATTCCACTCCGACCATATTTTTGGTTCCCAGAGTCCAGTAGGTAAACAACTCCAAATGTTTGCCTGTGGCGTACTTGCGGTCTTGACGATTGTTCATATTTAAGGACTAGTTTGCGTTCCTCTTTGAGGGTAGATTATGTCGCTTTTTTTTCGCCGTCTTGGTTGCTGGCCAGTTTTTATACTGGCTTCGTTTAGCTTTTCACCACTTGACATAGCCGAAGGGCTGGATGCGGTTTACCAACCGCAGATCCGGCCGTTGCTCGATGAGTTTTGTTTCGAGTGCCACGCAGACGAGGATGCCGATGCGGACATTGATCTCGATGCATTTCGGACGGTCGCTGACATCCGGCGCGACACCAAAGCTTGGCTCAAGGTCGATGACGTGCTCTCGAGTCGGCAGATGCCGCCTAAAAAATCGGATCAGCCCAGCGAAGCACAGTACGCGAAACTGCAGGGCTGGGTGCACCGCTTTTTGCTTGAGGAGGCCAAGGTGCGGGCGGGCGACCCGGGCAGGGTGGCGTTGCGGCGACTCAACAATGAAGAGTATAACTACTCTGTTCGCGATCTCACCGGAGTCGCCTCGTTGGATCCGACCCGCGAGTTCCCTGTTGACGGCGCAGCCGGCGAGGGTTTCACCAACGCCGGCGATGCGCTGGTGATGTCGCCCGGACTCGTGAACAAATTCCTGGATGCTGGCAAAGAAGTTGCGCAGCACGTCGTTCTGGTGCCGGACGGCATTCGGTTTTCGAAATATGACACCGAACGTGATCGTGCTGATCACTTGATGGACAGAATCCGGAGGTTTTATGCGAGGTACGTGGATGTTGTCGGAAATACCGGTGACAATTGGAACGACTCTCCAGAGGCCAAGGCAAACGTGATTAATCGCAATGGTAGCATTCCTCTCGAGCATTATTTCTCCGCTACATTGGCTGAGCGTGAAGCCTTAGCCAAAGGCCTAAAGCCAATCGCTGTGATTGCGGAGGAGCGTGGATTAAACGCAAAATATCTCCGACTGTTGTGGGAGATGCTCAATCGAAACAGCGACCCGGTAGGATCCTTTTTGCTTAACAGTATTCGTAAGCAATGGAGGGCAACGAAGGATGGAAAACCGAAGTCTATTGTAGAGAAAATACAGCAGTGGCAACAGGTGTTGTGGCGCTTTGATCCGATAGGTCACATCGGGCGGGCGGGTGGGCCAACGGCGTGGATGAACCCGGAAAATATCACCCGATCGACCGAGATTTTCAGTATTGAACTCACCCCGCTATCGGACGGCGGCGATGTCGTAGTATATCTAGCTGCCAACGATGTGGGTGATGGAAACGAGAATGATTTTGTGCGTTGGCGTAATCCGCGTCTAGTGGGTGGAGGTAGGGAGGATCTCTCGCTGCGGGATGTGCCTGGTTTGGCCAAGCGCCTAGCCAAGCTTCGCCGTGAGATGCTGGGTGATACAACCAAGCTCCTCACCGCTGCTGCGGAGTTTGCCAGCGAGAAACCAGATATCGTTGCGTTGGCAAAACAGCATGGTGTCGATGCCGCTGCTCTTGCCGCTTGGCTCAATTATTTGGTGCTAGGCTCCAGCGGTCCGGTGAAAGTCGAACGCTTGTTCACTCAAAAACTATCCAAGTCTGGTGACTATGATTTCGTAAACGGCTGGGGAACTGTCGGCACGCCTTCTGTCTCAGCCAATTCGTCTGGCACCGAAGTGCGCATTCCCGGCATTAGCCGTCCGAATTCGGTTGTAATGCATCCTTCGCCGACAGTATTTGCTGCAGTCGGTTGGCAAAGCCCGATCGGTGGCATTGTCACAGTTACAGCGCGAATTGCCGACACCCATCCAGAGTGCGGCAACGGTGTCGAATGGTGGGTTCAGCATCGTGCCACCGGCAAGGTTAGTAACCTGGGCAGCGGCGACTTCGATCGAGGAGGTTCCGCAGAAATGCCGCTTAGGAAACTGGCCGTTCGCCGTGGTGAACTGATCTCGATCATCGTCGGGTCGCGCCAGAAAAATCACTCCTGTGACCTGACGCAGATCAACATGGTCATCACGGAGTTCGACGGCGCCAGGCGCCAGTGGGACATGGCCAGGGAAATTTCCGGGAACATTCTCGAGAGCAATCCACTGAAGGACACTCACGGGCACGATGATATCTGGCATTTCTACAATGGAGAAGTCGATTCGGTGAACAAGCTTTCGGAGAGGGTGATGACTGTCCCTGCCGGTTCACTGCTAGCCAGCTGGCAGGCGACAGCGAATCCCGCCAAGAGAGGCGACTTGGCCGAACGCATTCACGCTCTGGCCACCGGCATCGACTCGGCTCAGCTAAACTCACCCGACGCTCTTCTGTTTCAACACCTGCAGAAGCTCTCAGTTCCAGACAGCTACGCCAGCATACTAAAGACCGTTGAATCGGACACACGGTTTGGTAAGCATCCCTTTGGCCAGCCAATGGTCACGGCGGACCTGATCGTAAAGGCGCCTGCGATCGTTGAGTTGCGCATTCCAGCGGAGTTGGCCGAGGGTCGCACACTGATGCTGTCCGGCGAACTCGAACCGGAGCATGGAGTGAAAGGCAGTGTCCAACTCGCGGTTGGCTTGAGCAAGACGGTGGCAGATGAATTAACTCCGGGGCACTCTCTTATCGCTGCGCTTGGCGGTGATTCGGAGAAGCGACTGATTGCCGGATTGGATGATTTTCGGGATCTTTTCCCAGCTTCGCTTTGCTATCCGCGAATTGTGCCGGTGGATGAGGTGGTGACAATTGCCCTTTATCACCGGGAGGATGAGCCGTTGCAGCGCCTGATGCTCGATGAGGTTCGGGAAATTGAACTCGATCGGCTGTGGGACGAGTTGATCTACGTCTCCAAGGAGCCGTTTAAGCTTGTTGTTTCGCATGAGCAGAATGCAGCGTTTGCCACACAGGATCGGCCCGACATGGTCAAAGCCTTTGCTCCTATGCTTGAGCCGCTTCGTAAGCAGGCCGAGGCATTTCGGAAGCGTCTTAAGGAGGATGAGTCAAAGCAGCTTGATGCCGTGCTAGAGTTTGCCCACCGCGCCTGGCGCCGAATGCTCACCGGTGATGAGACAGAGAATCTAACCTCTTTCTATCGCAGCCTTCGTGACAGGGAAATACTGCACGAGAAGGCCATTCAATTAACTATTGCCCGGGTGTTGGCATCGCCGGCGTTCCTATACAGGCGTGAGCAACCTGCGGAGGGGGCTAAACCGGTTCCGGTATCGAACGAGGAGCTCGCGACCCGGCTGAGTTACTTCTTATGGTCGTCTTTGCCGGACGAGGAGGTGCGTCGCGCAGCGCAGGAAGGGGATCTCGTCAACGAGGAGGTGCTGCTGACGCAGGCTCGGCGGATGCTGCGCGATTCGCGCACACGTCGCATGGCCGAACAGTTCGCCTGTCAATGGCTGCACATTAGCGGGTTCGATCAAAACGACGACAAGAACCTGAAGATCTATCCGGAGTTTACTGAATTACGCGTTGTCATGTACGAAGAGTCAGTGCGTTTTTTTGAAGACATGTTCCGCAATAACGGCTCGGTGCTTGACTTTATAACGGCCGATCATTCTTTCCTGAATGATCGATTGGCTAGTCACTACGGCATTGACGGCGTGAGCGGCAATGAGTGGCGACGGGTCGACGGCGTGCAGGCCAGGGGGCGCGGTGGCGTGCTTGGCTTGGCCACGGTGCTGTCGGTGAACTCCGGGGCATCGCGGACCAGTCCGATCCTCCGCGGTAACTGGATTTACGAGACGTTGCTTGGCGAGCGCCTGCCGAAGCCGCCGACAACGGTGCCCGTCCTGCCCGAGAGAGTACCAGAGGGGTTGACGGCTCGGCAGTTGATCGAGAAACACAGCTCCGAGCCAGGATGTACCAAGTGCCACAAGCTCATCGATCCGTACGGCTTCGCGCTGGAGCAGTATGACACCATTGGCAGATTGCGGCCCAAGTCGGTCAATACGAAGAGCAGACTGGATGACGGTGCGGCCGTTGAGGGCATCACGGGATTGAGGCAATATCTCGCTGGTGACCGGTTGGACGATGTGTTGAAGCAGTTTTGTCGCAAGCTGCTAGGCTACGCGCTTGGCCGGGAGGTGGTACTGTCCGATCTGCTGCTGCTTGAGGAGATGCAACGGCGGCTTAAAGCCAACGACTATCGGTTCAATGTGGCGGTGGAGGCAATTGTCACTAGCCCTCAATTTCGCAATATTCGCGGGCGACAGGCCAAAAATGAGGGTTGATTGTTGTGTGGGTCATTTTACCATGAACCGAAGGACTGAGCTCGATATGAACAGGAGGTATTACCAACTTTCGCGGCGCACGATGCTCCGTGGCTTGGGCGCGTCGATGGCGTTGCCATGGATGGAATCGCTACGTGTTTGGGGTGACACCCATCTCGACGCGAACAAGGCCAGTGAGGCGCCAACGCGCATGGCGATTTTGTTCTCCGGTTGCGGTTATCACCGGCACGAATGGTGGGCAAAGGGACAGAGTAAGGAGATGGAACTGGGTAAAGTGCTCGCGCCGCTTGTCGATTACCGCGAGAAGATGGTGTTTATTCGCGGTCTCTACAACGCAGAGGCACTTAAAGGCAACATCCACAGTTCGCAGACCGGCAATCTGCTCTCCGGGGCGCCTTTGGCCTCGGGTGGAAGGATCAAATCCGGCACCAGCGTGGATCAGTTGGTGGCACAGCGCATTGGGCACCGGACTAAGCTGCCGAGTCTCGTGCTGGGTTGTGAGAAGTCCAGCCCTGGTGTGCACAAGGATTACTCGCTGCTTTACAGTTCGCATATTTCGTGGAGCAGTCCGACTACACCCACCCCATTGGAGGTTTATCCCGCGTTGGCATTTGATCAACTCTTCAAGGACAAGGCGCAGGCTGGCGACCAAAGCGTGCTCGATGCTGTCCTGTCGGACGCGAAAGATTTGCGACGCAACATCAGTCGACTGGACCAGCAAAAGCTCGACGAGTATTTGAACTCTGTTCGCGAAGTCGAACAGCGGATCGAGAGCGCTGGTAAACGCCGAGAACTGCAGGGGTGGCGGCCGACTTTGGACAAGCCGGACATGCTGCGTCCGGAGGACGGTTACCCGCAAGACATCGTCGAGCACATGCGCCTCATGAGCGACTTGCTCGTGCTGGCATTCCAGACCGACACCACGCGCATCTGCACGCTCAAGTTGAACAACGACCATGGTACACTGCGCTTTCCGCACCTCGGTGTGGACTACATGATTCACCACCTGCTCTCGCACAGCGACACCGAAGACTTGCTAAAAGTGAACCAGTTTTTCCTCGAGCAAATGGCCTACATCGCGCGGCGGTTGGATGGCATTAAGGAGGGCGAACGCACTGTGCTCGACAACACGATGCTGATGCTTTGCTCCAGCATGCTAAACGGCCATCATGATGCCACCCAGTTGCCAGTCGTGATGCTCGGCGGCGGCGGTGGTCGCATCAAGGGCGGGCAGAATCTGAACTATCTCGGCAAGCCCGACCGCCAAATGTCCCGCCTCTTCCTCAGTATGATGGACAAAATGGATGTCCACCCAAAAACCTTCGGTGACGCTACCACGCCCTTGGACGAAGTGTAACGCTTGGTCAAGCGCATTGTGTTTGTTCACCTGCTTCTTCACTCATAAGCCGCCGAATCGTGTAGCGTTCGTAGGCATATAGCGGGGCAGTGAGAATTGGTTTTGGGTAATCAATGGCGATATGTGGACTCGATTTCTTTTGCGGCCTCGGGCCAGGTGGGGTGATTGAACTTGAAACCGGACTTGAGCAGTTTCCTTGGCACCACGTTGCGGCTCTTGAGCAGTAGCTCCGTCTCAGTGCGCATAAAGAAGGCGCCGATCTCGAGCATCCATGCCGTTGCCGGCAGGCCAATCCTCACTCTACACGCCTCGCGCAGCGTCCGCATGAAGTCGCGGTTTGACATCGGGTTGGGCGAGCACATGTTGATCGGCCCACTGAGTTCCCTGTGGGTAAGGCACCAGTCGATCATCCGCAAAAAATCGTCCAGATGCAGCCAACTGACGTACTGATTGCCGGGCCCCTGCGTGCCGCCGAGCCCAAACCGGGTAATGTTGCGGAATGCTTCGAACACACCGCCCGCGCCGCTGCCGAACACCATCGACAGCCTCATCGCGATGCGACGTGTGTCGGGCGTCGCTGCATTGAACAGCGCCTTCTCCCAGCGGTTCACCACATCGACGGAGAACTCCCACTTGTTCCTCGGCCCTCCTTCCGGTACGGGGTCAATTTCGCCGGTGGACTCGTCCATGGCGCGGTCGAGCGCGTGGCGGTACACGGTCGTCGAGCTGGCATTGAACCACACCGGCGGAGGCATGACACACTTCGCGATAGCCTCACCGATCACTTCGGTCGAGAACTCTCGTGACTCGTAAATCTCTCGCCGGTTTTTTTTGCCGTATCGGCAGTTGACCGTACGCCCCGCGAGGTTGATGACCGCCGTAGCACCGTTGAGTTCATCAGCCCATGCATCGAGGTTTGCACCGTCCCACCAAATGAAGCGGACGCCCTCCCGCTGTTCTTGCCGTTGCCGGGACAGCACCACCACCTCCCAGCCCTTGGCCGCGAAGTGCCGTGTGGCATGTCGGCCGATGAAGCCGCCACCGCCCGGGAGTACGATCTTTTGTTTATCCGTCGTCAAACCTAGCCAAGCGTCCCACGACTTCGCTCAAAGCGCAACCGAGAGTAATCGGCGCTTGGCCAACCAGCGGTGGTACGCGTATCGTCTCGGCCATGTTGGACACACTGACCAATCAACTGGCTGACGGCACGGCGCTCGCCGATGAACAGGTACGCGCCTCGATTGGCTGCCTGACCGATGAGACTGTCACTCCCGAGACCAAGGCCGATTTTCTCGCGACGTTGGCAACCAAGGGAGAGACGTCGGGGGAGATCGCAGCGTTCGCGAGCGAGCTGCGCGACAAGGCGCTGCCCGTGCCGCTCGATGACGAGACGCGAGGCCGCGAGATGCTCGACGTCTGCGGTACCGGCGGGGACAAACTAGGGACATTCAACATCTCCACCACGGTGGCTATTGTCGCTGCTGCGGCCGGTGTGACCGTGGCGAAGCACGGCAACCGCGCGATCACATCCAAGTCTGGCAGTGCCGACGTGCTGGCAGCGCTCGGTATCCCGACCGACCTTACGCCGGAGCAAGTGGCGGCCAGTTTGCGCGATCACGGCTTCGCGTTCATTTTTGCGCCAGGCTATCATCCGGCGTTCAAGCACATCATGCCGGCGCGCAAGCTGTGCGCCGAGCGCGGCCAACGGACGGTCTTCAACTTTCTCGGGCCGTTGCTCAACCCGGCCCGGCCGACGGCGCAGCTCATCGGCGTATCCAAGGCTGAGCTGTGCGAACCAATCGGCCGTGTGCTTCAGTCAATCGGCATCCGGCGCGGTATGGTTGTGAACGGCAAGGCTGGCGAGGGCGCGATGGACGAACTCTCGACCTTCGGCGAAAACACCATTGCGGAGTTTTATCAGGATCGTGGCTTTAGCGTGAGCTGCGACGAACCGAGCCTCTTTCCGCTGCAACCGGCTACGCTCGACGATCTGAAAGGTGGGGACGCCGAGAAAAACGCGGTGACGATCCGTGCGATCCTTTCCGGAGACGATCGCGGCCCGCGTCGGGATGCTGTGCTGCTTAACGCTGGCCACGCGCTGTTTGTTGCCGCCAAGACCGACTCGGCAATCGAGGGCTGGGACTTGGCGGTATCGGTCATCGACGACGGCTTGGCCTTGGCAAAGCTTGAATCGTTGACCGATCATTAATCCCTGATACAATTCTTCCACCGAGGAAAAAACATGTACGAATTCAAAGCAGAAGACGGCAATGTTTATGGTCCTGTGGACGAGGGGAATATTCTTGAATGGGCAAAAGGCGGTCGGGTAGATGGCAACTCGCTGGTCCGAAAAACACCCGACGGCGAATGGCTCCCATTGAATCAAATTGGGGAACTCAGCTACATCTGCCGCCAGGTGGCGAAGTCTCCGGTGCCACCCACTCCGCCCCAAACAGCTCTCGGAGGTCGTCCGGTAATACCCGGGAAAATACAGGCCATAAGTATCATGACGCTGGTTGGCGGGATCATGGCTCTGCTGACTTGCCTGGGCCTTGCGATGGGGACGATGTTTCTCTACATCCCATGGGTTTACTCGCTGGTTCTCGGTATCATGGCTATCATCAAGGGCGGTCAGATGCTGGGCAGCAATCCGGCCCGTGCCTTCACATCCGCCAAGACTATTGCGATCATGCAGATCGTCAATATCATCAACTGCGACGTCGTCAACCTGACGTTGGGTATCGTCACGTTGGTCTTCCTGAACGACCCCGAAGTGAAGGAACACCTCCGCTCCATGGGTGTCGAAGTTTGACGAACTGAATCCATGAGCCAGCAATTCAAAATCAAGGGAACGGACGGTGCCGAGTACGGGCCGGTCACCACAGATGAGCTGCAGCAGTGGATCGCGCAGCACCGGTGCACTCGCGACTCGCTCGTCGAGGCAGACGGCTCCGGCGAGTGGGTGTCTCTAGCCACGCTCCCGGAGTTTCAGTCCGCCCTTGCCTCGCCGCCGCCCGCGCAGAAACAGGGCGATGGAGGGGTATCGACGGTGATCCCGTACAAGAATGCACCTGCGCTCATTGCCTATTACATCGGGGTGTTTTGCATTGCCTGCCCTCCAATTCTCTGCTTCCCGGCCATCATTCTGGGTGTCATCGGACTGAGGAGGGTGAAAGAAAACCCGGCGCTAAAGGGTACGGCCCACGCTTGGACCGGGATTGTGTCTGGGTCGTTTTTCCTGATTCTCTCCATTGTCGTTGGCGTGATGATTGCGATCGGTGCGCTGTCGTAATCGCTGTGCCCTGCCGCTGATGTCCAACAAGCAAGTCATCCTCGTTGCCGGCATCGCAACAACTCTCATTGCTGGCGCTGTGGCGCTGTTTTTTTTCGATCCAGCGAAGCATGCGTTTTTTCCAAAGTGCGCCTTTCACGTGGCGACCGGCTACTCCTGTCCCGGCTGTGGGTCGTCGCGGGCGATATACCAGTTGACGCATGGCAATGTGCTTGAGGCGGTGCGGCTCAACCCCGGCGTTATGTTCCTACTCGGGATGGGCGTGACCGACGTCGGTCGATACATCCGTTCGGTAAGGCAGACAACGCCGTTTCAAACCCTGTTTGCGAACACCCGGCTGGTCATCGGTTTGCTGACCGGAATGACCGTTTACGCCGTCCTGCGTAATCTGCCGTTTACGCCGTTCTCCAGCTTGGCCCCATAATTTGCCGCTTGGTTTGGGCTTCTCCAGTTTTATCTCGCTTGGCCAAGCACTTGGCCGTTTGAATGGGCGCGTGCCAAGGGAGTACACGCTCAAGTCTTTCCGCGCACCGGTCGAGTTGAATATCGACTACGAGGCGGAGCTTAACGCCCAGCAGTTCGCGGCTGTTTCCGCGCCGCCGGGGCCGGCGCTGGTGCTGGCCGGCGCTGGCGCCGGCAAGACACGTACGCTGACTTATCGCGTGGCCTACCTGCTCGAGCAGGGTATCCCGGTGGATCGCATCCTGTTGTTGACGTTCACTAACAAGGCGGCGCGCGAGATGATGGATCGGGTTTCGGAGTTGATCGGAGGCGACACGGCGGGGCTTTGGGGCGGGACATTCCACTCGGTCGGCCACAGGGTGTTAAGGCGGCACGCCGAGGCAATTGGCTATTCAACGTCGTTCACGATCATGGACCGTGATGATACCAAGGCTCTGATGAGCGCGGCGATCGATGACGCCGGCATCGACACCAAGGCGATGAGGTTCCCCAAACCCGATCTTGTCTGTGATATCCTCTCGATGTCGCTCAATACCAGCCTGCCGCTTGATCAGGTGATGGAGGAGCGTTATTCCTATTTCGACACGCTCACCGACGAGATTGCCCAAGTGCACGCTGCCTATGCCAAGCGCAAGGTGCACAACGGCGTGATGGATTTTGACGACCTGCTTAATCTGTGGCTGCGGCTGTTGCGCGATAACGAGGAGGTACGTAAGTCTTTTCAGGCTCGGTTCCAGTTCATTCTCGTGGACGAGTACCAGGACACAAACCAAGTGCAGTGCGAGTTGATTGACCTGCTTGGTGGGCGGCACCACAACATCATGGCGGTCGGCGACGATTCACAGAGCATTTACTCGTGGCGCGGTGCGAATTTCCGCAACGTGCTTGAGTTCCCCGACCGGCACGACGGCACGCAGGTGTTCAAGATCGAGACGAATTACCGCAGCACGCCGGAGATTCTCGACTGTGCTAATGCTGTCATCGCCGCGAACACGCAGCAGTTCAAGAAGGTGCTCGCGCCGGTCCGCGATTCCGGCATGAAACCGGCGCTCGTCTGCTGTAATGACGCCAATCAGCAGGCAGAATTCATTGCCCAGCGCGTGCTCGAGTTGCGTGATGAGGGTATGGCGTTGGAAGGCATGGCCGTGCTGTACCGATCGCACTTTCACGCGCTCGAATTGCAGCTCGAGTTCACGCGGCGCAACATTCCGTTTGTGCTCACGAGCGGAATACGTTTTTTTGAGCAAGCGCACGTCAAGGATGTGGCCGCGTACCTAAAACTCCTCATTAATCCTGGCGACGAGCTGGCGTTCAAGCGAATCGTGCTGATGTTGCCGGGCATCGGGGCGAAGTCTGCAGCCAAGCTTTGGTCGGCATTTGGCGCGCGCTTAGCCAAGGAGATCACCCAGCGGTCAAGCTTGGCCAAGGCACTTCGAGATATCGCTGGTCAGGCGCCAAAGAAGGTCGCTCTTGGCTGGGAGCAGTTCGCCGAGACATTTGACCAACTCGGTGACGAGCAGAGCAGGGGGCCAGGGCACCTCATCCGAATGGTTATTGCCGCCGGATATGAGGATTATTTGCAGGACAAGTTCCCGAACTACTACTTAAGGCTTGAGGATCTCGAGCAGGTCGCCGGCTTCGCGGAGCAGTATGATACCACTGAGGCGTTCCTCAGTGAAGTGGCCCTTCTAACCAACCTCGACGCCGACACGAAGCGCGAGAGCAACTCCGACCCGGAGCAGATCCGACTCTCGACGATCCATCAGGCCAAGGGGCTGGAATTTGACGTGGTGTTCGTGATGATGTTGTGCGACGGGCTGTTTCCGTCGAGCCGCGCAATCGAGAGTCCCGACGGTGAGGAAGAGGAGCGACGGCTGTTTTACGTTGCTGTAACGCGTGCGAAAACCGAGCTTTATCTGAGCTATCCGATAATGCGTTTTATGCACGGCTCCGGTGGCGAGGCAATGCAGCAGCGCTCACGCTTTCTCGACGAGATCGATCCCGGCCTCGTCGAGGAATGGAATCTGCAAAGCTTCGATCCCTACGGTTGACCGTTGGCCTTGCGGGGCCTCTTTTTGCGGCGGCTACTGTTGAGGTTGCGGTTGACGGCATTCAGATAGGCCTTGGCACTGGCTTCGATGATGTCGGTGCTCGCGCCCTTGCCGGTGACGAGGTCGCCGTCGCCGAAGTCGACCTTCACGCTCACCTCGCCCAGCGCATCCTTGCCCTGTGACACGGCACGGATGACATAATCCTTCAGACGACCGGGCGTTTCGGTAAGACGGTCGATCGCTTTCAGCGCCGCGTCCACTGGCCCGTCGCCTACACCGGCGTCCTCCAGTACGATTTCTTTTTTGGAACGCCCGGTGGTGGCTTTCCTCAGGCGCACGGTGGCTGTTGGGACAGTGTGATTGCCGCTGGTGACGTTGAGGTACTCCATCACCCACGTCTCGGGTACCTTGGTCATTTGGCCATCGACCAATGCGCCGAGGTCGTCGT
>PVBE011218554.1_pt1 | contig 13567 bp, 9 predicted proteins | sample 1631181 | NCBI WGS metagenome assembly PVBE01 (sample SAMN08397723, study PRJNA350692) | Marine metagenome, whole genome shotgun sequencing project. | isolation source: water | place: Pacific Ocean | collected 2012-04 | reverse complement strand
TTCCAATTTCTTTTTTTCCTCTGCCCACTGCCGCACCTTGAATACAAGATTGTTGTAGGCATGCCGTGCCAACTCTCCTGCTCCCGCCTTTTTGGCCGCTAGAAGTACTTGATAAAACGCCTCATTTTCAGCCGGTCGCAGTGGCTGGCCGTTTTCAATGGTATCGAGAAGGCTGCAATCCATGCCCAGATCGCCGAGGAACGAATCGGGATACCATGCGAGGCGGTCGGCGGTGAATACGAGTTTGACCCCATTGGGCGTACTGGTCTCTCGTTTGAGAAAGATGCCGGTCATGCCGATGCGTTCATCGAGAGGTTTGTCTCGAGGCAGTTTGCTGGGAACGGTTCGGGTATAGAGGATTGCCGGGATTTGTTCGCTGCCTAAGCGTAGAGTGCATCGGTAGATTTGGGCCATTCCAAAACGGCCGCGCAAATCGGGAGAAATGGGTATTGTCTCAATTTTGGTAACTTGCCCTCTCGCTTTGAGAACTTCGCCGCGGAAGGAGTCGGGGTTAGTGATGCATTCTTTGAGACTCTCACTGCCCTTGGCCCAATGTTTCATGCTCTTGGTCGAAATATTGCGTTGACGCATCAGAATCCGGAGCAAAAGCTCTCGTTCCACCCGTGAGGCGAGTAGGGGTCCATCCTCCTTAAATTGGCCGAAGCGAGCCGGTTCAATCCCGAAATCAGCGAGGATATCTTGCGGTTTTACCGGGGGTACGGTCTCCTTCTCCGAAGTCAGGACCCCCGTGTTGATCGGCAGCTTTGGGTGCGTTGGTGTTCCTGCAGCATTCGGTGGCACTTTAGTGGGAGATTGTAAAGAGTGCCGGTTTGCCTCCGTCTCCGTGGGGAGTGTGTCTGAAGGAGAGGCGCTGCAACGGTCGGACATTTGCGGATGGAATGTACACAAGCTTATGGTTGCGAGCAGCCCCATCGCGGATCGAAAAACCGGGAAAACGGGATTTTTCGCACGCATGCTAACCCCTCGGTTCCGGTTTTTGTGAATCATGGGCTGCAGGCAGATCAGGCTTCTCGCTCGGGTCACTTTGTGGATGTTCTGCTCTTTGGCCGGCAGCAAGGTTGCGAAGTTGCTCGCCGATCGGAGGGGCTTGCGCGATGCTATCGAGTCGCTCAATGGCTTGTGCCTGAGCTTCCTTTTGGCGAGTTGAGATCGCGTTGGAACGTTTTTTCCTGCGAACGAAAAGAGCCCATAGAGTCCATCCAAAAGCTACGATGATTCCCGAAAGGCCAACCATCAACAGGGGGGATGGATTCTCTTCGTCTGTGAGTGGGGTTGGATTTAACCAACGAAGATCTCGGGCCAATACGACCGGGCCGATCCAGGACACACCGCTCGCCTCGTAAAGCCAGTTTTTGTAAAAGAAACCGGTCGTTTCAATCTCTGCATCGATGTGATCGCCTACGGGGAATGATTTCGGGAGAGAAAGTACATAGAGAAAAACGGGACGGTTGGGCCCGTTGCGGAGTTTAAGGATGAGTCGGTAATAACCGGTCACGCCCGCACTGTTGTTTTTAGCGGCTGCCACCCACTCAGAGCGATGGGCTCTGCCGCGTAGTGTGACTAAGTGTCCGCGGAATACTTCGGGCTGTTCAAAGAGTTGCCCAAAGGTTACCGGTCCGATGCTCGCGGCATCAATCAATCGGCTCTCGTTGTTCTCCAGAGTGTGCCATAGATTGAACCATGCAGCAGCTTCCTCGGGATGCTGGTGCGTGCGGTTGTCTTTGACGTGTTTTAGAGCTTGCGAATTGACGCCTGGGAAATATCGCTGGTTCTCACCTGCTTGGAGTGCGTCGGGTGGAGTGATACGTACCGTTTCCCGGTCGAGAGCCGGGAGTGTCACCTGGTAAGACGTGTCGTAGTCCGGAGGGCTTGCAGTGGCAGGCTTCTGGGGGGTGTCTGCCTCTTCACCTGTCAGCCAGTACCAGTTCTCGACCTGGCTTGCCTCTTTCATGAGCAAGATCACAGCACCGAAGAGCATTACCAGCACAAGCAGGCGTACCTGTTCGCGCCGGCTGAAATAGTTGCGTGGTGGCTTGCGTTTTGGAGGCGATGGATTCACATCTCTATTTTATCCGAAGAACGCCATCGGTGGCAGTTCTGTACCTTTAGCCCAACGTATTCGGATAAAATGCAATGGAGGAGGGTAGGGGACAGTTTTGCGGGCTGTTTTGCCCCCTTTATTGCTGAGACGCTTTTTCACCGGAGATTTCACTTCACCCTATTGGGGGCGGTGCACCAGTGAATCCTTTTGGTCCCAATGGTTGAAAACGAGATAAAATAAAGATAGTCTTATGAATGAGAGAAGGCATCTTATTTTTTGTTATGCAGAGGCCATATCCAACTGTTTGTCGACAGGGCGATCTTGGGGTATTTGGCTTCCTTGGCCTTTTGGTTTGAACCGGAACGAGAAGAATCGCCGTGAGTTGTCACGCTGAACACCGGAAAAGTTTTGATCCTCTCCGCCGCCTCTTTCCTTGCCTGCAAGGTGTTTTCTGTGCGGTGGCGTTCGGGTCGCTACATCTTCTCTTTAGCACCTCCGCACTGGCCGTCGAGGAACCGGTTCGCTTTCTTGAAAAACTTCGAGCGGTTGGTTATCTCGACACTGCGGGAGATTATCTCGAGTACCTGCAAAAGAGCGACTTGGTCGACGATGAATTTAAAAAGACGATTCCGTATGAAAAGGCGGTACTCCTGGTCGCAAAAGCAAGCTGGGTGGGCGACCGGGACCAGACATTAGCCCTGCTTAAAGAGGCCATTGAGCAGTTCAAGCACTTTGCCACAAGCCAGCCGGACAGTCCGCGGGCCATCGATGTCCGGTTTCAGATCACAAACGTCTACATGGCGCTGGCCAAGGCGAGTCTGGCGAGGTCGCAGCAGCCCGGAATCGTTAAGGCGGATGCTCAAAAGGAGGCCCGCGACTACTACCAGAAGGCCCTTCAAGAGGTTGTGGAGACGGAGAAGGTAGTTCAGTCATCCCGCAAAAAAGTTCGGACCGATTTGTCGGCTGCCCGGAAGGCCGCTGGTCGTGGGAGTGGTTCTCAAAGCAGTACAACGAAACTTACTCCAAAGGAAAAGCAGCTGATCGAGCAGCGTGACAAACTGCGGACGGACTGGATGAATTCGGAGCTAAAACAGGCAGAAATTATTCGCCTGACCGCCACCACCTATCCCGAGGGAAGTGGCGAGCGTAAAGGGGAGTTGGGTAAGGCGGCGAGTGCATATGAGGAACTGTTCTTGAAGCACGATGGCCGAGTGATCGGCCTTTATTGTCGGCTACAGCAAGGACGATGCCTCACGGAGATGGGCCGCTATGACGAAGCTATCGATGCGCTCGCTGAACTGATTGATTTGGGACAGAGCGAGGATTCCAGGCTGCAAACGTTCGGTCTCAAGGCAGTGCGTTATTCCATCGAGTGCTATATCGCAAAAAAAGATTACAAAAACGCAACAAATATGGCGAAGATCGAGTTGGATGAAAATCCGCAAGGTGCAGTTGTAGACGGCATTCGATTTTTTTATGCGAAAGCCAAAGTTGAACATGCAGCTACGTTGACGCCCGATAAAAAGGGCGAGAAAGACAAGTTGCTCAAGCAAGCATCCAAAATCTATAAGGGATTGACAAAATCCAAAACAACTGCGGAATGGAAAGTAAAAGCAACCGAAGAGCTCCTCGCAATGGGGGCGATCAAGGTCCAAGAGGAGAAGCCCCAGGGAGAGCCAACGAATTTTGATGAGGCTTTTAGTGCTGCCGCGGCAGTGATGCGGCAGCGAAGCATCCTTGGCAAGGCTATTGCTAAAACGGAGGGTGAAGAAAAGAAAAAATTGGAAGAGGACCTGACGGCAGCAAATGAAAAAGCATTTGAATACTACCGACTTGCCCTCTCCATGGCTGACAAAACATCGCTTCCGGCCAAAGTGAAAAGCATTCAGGGTGGTTTATGTTTCCTCTTTTTTCAGCGAGGAGATAATCTGCGGGCTGCGGTAATCGGAGAGTATTTGGGGCGGAGCTATCCGAATAGCAAGGAAGATAAATTCGGGACGAATGTTGCTCTCAACGCATGGCTCAGGGAGTATGGCGAGGCGGGCGAAGCCCGCGATTTTGAAAAGATGCGTATTGAGCGGTTGGCTAAGCGGCTCAATAAACGCTGGCCGGGTTCTAAGGAAGCAACTGCTGCGAATGATTACCTGCTGACATTTGCTATTCAAGACGGCGATGCTGAACAAGCCATACAGTATCTCGATAAAGTGCCCATAGAATCAACGCGCCGGGGAGGGGCACAGATCAGTGTGGGGCAACTTTTATTCAACCGGTACGTAAGAGATAAAAATCTTTCAGACGAAGCACGTCCTGATGCGGAGTTGCTCAACGCCGCTCGCAAAAGAGCGGCTGGATTTCTCGCTGATGGTTTGAAAGCCTACGACCAAGATCTCCAAGTCGATCGGGCGGCCTTGGCTGGCGCGTACGCCCTTTCGCAAGTATCGATTAATCAAAACAAACCGCTCAAAACAATTGAGTATCTAGAAAATCAAAAATATGGCCCGCTGACACTGGTCGATACAGACCATCCTTTGATTGCCAACACGGACTACCCGCTGAAAACATATCGTCTGGCACTTCGTGCATATATTGCGGCGCTGCCTGACTTTCAAAGTGATCCCAAAAAACAGAATGAGCTCGTGCAAAAGGCATTCGGCATTATCGATAAAATGGAAAAGGCTGTGGGTACCGATGCCGATGCAGAAAATCGGCTAACAAAAATCTACGTTGATTTAGGGAAAGATTTGGAATCGCAGATTAAGGAATTGGGAGATGAGGGCAACAGTGCCGGCAAGGCCGCGCTGTCAGGAGCGTTTGAGAAATTCCTTCAGCAAATCAAGAAGCGGCCACAGGCCACTACGTATAAGACGATGATCTGGATTGCGGAGACATATTTTACCCTCGGGAAAAGCAATTCTGCCGATGCGGAGAAGGCTGACCAATATTTTGGTGAGGCGGGCGATGTCTATCGGCGGATTCTGAAGCGAAAGCTCTACAAGAATCCGCGGCAGGAAATTACCATCCAGATGCGTTTAGCAGCATGTCTCCGTGGGCAAGAGAAGTACAAAGACGCGATCAAGCAGCTTGTAGAAATATTGGATCGCAAAGCGGGCAATCTCGGAGCACAGGTCCAGGCTGCCGAGACATTGTACGATGCGGGTTCTCTAGAGTGTGATAATTATGTGAAATCATTTCTCGGGGATGAAAAGAATGAGGAGACAGACCGCAATATCATCTGGGGGTGGAAAAAAATTGCGCAGCAGACAGCTTCCAAGGTCGAGTTGGAAAAATATTTTTATACTGCGAAGCTGTATGGCGTGCGTGCCCGTCGGAAGTATGCGGAATGCATTCTTGAGCAGTCTCCGAAGAGAGCAAACAGATTGTTTGCCGCTGCTGAGGGAAATCTACTGCAAATCTATGGCGAGTATCCAAACCTGGGAGGCCCCGACTTTGTGCCCGAATTTGAGGCAGAAATGCGACTGGTCCAGCAAGCTCTCGGTAAAGACCAAGTTGGCTTTCCGGCAGTTGAGACAGAGGCAGTTGAGACAGAGGCAGACGAGACAGCGACGGTGCCAGATCCCAAGGAAGCGGCGCTGGCTCGATGATTCAAAGATATTGTGAAGCAACAATGTGACGTATTCCTGCTGTAACGGTTCCTGAAACGGAGATGGACAAATGATGAGGTGGCATACTAGCTGGGGAATGGGTTTGTTACTGGTGTTGCTTTTAGGAGCCGCTGTCAGGGCTGATTCTTTGATAAAAAAAGATAAAAATTCTCGACCTCTACGAGGGACGATTGAAAAAATGAGCCCGACTATGGTCGTCATTGAGACAAAAAATGGCCTCACGCACGATGTTCCGGTAAACGAAATTGAAAGAATTCGCTACGAGCCCGCCCCGGAAGGTCTCGATAATGCCCTCAAGAGTATGATTGCTGGAAAGTATACCGAGGCCCAAAAGGCGCTTCGCGGTATCCGCCCCGATGAGATTGAGGGAGAATGGGTTAAGGCCGAGATTGCTTATTTAAAGGCGATATCTGCATCGCACTTGGCATTGGCTGGAATCGGAGCACCTGAGGGTGCCGCAAGCTTGATGAAGACATTTCTCCAAGATCATCCTCAGAATTATCACTTTTATTCTGCGAATGAGATCATGGGTGATTTGGCGTTGGCTGCGCGTCAGCCTGAGAGTGCCAGGGCATTTTATGAGAAGGCGGCTAAAGCCCCATGGGCGGACTCAGATCCGCGACTGGAACTGGCCGTTGCGCGGAGTCTGATTGCGGCGAAAAAATACGACGAGGCCACTGCAAAATACCAGAAGGTGCTCGATAGCGGCCTGCAGGGGCCAGAGGCCGATCGATACCGTATGGAGGCGACCTTGGGCAAGGCTGCGGCACTTGCGGCAAATGGCCAAGGTAGAGAGGGTATTGGGTTGGTGAAGGATGTTATTCTATCGGCGGAGAAGTCGGACAAGACCATTCATGCAAAGGCATACAATGCTTTGGGTGATTGTTACCGGGTGATGGACCAACCGAAGGATGCGGTGATCCAGTATTTGCATACTGATACCCTCTATTTTCAGGACCCGGTCTTGCATGCGGAATCACTCGCACGTATTGCACAATTATGGGAAAAATTGGACAAGCCTGAGCGTGCGGCGCAAGCTCGAAAAGTCCTTGGTTCAAAATATCCAAATAGCTTGTGGGCAAAAAAGCCATAATTGAGGGATATTTATGCCCCTGCCGCTTCCATCAAGATAACTTTTTTCAAGATGCCTTAACCTGGGCGGTCGCTGTGATTAGACTACGTAACTTGCCAGCTGGCTGCTCCTTATTTGGCCCATGGCCGGTTTTTAAGAATTTTGTTGGCTGTCAGAGGAACCTAAAAACAGGAACGAGACCCGGAGACGATCATGCGTAATCGGCAATGCTTGGAGATGCTGCAGGCAGCTCTTTTTTCACTTTTTTTGTTGGTATTGGTGTTTGGTGTCGTCACGACCCTTACTGTTGCCATGCCGTCCGTTGCTCAGGCTCAGGGGGAGGATGCCGAAGAGAACGCAGGGGACGAGGACCAGACTATTCTCGGATGGATGTTCGACGCATTGGGCATCGGTTACAGCGTTATTTTTCTTTCGCTCTCATTTACATTGGTCGCCATTTTTATCATGAACCTGATGATGGCCCGGCGAGATAATGTTGTCCCTGAAGACCTGGTGGAAAGGTTTGAAGCCTATCTCGATGAAAAGCAATATCAGGAGGCTTTTGATCTTGCAAAGAATGATGAATCGTTCCTCGGACAGGTGCTTTCGGCAGGTCTTGGAAAACTTTCTGCCGGTTACCCGCAGTCGATCGAGGCAATGCAGGAAGTTGGGGAAGAAGAATCGATGAAGATGGAACACCGCCTGAGTTATTTGGCGCTCATTGGAACGGTTGCCCCGATGCTCGGATTGTTTGGGACGGTCGACGGTATGATTCGTTCTTTCCGCGTGATCGCCACTTCGGATGCGACTCCCAAGCCACAGGATTTGGCGAAGGGTATTTCGACCGCCTTGTTCACGACATTGGTGGGGTTGGCGATCGCGATCCCTGCCATCTCAGCATATAATATTCTCCGGAATCGTGTTTCACGCCTTGTGCTGGAAGTTGGGATTATCAGCGAAGGGTTGATGAGCCGATTCCAGAGCGTTGGCCAGAAGAAATAATCAGGCAGCTTGTCGGTACGCACCTGTTGCCAGGAGAGAAAAGCCGATGCGAGTCAAGGCGCGAAATATAGGTGAGGCTGCTGAGGCTGACCTTACGCCGATGATTGACATGACGTTTCAGTTGATCGCCTTTTTTATGGTGCTGGTCAATTTCACCCAGGCGGAACAGGATGCCCGTGTTGATCTGCCTGCCAGTAAGTTGGCCAAACCACCGGAACAAGTTCAGGAGCAACCGCTAACGATCCAGTTGGCGAAGGAAAAAGGTTCTAATCCAGCCGAATTCATTGCTCTCATTGGTGGCGATGAACTTCCCGTTGGTAAGGAACTGGAAGGGATTCTGGTGCGTGAACGACGCGCGTTCGGACGCATGGGCCGGCCTGCTGCCGGTGTCATTGTGATTATCAGAGCCCATAAGGATGTTGACACGGGGAAAGTGCAGGAGGTGATCGAAATGTGCCAGAAAGAAGGTTTCGAGCGGTTCCGTCTGCGGGCGAAAGAAGAAAATTAGCCAAGCTGTAGCAATTGCTGTTTGGTGGAGGTAGCATCTGATGAAAATCCGCAAAAAGGGTTCCAACGAAGACAAGATTGAGTTGCAGATGACGGCGATGATCGACATCGTCTTTCAGCTATTGGTCTTCTTTATCATGACCTTCAATGTTGTTGCGCAGGAGGGAGACTTTAGCATCCGTATGCCAGCGATTGGTGCCCCTCAGGATCAGATGGAGGAGATTGAAAAGCAGACGTTGAAAGTCAGGATGACCGCAAACGCCAACGGGGATCTGCAGGAACTAAAGTTGAACAACGCGGTGCTCTTCAAGGCGCCTGGGACACCGCGGGAGGCCTTTGGAGCATTGCATAACAAAATTGTAGGGATGGTTGCCGATAAGGGAGGGCCGGACGAAGCGGGTGCCCTGATGGAAGTCGAGTTCGATTGTGATTATGGCCTTAAATACAACAATGTGATTGAGGCGATCACGGCCGTTTCCGGCAGCAAGTCGAGGGACAGTGATAAGATCGAGCGACTGATCGAGAATATCAAATTCGCCCCGGCTAAAAATAAGCCGAAAAATACGCCGTGAGCCATACTCTTCTCTGCCCGATCGCCTAGCGGTGATCGCGTACCACTAGGCGGCTGATCGATCATTGCAGCGCGGTGCGGTAACGGTTGCTCTCGAAAACACCCTGTTCTTTGAGTATGCGCTCAACTTCCCCGCGCCCGGCTGCCGCGGACCAAGTTTTGAGCCAGAGGATTGCTCCGGCAGGTTGCCAGCCGGGGCTCTCGTAGCGGGCGGCATTGGCCAGGCTCAGACTTCGCAGGTTGTTGTGGATCTGTTGCTCCACCTCGGCCATTCCGTGGCGATCGCACCAGAGGTACCACCGGATCAGGTTGCCGACTAAGGTGCGTGCCTCGTTCCGCTGCCAGGTGAGAGCTGGCAGGAACAACGGTCCGCCGTTCCACGGCACCTCTTTTGCCTGTGGATCGAAGCGGCAGGCGTTGGCGACCTCTGTGGCGACTTGCCGATTGCCTGCGGCGGCCAGTGTGCCGAGGTAGGCAGCGGCCTGGCGGCGTACCTGCTGGTCTTTGGCATGCAACATAACCTCGGTGAGCTTTTCGGGACCCGCTGCGAGAATCAGCGGAGCAAGCGCCTGCCCGAGCGTGGGGACTCGCAAGCCGAGGGCCAGCAGCGCGGCGGGGCTGGTGTTTTTCGAGCCTTTCGTCAGTTGCGTAACGAGTCGCTTGCCGATCGGGCGGGCAAGTGCGGGAAATTTTGCAATAAGATCCGCTTTTTCAATCAGCGCGGCGGCCGAACGAACCCGACTGACGCGGGCGGCGGCGGCCCAGGTCCGTACCAGTTCCGCCTGCTGCGGATCGGACTGGATCCCGAGCAGCATCTCCTCCACATCCTGTCCGGGGATTTCGCTCAGGGCGGCAATCGCCCAACCTCGAGTGGGGTATTCCCCTTCGCTATTGGCGAGTTGTTCAAGCGAACGGACCGCTGCGCGCCGGGATTCCGGATCGCGGGCGGCAAAAGTGGCAATTTTTTCCACTGCCGCTGTGCCCTGCTCGTTGAGCTGGCCGATCAGGTTCGCGAGCTCCTCGCTCCCAACCGACGGATCTTCACCGTACGCCCCGGCCGGCAGAAAGATCACCGTCAGGAGCAAGGCGGAGAGGAGCTTTCCTCTCGAGCGGCGGTTTTTCCAGAGCAAGAGCCCAACACCACCGAAGAGGAGCAGAGAAAGCCTCCGCCAGAGGGGATTGCCCGTTTGCGCCTCTCCGAGTTTCAAAATCCCTCTCTGTTTGCCGGCAGGGCCGTGAATCTTGGCATCGTAACGTTCGGCGTTGTTTTGTGCCTCGGGCATCTTGTAAGCGGCAAACGTTAGATTGTCCTCGGCGATCACGTTGCGGGGAAAATCGCCATCGATGACCGTTAGCGTCATTTCCTTGATGTGGGCCAGACCGGCCTGGACCGTTTGCTCTGCGTCCGCCTTAATCGTTTCGGCGTGGAGTTTGTCGATCGCCGCACCGCGAAGCCCAAAATGCTCGCCCACGGCTAAAAGATCCTTTTCGGTCTCCTCCTGCGGAAGCGAGAGTGTGTCGCTGCCAACTGCCAGCAGGTCGGCGGCAAAGAGCCGCTTCGCTTCGCCATTTTTCGGATCCGGATTGCGTCGTTTTGCAAGACCGACGAGGTGGTGTTTTTTGATGTCCTGTTCGTTGCCGCCAATGAGCCGAAGCGGCAATGGATCGGTCAGATTGCGGTAAAGTCTCTCGCCCGGAATCTGCCGCACGACATACTTTTGCGAAATGTTGTTGATCTGTCGCGGACCGGTGGTGAGCAGGTAGACGATGTTCCGCAATTCCCCTTCGTTAAAAGCGCTCAGCCGCATCGGCACGACCAACTGCTCCGTCTTAAAGCGGAATCCCATTCCCTGCACGTGGCCGTCAAACGTGGCGCCCTTTGGCAGCTTGGAGGTCAACGCTCGCTGTGCCGGTTTTGGATCGACACCCCCTTTTTGGCCGACCTTGCTCTTGACCGCCACAAAGCACCAGTCTGCCTCAACGTAATCGTCGCAAACTCTGTCCATGCCCGTGGGATACTGATAGCCATTTTGGTTCATCCATTTTTTCAGGGCTGCGGAACTACCGGCCGCAAGGACTGCCACTTCGTACATCCCGACCGCTTCCTGCCTCAGGACACGGACCCTGTCACGCTGCTGGCCTCCGAAACCGAGCGAATGTCCTTTGGAATTCATCATTCTCGCCTGCGATTTGAGTGCGACGTAGGGAGGGTGGAGGTAGAGTTTCACCTCGGGTGGATCGACAGCCGCGGCGAGTTGCGAAAAGATGTTGTCCGGCACCTTGCGGATCGCGGGCGGCGTGGGAAACGGGATCAGCATCCCGAACGTATCGACATCACCGCGAAAACCTGGCCGGATCACAAAGGTCTCAATACCATCCTTATAAAACACATAGGTCTGCTGCTCGCCGATGCGCGCGAGGACCGGTGGCTGGCCCACGTAGATCGGGGGGACCATGCCACACGGGTCGGCCATTGCGGCCGCACCGCCAAAACAGCAGAGAGTCGTCCACAAAACGCGTCGGGTCCATGTTCTAATATTCATCGTCAGCCTCCACGAGTTCAATTTTAATTTCAATTCGCCCCGGGCAATCCTGCTGCCCGTCACTGACCCACATCTGTCCCAGTTCCTGCCATCCGTCTGCTGAGCGTAGTACCGTGAACCACGGTCCGGCCACAAAGTGGACCCCTTCGAGTCACAAACGGGTCCAGAGGTGGTCGAGTCCGACGCGCTTGACTGTGCCGCTCGTGATGAGTGGCTGCAGGTTGTGGCTTTCCATTTCAAATTCATGACGACGGTCGAGAGGGACAATTGTCTTGTGCATCTTGGAGCGGATCTGGCCCGACTCATCGACGATTCTCAAAGAGACACGCGCGTGGGTTCGTGCCAGCTCCGCCCAGAGGAAGTCGCCCTGTAGGGGGCCGAGTGGCCCGAACCCTTCGCGCGAGAGCAGATCGCGGCTCTGGCGGCCGTAGTAGAGTAGGGTCTCGAGCGCCCGGTTTGTCTCATCGAGCGGGCCGCGGGCCATTTCCTGCCGGAGTGCAAAGAACTGCTCGCGCGAGAGTGTTTCGGTCGGATGCCGGCTTGCGGCACATCCGGAGGCGCACATCCGATCGCCGTGGGCGTGAAATGTGGCTCGCCGATCGTGCAGAAAGAGTCCGCCGGCTCCGAGATAAGCGGCCAGCGGATCGAACGTGCCCGATGCGGTTGCCGGTTTGATCCCGGTGACGATTGCTGCACCGATCAGGGGGTCCTGGTAGAGGGTGTCGGTGCGGCCGTTTTTTTGCGCTGGGAGAAAAAGGCTCAGATCAACTCCTTCCGGGATCCACTCAAGCAGGGTGCCGAGTGAAATGCCGATTGCCACGATTGCAATGCGAAGGATCAAGGCCATCTCTCCGAGGGAAGGATTTTTGTTTGCCGTTTTCCGGTTTCCACGTTCCGTTTTGTACCATCAGCTCTCGAGGTGTTGGATGTGCTGCCGGTCCCAAAGGTTCCCCGAAGGTGGCAGAAAAACCAATAATTTTGTTATTCAAGGAGAATTGAGGAATGTGGGAACTTTTCGCACCGCGGGCGCGTCTGAGTAGACTGCACGCATGCCGTTTGATGGCGCCGGCGACGATCGATCGTGGCCATCATCCGTGGCGATCAGTCGAACCACTCATCGGCCGGGTCGAACGCCGGGACCGGAAGATTGAGAAACGTCAAGTTGCCGATTGCCCGATGCCGGCAGCCCGGTTTGATCAGGATCGCCGTTCCGGGGCGGACCTCGCAGAGTTGTCCATCGAGTTCCATCTGCCCGGCACCTTCGAGAAAATAATAGATTTCGGTCGTCTGCCGGTGGTAATGCGATCGGGCATCTCCATCAGTCTCTACGATATGCAGCGAGGCGACCCGATCGGGATCGTCGGTAAAGGCGCGTCGCGAGCTGCCGCAGGAGCAGGGGACCGGCCGGATCGAGTCGGTCTGGCAGATGCGGTATCGGGCCTCGTTTTCCGGCATGTCCGTTTCGGAAAGAGGCTCCTGCGGGTCGTTCATCGGAATTTCGTTCCGTATGGATTTTAAAAAGTGCTCGACGGCCCCGCGCATCGACACAAAACGATGTTGCCCGATTATCTTATCGCACCGCCATGTCGATTGCACGAGGGGAGCAGGCAGATGCGTTCCGGACCGACAGGTTCAATCGCTGCCGGTCTCCTCCTGCAGTTCGACCCAGCGGTGTTCGCTCGATTCAATCTCCGCCTCAAGTTTCTCAAGTTCCTGGTGCAGTCTCTGGGCCTGCTCGGCATCACTCGTGGAGAGCAGTTGCTCGCGGAGCAGTCGCTTGCGGTCATCGAAGGTCGCGATCTTGCGTTCCAGGGTGGAAATTTCCTTGCGGGCTCTTCGCATCTGCTGGCGTGCTTCTTTAGCGGCCTGTTTGTTTTCAGAGGGTCCAGCACTCCGGTCTGCATTGTCGGGTGCGAGAGAATCGCATTCTTTTTCAACCCGAGTCAGATAATCGCGGTAGTTGGACGGATAAAGGGTGGCCCGGCCCTCTTTGATCTCGATGACATTGTCCGCGATGCGGCTGACAAAATGGCGGTCGTGGCTCGTGAACAGAACCGTGCCGGTATACTTTTTTAATGCCTCAGCAAGGGCATCGACCGTCTCGACGTCGAGGTGATTGCCCGGTTCATCGAGGACCAGGACATTGTGTGGCGAGAGCAACAGTCCGGCAAGACAGGCCCGGGCCCG